>OLRW01001788.1_pt1 | contig 13082 bp, 10 predicted proteins | sample 1672701 | NCBI WGS metagenome assembly OLRW01 (sample SAMEA3136715, study PRJEB25190) | human gut metagenome | biome: human gut; feature: human-associated habitat; material: faeces | place: Austria | collected 2013
TCGAAGCGTTGTAGACGGCCTTGGCGGAAAAACAAACGGAATGCCGAGAGAAGACGGCTACGATATCACCGTAGCATCTGAGATCATGGCAGTTCTGTGTCTGGCAAGCGACATCTCAGATCTGAAAGAAAGACTTTCCAAGATCATCATCGGATATACCTACGGAAAAGTAGCAGAGCAGAAACCGGTAACAGCAGGAGATCTGCATGCGCAGGGCGCTATGGCAGCACTCTTGAAGGATGCCCTGAAACCAAACCTGGTACAGACTCTGGAAGGAACTCCGGCTATCGTTCACGGCGGACCATTCGCAAACATCGCACACGGCTGCAACTCTGTAACAGCAACCAAAATGTGCCTGAAATTAGCAGATTACACTATCACAGAGGCAGGCTTCGGTGCTGACCTTGGTGCTGAGAAATTCCTCGACATCAAATGCCGTATGGCGGGCCTGAAACCGAATGCAGTTGTAGTCGTAGCAACTGTTCGTGCCCTGAAATACAACGGCGGCGTTCCGAAAGCAGAACTGAACGGCGAGAACCTGGAAGCTCTGGAGAAAGGTATGCCGAACCTTCTGAAACATGTAAGCAATATCACAAACGTATACAAACTGCCTTGCGTTGTTGCAATCAATGCATTCCCGACCGATACCGAAGCAGAACTGAAGCTGGTTGAGGAGAAATGTAAAGAGCTCGGCGTCAACGTTGTTCTGTCCGAGGTATGGGCAAAAGGCGGCGAGGGCGGCGTAGCCCTGGCAGAAGAAGTTGTCCGTCTTTGCGAGCAGCCGAACGATTTCACCTATGCATACGATCTGGAAGGCTCCATCGAAGAGAAACTGAACGCCATCGTTCAGAAGATCTACGGCGGAAGCAGAGTTGTCCTGACCGCAAATGCACAGAAACAGGCAAAACAGTTAGAGGCTCTCGGATTTGGCAACTGCCCGATCTGTATGGCAAAAACCCAGTACAGCTTGACCGATGATCAGACCAAACTCGGCGCACCGACCGGATTCGAAGTTACCGTACGTAACCTGAAAATCTCCGCAGGTGCAGGCTTCATCGTAGCCCTGACCGGTGACATCATGACCATGCCAGGTCTGCCGAAAGTTCCGGCAGCAGAGCGTATCGATGTAGACGCTACTGGAAAGATTACAGGATTGTTCTAATAACACAGGATATTGTCTTGAAAAGACAGAATAAAGCATGAAATAAAACACGTAAAAAAAGAGACATTCCTTCGTGAATGTCTCTTTTTTTACGTTTTTATTGCAAAATATTACAAAAGATAATATAATTTCTAATGATAACATGGAGAGAAAAGCAGATATAATATAGTAAGGGAGTTACTTACCAATGACATCGAAGAAAAAATTGAGAAGTCTTCTGGGCGGTACACTTTTTATGGTGCTGATGCTCAGCGTACATCCGACGACTGTTTCCGCGAGTGCTGTGGGGAGCAGCACGGTGATGGACCAGTCTGTGGAGACAGAGGATCAGCAGAGCGGGATACAGAGTGAAACGCAGACACAGGCTTCACAGGACAGCGTTGCTGCTGTGCGGGCCAGTCAGAATGGCTGGGTTAAGGCAGGCGACGGCGGCTGGTATTTTTATGAGAACGGACAGCTGAAAACAGGATGGCTTTACCGGAATGGAAACTGGTACTGGTTGGATCCGGACCGGAACGGCCGCATGGCAGAAAACAGCTGGTTCACATACGATAATAATTTTTATTATGCCAAGGGAGACGGAGCAATCTATAAAAATGGTTTTCAGGAAGTAGATGGAAACCTCTATTATTTCCAGAGCTGGGGCGGCATTCAGAAAAATGTGTATCTCAGCATCAGCGGAAAAATGTACTATGTACAGGAAAATGGTATCGTTGCCCGTGGAATAGTCAGAACAATGAATGGACATGGTGATCTCTGCGCATTTGATGATACTACGGGAGCGCAGATCACACAAAAAGGCTGGCTGAAAAAAGGCACATCATATTATTGGGTAAGAGAAGACGGCGTCCTGCAGACCGGCTGGCTGCTGTACGATGATAACTGGTACTGGTTTGATGATAATGGTGTCATGATGGCATCCGGCTGGAAAGAAATCAACAACAATCTGTATTACTTCCAGAGCTGGGGCGGCATTTATAAAAACGGTTTCCAGAGCATCGGAGGAAACGAGTATTATTTCAGGAGCTGGGGTGGTGTATATCGAAACACCTTCTTTACCGTAAAAGGGAAAACCTACATAGCGCAGAATGACGGATCGATCTATCATGCCAGCCAGACCGGCTGGGTTCAGCTGGGAGATCAGACTTACTGGATCAATCAGGATGGTTCTGTTCAGACCGGCTGGCTGAAGCTGGAAGGCAAATGGTACTGGCTGAAAGCGGACGGCACACGTGCTGCATCTGAATGGATCACGTATGACAACAACCGATACTATTTTGACGGTGACGGTGTGATGTACACCGGAATGAAAGAGGTTGACGGAACAAGATATTATTTCCACAGCTGGGGCGGCGTTTACCATAACGAATCTTTTACCTGGCAGGGAAAGAAATACTGGGCAAAGGATGACGGAACCTTCTATACAGGTGTCTGCGATATCAATGGAAAGAAATACTATTTTCTGGAAGACGGCGAGCAGATTACAAAAGAGGGCTGGTATCTGACCAACGGAACGTATTACTGGATCAACAAGGATACGTCGCTTCAGACCGGCTGGGTGAAATATGACAACAACTGGTACTGGATGAAAGAAGACGGTACGATGGCATCGTCTGAATGGATCACCTACGACAAAAACCGCTACTATTTCCGAAGCTGGGGCGGCATGTACACCGGAATTCATACCATCGGCGGAACAAAATACGCATTCCAGAGCTGGGGCGGTCTGTACCATGATCAGACATTTACCATCGGCGGTAAAACATACTATGCCAATTCAGATGGAACATTTGCCACCGGCTGGGTGCAGAACGGCGGAAAAACGTATTATTTCGATGAGGACGGCACAAGCCATACGGGCTGGCTGCTTCTGGACGGAACGCATTACTGGATCAACGCCAATGGAACCAGAAGAGATGACGAGCTGTTTCAGTACGACGGAAACTATTATTATGTAGACAAAAACGGCGTTATGGCGACAAGCGGCTGGGTATACTGGGATTATAACTATTATTATCCGAGAAGCTGGGGCGGCATGTACAAGAATGCGTTTATTACCTATGATAATAACCTCTATTACCTTGGATCTGACTCGAAAATGGCAATCGGCTGGCAGTCGATTGGCGGAAATACATACTATTTCCGAAGCTGGGGCGGCATGATAACCGGAAAACAGGTGATCGACGGAAAAACGTATGTGTTCGATGAGGACGGCAAGCTGGTACAGAGTCCGGACGGATTTGAACCGTCCGCGCAGATCGGTGTCCGCACCGTACGGAACTTTCTGAAAAATGCACTGCTTCCGCTTGGAAACACCCTGTATATCTGGGGAGGCGGCCACACAGACGCAGAGGCAGAGAGTTACGGCGTCAATGCGCAGTGGAAACAATTCTTCAATACACAGAATTCCACCTACAACTATTCCGATCATCTGTATGAGTACGGAAAAGGTCTTGACTGTTCCGGCTATGTCGGATGGACCGCACATCAGGTGACGAAAGAGTATGCAACGACAACCTCCACTGGAATGCCGGCCTACTTTGCAAGAAAAGGCTGGGGAACCTGCGTGACAGGCGATACATCCCAGAAATTTACGCCGGGTGATGTGGTCAGCAAGAGCGGTCATGTCTGGATTGTCATTGGCCAGTGCTCGGACGGCAGCGTGGTTGTCATTCATGCGACACCGCCGTATATTCAGCTTGGCGGAACCGTTTCTTCAACAGGAAGCATTAACAGTGAAGCTATTGAGCTGGCAAATGAATACATGAAAATGTATTATCCGGTTGCGTATGAGCGGTATGGTGTAAAAGTTCTTGACCGGTCCTATCTGACCGGTGTGAATCATTTCACCTGGAGCAGCAGTATCTTAAGTGACAGTGAAGGCTACCGCAGGAAGAAACCGGCAGAAATCCTGAACGATCTGTTCCAGTAAAATATCTTCTATAAAAAATAAGAGAGAATACAAAAAAACTTTGTAGTTCGTGTATTCTCTCTTTCTTTTTGCGCTGGAATTGTCTATACTAGAAGGTGCGTGAAAGACGCAGATCAGAAATACAAAAGAAAAAATCTGGAAAATAAAAATACAAGGGGAGTAAACATGCGAAAGAGCTGGAAATGGGCGCTCTGTCTTGGCGTAGTGTCGTTGCTGCTGCTGGGCGGCTGCGGAAAAGAAAAGACGGAACCAGTGGATCTGGTGCTGGTAACCGACGGCAGTGAGGTAGCTTCCGATGCCGTGTATCAGTCAGCATGGAACGGTCTTGCGCAGTATGGAGACGAGAGCGGTCTGAAATATGAAGCAAGTGTTCCGGCAGGACGGACAACAGAGGACTATGAAAACACCATCAAAGAGGCGGCGCAGAAGGGAGCATCCGTTATCGTCTGTGCCGGAACGAGCATGAGCCGCGCCGTTTACGATGCACAGCGCGACTGGAAGGATGTCCGTTTTCTGCTGCTGGAGGCAGAACCGGTCAGTGAGAGCGGCCGCAGCCGTCTCCGCGGAAATACAGAAAGCCTGGAAATTGATGCATCAGAGGCCGGCTACCTGGCAGGCTATGCGGCAGTACAGGCCGGCTACACGCACCTGGGCTATATCGGACAGAAAAACGAAGAGAACGGAACAAAGTACGGGACAGGTTATGCACTCGGTGCAGAGGCGGCCGCTGCGGATCTGGGACTTGGAGAAAACAGCATCACGCTGGATTATACGTATCGGAAAAGCAGCAGCGTATCACCGTCGTATTTGGAAAAAATCAAAAGCTGGTACGGTGAGAGCGGACAGATTCTCTTCTCGGACGGTGCATCGTATCAGAATGTACTTGGCGCAGCAGCATCTGCGGCAGGCGGAGCACTGATCGCAAACGGCGGCGTGGAGGAGTACGCCAATGCCGTGTTGAAAGTACGTCTGGATTATGGAACTGCAGTTTACAATGCGTTAAAAGAAATGAAACAAAAGGATTTTGAAGGCGGGAAAATTGTAACGCGCGGCGTGACCGATCAGGAAATCAGTCTGGAATGGAATCAGGATGCGGTGCCGTCTTTTACAGAGGATCAGTACCGGGCACTCTGTGCGAAATTCTCCGCAGAGGACTTTTCAATCCCCGACGGCGATGCGCTTTCCTCGCCGGATCAATACAAATTGAGTTGTGTGAGTGTACAGAAGGTGAAATAACATGTATCGTTACTGTTCACGAATTGTTTACAAAAAGGCGGGATATTTTTCCTTGCATCCATTTGTGAATTGTGATATTATGTAAAAGAATTGGGAAAAATATTTCAAAAATGTTACAGAATAATTGAATTTCTAAGAAACAGGTAAAACTGGAAACAGAAATCCTACATACAACGAATCAATTTGGGAGTGAAAGAATGAGAAAAAAATTTCTTGCCTTAAGTTTAGCAGTGATCGTAAGTGCAGCTCAGGTAATGACAGTAAGCGCCTCCAAACAGGAGCAGTTACAGCAGCAGCAGGCAGCACAGGCCGAGACCAGCGCACAGCTTGACAACGCAAAAGCAGAAATCGACGATCTGGAAACCAAAAAGAATCAGATTACCGGCGAGATTGATGACCTGGACGCACAGCTTGTCGTAACCATGGCATCCGTTGAAAATCTGAAAAATGAAATTGCAGAGAAACAGACTGAGATTGAAGATACTCAGAAAAAATTAAGTGACGCACAGGCAGAAGAGGACGAGCAGTACGAGCAGATGAAAAAACGTATCAAATTCCTCTATGAAAGCGGCGGAGACAACGGCTGGGCAGCACTGATTCTGGAAGGAAAAGATTTAAGCAGCATCCTGAACCAGGCTGAGTACACCCAGAAATTATACAAATACGACAGAGAGTGCCTGCAGGAGTACATGGATCTGGTACAACAGGTAACGGATTACAGCAATCAGCTCGCAGACGAGAAAGCAGACCTGGAAGCCAGCGAGGCAGAGCAGGAAGCACAGCAGCAGTCCCTCGAGGAAATGCTCGAGCAGAAGAAAGCTGTTTCCGATGACTACGAGAACCAGATTGCAGACCTGAATGACATGGCTGCACAGTACAACGCAGTCCTGGCAGAGCAGAACGCAAAGATCCAGCAGATTCAGGAAGAGATTGCAGCCGAAGAAGCAGCGAAAGCCGCTGAGAAAGCAAGAAAAGCAGAAGAGGCACGTCAGGCAGCAGAAGCAGCCGAGGCAGCGCGCCAGGCAGAGGCTGCAAGACAGGCGGAAGCAGAAGCAGCCGCAAGCAGTGCTGCAAATAATACAACAACGGCAGACAACACACCGTCCAGCACAGGAAGCTCCACCACGACAACAACACCGTCTAACGGAGGAAGCTCTTACGATGATTCTTCGTCCAGCGATACCAGCAGCTCGGATGATTCCAGCAGCTCCAGCAGCACCGGAAGCGCAACCGGAAGTGCCATCGTATCCTATGCAACACAGTTTATTGGAAATCCATACGTATGGGGCGGCACAAGCCTTACCAACGGAGCTGACTGCTCTGGTTTTATCATGAGCGTTTACGCACACTTCGGATACGACCTTCCGCATTCCTCCAGTGCACTGCGTGGTGTAGGACGCGGTGTATCTTATGCAGAGGCTCAGCCGGGCGATATTATCTGCTACAGCGGCCACGTAGCCATCTACATCGGCGGCGGTGCAATCGTACACGCAAGCAATGAGCGCGACGGTATCAAGATCAGCAGCAACGCAGCGTATACCACGATTCTTGCGGTAAGACGTGTGGTTTAAAAAAGAATTACATAGTAAGAATTTTCAGATCCCGGGAGAGAAAAATCCCGGGATCTTTTGCGTTTTGCTTAAAATTGAGTGCATTCGCGTTAAAACTGTGATATACTAAAGCACATCGGAGATACAAGGGCGTATTGACCAACAGAAGGTCAGTATGCCCTTTTGCTTGTTAGGAAGAAGGGAGAATCGTTATGAAACTGGAAAATTATTTTCGTCGTTTCGGTATTCGGAACGGATCTGGTGCGGAAAGTAGCGTCAGTGCTGTCCATCTGCATTATCGCCGGTCTGCTGATCGTCTACGTCCCGAACATCATCGCCGGAGCCGGAAAGATCGGCGATACTGTAAACGCCATGAAAACCGCAGACCTCCCATTCGGCAAAGCCCTGTACGCCGCATTCCTCTACGGAACCTTCCAGCTTGCCAATGTCGCAGTCTTCGTCCAGCATGCCAAATCCTTCGAAAAACCGCAGGATGCCGGAAAGAGCATGGCAGTCGGTGCCGTATTAAATGCCCTTCTGATGATCATGGTCGTCCTCGGAATCATGACCGTATACCAGAACCCGGAAATGAGCCAGCAGAGCGTCCCGACATTATTTATAGTTCAGCAGGGCGTCGGCAGTAAATTCATGCCACCGCTGATTTCCGTACTGATCATCCTCGGTGCCGTATCCACAGCCGTCAACATGGTTGCCGCCATGGTCAAACGAATTCACGCCGGTCTCGCTGAACGAAGCAGCAGAACAGAAACCGCAGGCAAAATCAGCCGCACCCAGATCCTTGCCGCCCTCGCTTGCTGCATCGCGGACTTCCTTATCGCACAGTTTGGTCTGCTGACGCTGATCCAGAAGGCGTACAGCATCCTGGCATACCTGGCAATCCCGGTCATCTTGGTGCCGTACGTGGTGCACATGGCGGTGATGCGGTTTGATACGAAAAAATAGAAAAGAACAATAAAAAATTTGTAACAAAAATTTACACCGCAGAAAGAGAGATTTGCTTCTGGAGAATGGAAGTATTTCGCAGACAGCAGAAAAAAGAAGATTCATGCAGAGCAGACGTGAGTCATAAAGAAATGACATGCGTCTGCCTTTTTTCTGTGCGTCTGGCAGAGTATGTGTCGGTGACAAAGCAGAAAACAGGAACTCTTCTTTGGGACTCGATTGTGCCGTCAAAATATGGTATACTGCAAAAAGGATCAAAAAGCGGATATTGATATTTCACGGGAGGGGAAGAAGATGAAAAATGCACCGGCTTATGTGAAGGTTTACAGCAGACTGAAAAACGAGATCAATAAGGGAACATATCCTGTCGGGGGATTTCTGCCGAAGGAGTGTGAACTGGAGAAAATCTATCAGGTCAGCCGTACTACGGTACGGAATGCAGTAAAGATACTGGTGCAGGAGGGACTGGTTGAGGTTCGCCAGGGTTCTGGAACGAGGGTGCTGAATCATAAGGCAATTCAGAATTATAACAAGGTCACATCGGTCACGGAATCCCTGATGAAAAAAGGATATCGGGTAACGACGTCAGATATGATGATCGACATCATTTCGGCGGACAAACAGCTCGCCGATGAACTGGAAATTCCGGAGGGAACCAGCGTGGCGAGGATTCAGCGGCTGCAGCTTGCGGATGAAGAGCCTGTTACGCTGATGGAAAATTATATCGAATATGCGAAAGTCCCTGGCATCGAAGCGTATGAGAATCAGTTTGTAGCGCTGTATCAGTTTCTGGAGGAGAAATTCGGCTTGCAGATTGATGAGACACGAGACAGAATTTCAGCGAAATCCGCGACCTTTATGGAAGCCCAGGTTCTGAAAACGGAGCCGAAGGATGCGCTTCTTGTGGTGCACAGAGTCACCTACTGGCAGAACCGGCCGGTGAGCATTGACCATGTGCGGATCATCGGAAGCAAGTACGAGGTGGAGATTTCGGGAAAAGGACGGAGTAAATGAGCGATGAGACAGAAGAACAGAAGAAACTGATGCGGCAGATTGATATCAGCTGTGTACAGGCATTTCATACAATGGATGAAATTGATGCGATGGTGGAGCTGGCAAAGAAATATCGTCTGGCTGCTGTGTTTACCTTGCCGGCGTTCAGCGCCCATGTGGCAGAACGGCTGCAGGACACCAGAGAAATCCATGCGGGAGGCGTGGTAAGCTTTCCGGGCGGCGGAGATACGACCGGACAGAAGAAGCGGCAGGCAAAAGAACTGTGGGAGGCTGGCTGCCGGGAAATCGACATGGTGATGAATCTTACGGCATTCAGAAGCCACGAATTTTCTTATGTAAAAGAAGAACTTCTGGCCATCCGGGAGCAGGTGCCTTCGGCGATTTTTAAGGTGATCATCGAGGCACCGCAGCTGACGGAGCAGGAAATCTGCCAGGCAGTGGATCTGTGTGTGAAAGGCCGTGCGGATTATGTAAAGACGAGCACCGGATGGTATCCCGGCTGTCCTTCCACCGTGGAGCAGGTTCGAATCATGAGCCGTGAAGCCGCCGGTCGCATTCAGATCAAGGCCGCCGGTGGAATCCGCAGTCTGGAAACTATACAGGAAATGCAGAAAGCCGGCTGCAGCCGTTTCGGTATGGGAATGCGGTCGGTGCAGAATTTGATAAAAAGTATCTATAAGTAATCTATTGTGCAAAAGCTATAAAAAAGTCACGGAATATTCTACGGCATTCCGTGACTTTTCTGTTGAATTAGTAACCTATTAGTGATATATTCGAACCATAGGAATCGATAAATCATTAACAATCTGAAAGGAGAGCAAAAGATATGAAAGGTTATGCAATGCTGAAAATCGGTGAATCCGGATGGATCGAGAAAGAACGCCCGAAATGCGGGCCGATGGATGCCATTTGCCGTCCACTGGCAGTTGCCATCTGCACATCAGATGTCCACACTTTATGGGAAGGGGCCATCGGTGACCGTCATAACATGATTCTGGGCCATGAGTGCTGTGCAGAGGTTGTGGAAGTCGGAGAGCTCGTAAAAGATTTCAAACCGGGAGACCGGGTTCTTGTGCCGGCCATCACTCCGGACTGGAATTCTCTGGAAGCACAGGCTGGTTATTCCATGCACTCCGGCGGAATGCTGGCAGGCTGGAAATTCTCCAACTTCAAAGATGGTGTCTTTTCTGAATTCTTTCATGTAAATGATGCCGATGGAAACCTTGCGCTGCTTCCGAAAAACATCAATGTTGTCGACGCGTGCATGCTTTCCGATATGGTGCCGACCGGATTCCACGGCGTAGAGCTTGCCGATGTACAGTTTGGTGATACAGTTCTTGTCATCGGAATCGGACCAGTTGGTCTGATGTCGGTAGCCGGAACGAATATGCGCGGCGCATCGAGAATCATTGCTGTCGGAACGAGACCGGTCTGCGTAGAAGCGGCAAAAAAATACGGCGCAACGGATTTTGTCAGCTACAAGAACGGACCGATTTTCCAGCAGGTACTTGATATGACAGATGGAAAAGGTGTTGATAAAGTAGTCATCGCCGGCGGTGGTGTAGAAACCTTTGCAGAAGCAGTAAAATGCCTGAAACCGGGCGGAAAGATCGGAAATGTAAACTATCTTGGATCCGGTGACAACATTGATATTCCGCGTGTAGAGTGGGGCGTTGGAATGGGTCACAAACAGATTAACGGAGGCCTGATGCCTGGCGGAAGACTCCGCATGGAAAAACTGGGAGCTCTTGTTTCGGCAGGCAAGCTGGATGTCAGCCCGCTGTCCACACATGTGTTTGATGGATGGGATCATCTGGAAGGAGCACTGTTCCTCATGAGAGATAAACCGAAGGATTTAATCAAACCAGTCGTTAAATTGGCTGACTGATGATTTGAAAATTTGACTGAAAAAGGAAACGTATGAAAATATTGATCGTATCCGGCTTTTTGGGCGCGGGAAAAACAACATTTATCAAACGGCTGGCCAGGAACGTCGATCAGCGGTTTGCCATACTGGAAAATGAATATGGAGCCGCAGGAATCGACGGCGTACGTCTTGGCCAGAACCGGCAGGGAACGCAGAAAAATGTATGGGAAATGACAGAGCAGTGCATCTGCTGCATCGGGAAAAAGGATTTTGCAGCATCCGTGCTGACCATTGCCAATGTGGTAGACCCGGAATACCTGATCGTAGAACCGACAGGTGTCGGAAGTCTCGCCCGGATTATAGAAAATCTGCGTCAGATCGAGTACGAGAGAATTCAGCTTCTCTCGCCGGTCACTATTGTGGATGTTTACAGTTACCGCCGCTATATGGCGGAATATCCCGAGCTGTATCAGGATCAGATCCGAAGCGCGGATACGATCATTGTTTCCAAAACAGAAGCATGCCAGGCGGAAGAAAAACAGCGCATCCAGAAATTTCTGCAGGAAATTAACCCGCAGGCAAAAATCATCACGGATTATGCATCCACGATGACACGGGAAGATTACCAGAGCCTGCTGCTGGGCGGCCGATATGAGAAAGAAGTACAGGATACGCAGAGCGGCGAAAAGATGCCGGAGACCTTCTCCTTCGAAAATATCCGAATGGAGGCACCGGAAACCCTGTGGTGTTTTCTGGAACAGATCATTCGCGGAGCGTTTGGAAATATCATCCGTGCAAAAGGACAGTTCGCAGCCGGAGACCAGTTTCTCCAATTTGATGTCGCCGATCACCGCTACAGCATCACCGGCACAGAACAGAAAAACGCCGGCCAGGCTGTGTTTATCGGAAACGATATGAACGAAGATGCGATCCGGCAGTATTTTAAGAAATGCGCCGGAAACCAGAAAATGAAATATGCTGCCCGTCATGTATCATAAAGTAAATAGGAAAAAGAGATTGCGGAGTCCTGCCAAAACAGGGTTTCGCAATTTTGGTTTTTACAGAAAGATTCAACTGAAAAACGAAGGATAGGCAAAAACGAAAAATTACGCTAAAATAAACATACAAGTATTCCGAATAAAACAAAAGAAAAATCAGGGGGGATCTGATATGGAGGAACAGAAAAGAAGACGGGAAAGAAAATCAGCGGCATACTGGTTGAGCAAAAGCTCGATTTTATATCCGATCTGTATCTTGTATGTGATGTATGTGAAACAGGTTGAGGTATATATTACAGAATGTTCCGTCCATATTTCGTCGGGGACAATGCTTTTTGCCTATGCGCTGTGCCTGATTTTGTGGCTGGCCTCACCCATTCGAAGCTACTGCGCAGATGGAACTGCAAATGAAGTTTTATTCTATACATTTCCGCCGAGCATACTGATGCTGTTTTTATTTGCCCAATATTCACTGAAAATTGTGTTGTTTCTTGCAGTGCTGGATGGGATATTTCTTGTTACGGTTTTAAGAGATTTACATAGAAAAAAACGAAAATATTCTCCGAAAAAATTCTGGAGATTAAAAAGAAGTGACTTAAACGCATTTCTGTTTGTTTCAGTATGCGTGAGTATGGTACCGACTTGTATGATGATATATTGGAAGCTTGAGTCTCCGTCCGGAGTGGCAGAACTTTACGAACGAAAAAAGGACTATAATCTCGTCCAGAATCAGGAGAACATTTTTCAGGAAAATAAAGAATTTCTGCTGAGCTTAAAGGAGAGCGAATGGAGGCAAAAAACACTGGAAGAAAGAACAATTGCAGCGCAGAAGATGGTACGGCTTGAAACAGAACGACTTGGAATTCCCGAAATTCCGCTGTATGTGAAAGAGACAGGATCATCGAATTGCGTTGCATTATATAATAACGAAGAGAACGAAATATGGTATGCTCCAGAGCATTTAACATCTCAGACAGCAGAAGAATTTTTTACGGGAATTTGCGAAGAATGTTATCATGGAATGGAGTATTATCTGCTGGAGCGAATGGACTGGAATTCGGAAATGGCGAATACTGCTTATTTTGAAGAAATGAGGAAGTGGAAACTAAATGATAATCGCTACATATCTGGACGCGACGAGGGCGATTCGTTTGAAGCATATCAATCACAGCCGCTGGAAGCATCTGCCAAAAAGTATGCCAGTTCCGAAACAGAGGCACTGATTCATTTTATTGCTGTGTACGGCGATGAATAAAAATCTTTTAGGGGGGGAGGGAGAAAAGGAGCGTCGGGAAAAATAAAAAAAATTAGCACTCACCTCTTGTTATTACAGCGTAGCTTTTGTCTTAGTTCATAGAGT
>OLRW01001801.1_pt1 | contig 13044 bp, 10 predicted proteins | sample 1672701 | NCBI WGS metagenome assembly OLRW01 (sample SAMEA3136715, study PRJEB25190) | human gut metagenome | biome: human gut; feature: human-associated habitat; material: faeces | place: Austria | collected 2013
CGCCACGGTCGCCGCCACGGCCACCACGGTCGTCACGGCCGCCGCGAGGACCGCGATCCTCGTCCAGGCCCATGGCGACGAGCGGAGCGATAACCTTATCGAGAGCGGCCATCAGCTCGGTGGCCTCCTCGTAAGAAAGCTCGGGCAAGAGCTTCTCCTTCTTGTTGGCAAGCTCGACCAGGCCCTCAGCGGCATCCTCGGCAGCGAAGACGACGATCTTGCGCATATCGCCCTCGGCGTCGTCGATGCGGCCGACCAGATCGGCAGCCTCGGCCTCGGCCATCAGGCCATCGAGCTCACGAAGGCGCATGCCCAGCAGGTCGGACATTTCCTTCTGCTCCATCTTGGGCTTGAGGTCAAGGAGCTTGATGGCGCGCTCGATGTTCGCCATACGCTCGGCCTTGGCCTCCTCCTCCTTGGAAATAGCAAAGCGACGGCTACGCAGCAGGCGGGCGGCCTTCTGCATCTTGTCCATCAGTTCTTCGTCATCGTAATCAACGGCGGCCTCGACAACCTCGGCCTCCTCCTCGGCGGAAACCTCGTCAGCAGCCTCAACCTCGGCAGCTTCGGTCTCCACGGTCTCGACTGCCTCGACCTCGGCAGCCATGGTCTCGTTCTCGGTCTCGTTCATGATCTCTTCGTTCTCGGACATGAGACTCCTTCTTGGCCCTCTCGGGCATCATCGCCCCATTCGCGGGGCCCGTCGCGCACTCTTTGCGCTTTAAACATTCATGCCTCTCGGCAAAACGTCCATTAGTTTATGGTGTCGCCATCCAATCTAGCTGCAGAATCTATGTGCACACATTAATGCGACATGTGCGACTCGCGACGAGCGTACACCAGCGATGTCACGAACCCGACCACGGCAATTACAGCCGCCACGCGCACGGCAGCTGCAAATCCAATCGCTTGGGTAACGTCGGTCGCAATGCCAGCGGCGCCGGCAGTCGCCGCAGAACTCGAGAGCAGGCCGATAAACAGCGACGGGCCAAACGATGCGGCAATCATGTTCCACGTGTTAAGCAATGCCGTTCCGTGAGGATGTTCAGCGGCAGGCAGCGTCTCCAAGCCGGCCGTCTGCGAGGGGCTCAGCACCAAACCGACTCCGGCATACACTACAACGGTCAGTGCCACGACAACGCCGATGTTCATGCTTGCCGCCGTCATCGAGATTGCAGTCTGCCCCACGGCAATCAGGGCAAAGCCGACCGGCAGCAGCGGCCATGCGCCACGGGCGTCCATCACGCGTCCGCCCACAATCGAGGTCACGGCGTTGCAGGCAATTGCCGGCAAAATGAGCAAGCCCGCAATAAGTGCGGTCATGCCGTATGCGCCCTCAAAATAGAGCGGCAACAAAACGCTCATCGAGAACGTCGTCATCATCGACACCACCACAAGCAAACACGCAGGCCAAAAGCGAAAGCTCGCCATGGGACGCACGTTAAGCACCGGATGCTCGAGCTTGAGCTGGCGGGCCGCAAACAGGCCGAGCAGCACAATGGCGGCGAAAAGCGCCACGATGCCGGCAATCAGATTGGTCGAGAACTCGCCTACGGAATACACAAATGCCGTAATGCCGGCGGCGAGCAAAACAACCGACAGAATATCAAGCGTGGTGTTCGAGCGCTCTCCGACATTCTGAACAAGCTTAACGCCCGCCGCAGCGACCACAATGCCGCCCACCAGCGGCACTACGAACACCGCCCTCCAGCCAAATAACGTGCACATAAGACCGCTAATCACGGGTCCAAACGCCGGTCCTAGCGTAATGCAGGCGCCGCCCAGGCTCAGATACAAACCGAGCTTCTCGCGCGGGGCGCAAGACAGCACCACGTTCATCATGAGCGGGAACAAGATGCCCGATCCCGCAGCCTGCAAAATACGACTTGGCAGCAAAACGCTAAACGACGGAGCGACCAGGCACAGGACTTCGCCGGCGACCATGCATCCGCATGCGAAAAACAGCAGCTTGCGCGTCGAGAAACGGCCGGACAGGAAGGCCATGATGGCCGTAAAAATCGACGTCACGATCATGTAGCCCGAGACGAGCCACTGTGCCGTGGTGGCACCCACCGAAAAGGCTACCATAATGTCGTGCAACGCCACGTTAATGATGTTCTCGTTAAACGCGGCAACAAAGGCTGCAATATACATTACGACGAGAATCGCCGCAGAGGCCGATGGCGTTACTTGAACTTGTTGCTGAGATTTGCTCCCCATGCATTTCCTTCCTCTTGGAACGACAGTCGCATCGCCCCAGAGGAACGGTCCAGGGCGAAAAATGAGCCCTAGACTTACGCCAGACGCCGTACACGACGAATCTGGCAACATGGTCCAACATCGAAAGATTGTAACGCGGACGCACAGCTTTCCTTCCGCGCTATTATTAAAAGTCCACGAAAGCATAAGACATGAGGAGCCCGCCATGATTAAGCCCATCATGAAATCCGAGTTCTTTTTGCGCCTACCTTCCGAAGACGCGGGGCCCGACGATGCCGCAACCGGGCAGGATCTCCTGGATACACTCCACGAGCATGAGCGCGAGTGCGTGGGCCTCGCCGCCAACATGATCGGCGTGCGCAAACGCATCATCTGCGTAAAGGACGGCAATAGGACACTCCTGATGTACAACCCTCAAATTCTTGAGCAGGTCAATGCCTATCAGACGAGCGAAGGATGCCTCTCGCTGATCGGCGAGCATCCCTGTACCCGCTATCGCCGCATTAAGGTTGAGTATTTGGACGAGAACTTCGTCCACCGCATCAAAAACTTCTCGGGCTACACCGCCGAAATCATCCAGCACGAAATCGACCACTGCAACGGCGTTGTGGTTTAGGCCACCTGCCAAAATGAGGGTACCGGAGGCCTCCCTATGGATATCAACCGCTTTGGCGAATTCGCCATCTTAGCGCAGTCACGCACGTTTCTTGATGCGGCGGAACTGCTTTTCATGTCGCAATCAACCCTCTCCAAGCACATCATGGCAATGGAGCACGAACTCGGCTGCAAGCTCATCGATCGAAGCCAGCGCCACGTAACACTCACCGCGCAAGGTGAAGCGCTCCTCCCCTATGCGCAAAAAATTGCGACGCTTCAGCATCGCTATCTTGCCGCCATTCAAATAGGTGCAGGTGAGCCGCTCGAGCACCTCACCGTAGGTTCTATCCCCATTATGGCCCCTTATGGGATCACGGACGCCGTCATCGATTTTCAGCAGGCGAACCCCTCATATTCTGTCGAGCTCATCGAAGGCGAGGGCGACACACTCAAGCGTATGCTCCTGCACGAGGACATTGACCTGGCCTTCATCCGTGACAGCGGCGCCATCGAGCCGGAGTTCAAAAAGATTCCCTTTACGACCGACCGGCTCGTGGCCGTCCTTCCGCTCGACCATCCGCTCGCCGAACGTGACACCGTCGAGATAGACGACCTTATCGACGAGAATTTCCTCATGCTTCCCCAAGGCTCGTTCGTAAGCGAGCTCGTCCTTTCCCTTTGTCGAGAAGCTGGATTTGGCCCACGTGTTACGTTCACCGGCAAACGAGCCGAGAACATCATCTCTCTTGTCGCACGCGGCGCCGGTGTCTCATTCCTCATGCGCAAGCCGGCGGAATCGCTTGCCAGCGGAAAGGTAGCCCTGGTGCCGCTTGAGCCCGCGACGACCTCCGAGGTCAGGCTCTACCTCAAGCGGAACGCCGCGCACTCGCAGGCGGTCGTCTCGTTCATCGGCTTCCTCCCCTACCGTCAGCTCCTGCAGGGCGACCGTGCGTCTTCCGCCGCGGCACGACCGTCATAATCCCCGCTGCTCCACAACCGTAGACTTGTGTCCGCAAACACGTTGACAACGGCACAAAACACAAATGTGCCTCGGGCGGCACGTCGCCGTCCGAGGCATATTTAGTTAAAGTGCGCAGACAGACTAGTCCACCGAGATGTTGAGCGCCTTACCGCCCTCGTCCTTCCTGGTACCGATCATCATAGCGGCGACAAGAGCCAGAACGAAAGCGACCACACCGGAGATGACAAGGCCGATAAAGCCCGTGTCGATGCCGGCAGGGTTAATAAAGCTCGGGAAACCGAGCGGGCCGGAGGCACCGAAGGCATAGAGTTTGGCACCCAAGAGACCGGCAATGGCGCCGTCTACACCAGCGGAAATAAAGGTTGCCCACATAAGACGCTTACGCGGCAGCAAGATGGCGTAAAGCGCAGGCTCGTTGACACCGAAAATCGAAGAGACAAGGGCGGGAATGTTGACGGCAGCATTTTCCTCGGAGTCCTTGGTTCGGATGACCATGCCAAGCGCAGCACCGGCGATGGCACAACCGCCTGCATACACGAGCGGGTTAATGAGGTCATAGCCGTAGGTTGCGACATCGAGAAACCACAGCGGGATGATACCCCAGTGCAGGCCGAACATGACGAGCAGGCTCCAGAACGTGCCGATGACGAAGCCGGCGATGGCGGGCTGGAAGTTGATGAGCATCAAGATGATCTGGGCAACGATATTGGAGAGGACCGTCATGACCGGACCGACCACAAGCAGGCCAAGGATGCCGCAAATGAGGAGCGTCAGGATGTTGGAGAAGAACGAGCTCACAAGCGCGGGCAGCGCGTTAGAAAGGGCCTTGTGCACCTTGGAGGCAATCCAGACGATAAAGATCGCAGGCAGAATCGTCGATGAGTAATTCTGCATGATTAGCGGGATGCCAAAAATATCACCGTAGACATTGGACTCGAAGACCGTACCGGCGCCGAGCGTGTAGAGCGGATCTCCACCCATAAGGGCAACGAGCGTCGGGTAGACGAGGATACCGCCGAGCGCCATTCCCATAACGGGCTTAAGTCCGAACTTCTTGGCCGACGTCCAGCCAATGATTAGCGGAAAGTAATAGAAGACCGAATCTCCGATTGCCGAGAGCGTCACATACGTATTGCTGTCCTTGGCAAGCCAACCGGCAACCGTGCAGAGCGCGAGCATCGACTTGATAAAGCCACCGGCCATAAGCACGCCAAGAACCGGTTGCAGAATCTCGGAGATGATGGCCAGCAGACGCGAGAATGGATCGCCCTTTTTGACGTCGTCGCCTTCATCGATATCGAGTGCGGGTTTGGAGTCGAACCCGCCAATCTGAACAAGGTCGTTGTAGACGGCCTCGACAGTGGCACCAATCACGACCTGATACTGTCCGCCGGCCTGGATGACGTCAACGACGCCCTTCGTCGCCTTAAGCTCATTAGTCTGGGCGAGCGATTCATCCTTGAGGTGGAAGCGGAGACGCGTAATGCAGTGGCTCACGTCTAACACATTGTCTCGACCACCGACCTTTGTGATGATTTCATCGCAAAGCTTCTGGTATTTCATGGAATTCTCCTTTTTCTGAGCGGGGTATAGCATCGATTTCATGCCTCCGTAGTCGACGTGGGAGGGCAAGGAACCCGCTTCCCCCTTTGAAATCCGCGGACGCACGTACGCCCGGGATGGGAAACGGCAGAGAAGATGGAAGATGCCGATCACATGGCAGCGAGCCTCATTGGCCCATGTCACGCAATCAGGTCTACAGACGCGAATCTGCTGCGCCGAGAAGTCTCGTCGTCTGGCAGAACTTGTCACACAGACGTTCCGGTTCGCCCTGGGGAATCTGAGTACGCTCGGTCTCAAAGGAGAGGCCGTACTCGCGTGCCGGAAGGAAATACTCGAAATAGCCGTTGGTGTAACCGCAAACTATTCCCTCGACCGGGCATTCGCGCTTCATGCGAATACCCAAGTCGCTGCCGAGCTCACTCGGGAACACAAAGAGATGCAGGCCGCCCAAACTGATGACGACACACTTAAGCGTGAGCGAAAAGTCGTCATGGGCAACGGTGTGATAGAACGTCTGAGGCTCGATGCGGTCAAGAACGACCTCGCGATCGAGCTTGATCTGGGAAATCGCCTCGGCAAGACCGGTCGAAACGCGCTCGACCTCGGGAATGCCGCGTCCCTGGCGAAAATTGCGGTCGCTACAGTCGCCAGCAGCACCGACGACCATGGCCGGATAGTAACCAAGACTCTGAGCGAGCTTTTTGCCGGTAAGACCGGCGAGTTCGCTCGTGAGCTCCGTGCAGTCGGGTCCGACACAGGCAGAATGCACCGCCCAGTTCACAAAGCCCGCAAATGGCTTGCCTTCGGTATCGAAGAACGATACGACAATGACCTCATTGTCGGCGAGTTCACCTGGGATGATGCGGTTGTCGTAGAAACCGGTGATGACCTGCTTGCCCAAGCGACAAATCGCGGGCTGTGCGTTGGCGCGGCACTCCTCAAAGCATTGGCAAATGGTATCGAGGAACCAGCGGTAGTAGTTCTCGTCGAATTTTCCCGTCCACCAGCTGCGGTGGTAAGCGACGATTGAAGTATGGTCGTGCGTCGCCGAGAGCAGGACGCAATCACGGTCAATGCCGTAGCGCTCGGCGAGCATTGTCTTGACTTCCTCGGCCATGCTTTCCTCGAACTCGAGGACATCGGCATTAAAGAGAAACACTTCACGTTCGCCTTGCTGGAAGAGGATGGCGTTGGCGAAGACGTCGTCATGGACGCCTGTCGCAGGCTCCAGACGGTTGGGAAGATTGCGGTAGCCAATCAGGTAGATGTCGCCCTGTGGGGTGATTTTGCGGCGCGCGTGTCCAATGTTCATGCACGTTCTCCTTCTGTGTCACGCCGCATTCAAGGCGGCAATGATGATTTCGACGAGGCGCTCATGGGATCCGGCGGCAAAACCGGAGTTCATGGCCTCATAGGTGATCTTTTCGTACGCGTCGGGAGCCGGTAGGTACTTCTGTCCGCCGTTGACGAGCGTGGCAAAGAACACAGAGCCGGACCGAGCGGCGCGCACAGTGGCGCCGAATGCACTCGAGACCTCAGGTTGTACGCCGACAAGCTCGACGTTTCCCAGCCGGAGCAGATAGACCCTCGTGCGCTGCTCGCCAGCGGCATGAAATTCATACGTTCGGTGCGGAGCCAAAGAGTGAAAATCGGCGCGTGTCTGAGCGGGCAGAAAAACGTCGACCGTGCGGGCATCGATGCCGGTGGCGTCATCCTCACGCGCCATGCGAGCGGCCTCGATCAAAGCATCGCCCAAGGCCTGCCCCTGCTGGTGCAGCATGCGGTATCCGTCTTCATGGGCATCGACCGTCTGCTTAACGCCGGCCGCATCGAACATGACGTTCATGGCGCGCTCCGCCGGACCTTGGTCGCCCGCGGCGCCTGGCAGCAACAGGGCAACGCCGCCCAGCTCGCGCTCGAGTGACATGGCGGCAAAACCAAAGAGGTCTCCGCTCGCCATGTGCCTCCCCTCGGAGTCGCGCGACCCGTCGAGCACGGAGGACTGAACGTCCGCCGTCGCGAGCACGGCAACATACTCGCCCTCGGCATCCCTTATGGCGAGTACGGGCATCGTGTGGTCGGCAAACCCCCTGGGATTCGAGCCCAACCACCAGCCGGCAGGCGTCTCAATGTCGCGATTAACGTTCACGGGGCATTCGCCCTCCACAGTGGCGAGCGTGGCAGAGCGAATGCCCGCAACAGCGCGCTCGACAGCCGTGCGGGCGGCAGCGACGAGCGCTGCGCGATAGCGCTCGTTGCGGTTGCGGGCAGCATCGTCGACAAGATGCCCGGGAGTGCGGACGTGAGGCATGGAAAACGTGTGGGTAGGAACCACCCAAGAATAAGCACCGCTGCAATTGGCGGCATCCTCAACAACCTCACGCAGATCGGCGAGTAGAGCCGGAGCGATCGAGGTGACCTCAAGCGAAAGGACGCAGGCGCGTCGCCCCGTCCCCTCGATGATAAGGGCACGGGCGAAGACCTCATGACGGAGTTCGTCGAAACCGTCGAACGGCAACACGTCCCCAAGATCGATGGCCACACGAGCGGCCCCAGCCCTCATCTCTCCTTCGTCCATGGCAGATACTCCCCTCTGATTGCCGCTCACTCGACACCGTACAGTTGCTGCGCCGTACCGCCAAGCACAAGGTCGCTGTCTGTATCGCTCAGATTTGCAGCGCGAACGCAGGCGACACCCTCGGTGAGCCACTCGCGTTTAACGGGATAGCTCGTGCCAAAAACAATATGGTCTGCACCCAGCACGTCAACCGCGCAGGCAAGGAGTGTCTTGCCCCAAGGCTGAGCATGGGACATGTCGAAATAGATGTTGTTCTCGAGGCGCCTGGAAACGGTCTCGGTATCGACCTGAAAACGGCCAGAAGCATCAGGGCGCTTGGGACCATGAGGCAGCAGCATCTCCTTGAACGCAAAGTATGCGCCGCCGAGCATGGAGTGGACCATCTTGATATTGGGGTAGCGCTCAAAGAAATCGCCAAAGATCTCTCGGCCGATCGCCGTAGTTTGGTCGACGCAGCGGCCATAAGAGCGGCGAAGGTTGTCGTACGCGAGAAGCGATTCGTTCTCGACCGGCACGGGAACATGGTGCACGTAAACGGTGACATGGCGTTCGTTCAGGTGCTCGAAAAAGCTCGAGAAGACCTGGTCGTCGAGATAGCGCTTGCCGTAGTGAGCGCAGAGCTGCACACCCGCAAAACCATCGTCGAGCCTGCGATCGAGCTCCTCCAAATTCGCTTTGGTGCCAAAGGGCGGCACAGCGACAAGCGGAATCAGACGGCCACTTGACGCCTTCGCGTCAGCAGCCATACCGTCGTTGAAACGCCGGCACATCTCGAGCGACATCCACTCGTGACAACCGGGGAGCTTGAGGATCGCCTTGTCGACCCCCGCCTCATCCATATCGGCCAAGCGCTTCTCGAGGGTGTAGTCGCCCTCAATGTAGTTAAGACCCGGAGAACCGGCGGGCATCTCGATCACGATTTGTCGTTTGCCGGCGGAATTCATGGTCAGATAGCCTTCGGTGTCATAGGCGCGGGGTACCTCGGCCAAAAACTGTTCGCAGAGCGTCTCGTCATGAAAGATGTGCTCGTCGAACCAGTAGGAATTTGCATCGATAATCATTGGTTGGAACCGCCTTTCATCTTGTTGAAAACATTCTAGAAAAGCAGGTACCCGGACATCAATTCCAGCTTAAGCCCACTGTATTCCATTTTGGAATAGAACTTACCGCTCACACGCGAACCTCGCCCGCTCAACGAGACAAGCGCTAACAGCACGGGCTTAGACAGAAAACGGTCGGCCCGCATCCGTTGCGGGCCGACCGTTTCATTACAGTCTACCTTTGCCGTTACGCCTGGCGGTAATGGTCAAAGAAGTCGGCGAGGTCTTCAAGGGACTCTTTGAGTACTTCCATGCGCGGCAGGTACACGATGCGGAAGTGGTCGGGCTCGCCCCAGTTAAAGCCGCCGCCGCGCGTGATCAGAATCTTCTTCTCGTGCAGCAGGTCAAGGGCGAACTGCTCGTCATCGGTGATGTTGAACTTTTTAACATCCATCTTGGGGAAGATGTAGAACGCCGCACGCGGCTTAACCACCGAGATGCCGTCGATCTTGTTGAGCGCCTCATACACAAAGTTGCGCTGCTCGTAGACACGGCCGCCGGGACGGATGTAGTCGTTGACGGACTGATGGCCACCGAGTGCCGTCTGGACGATCGACTGGGCCGGCACGTTGGAGCACAGGCGCATGTTAGAGAGCATGTTGACGCCCATGATGAAGTCGCTCATGCAGCGCTGGTTGCCCGAAAGCACCATCCAGCCAATACGATAGCCCGCGATCATGTGCGACTTGGAAAGGCCGCTAAAGGTGACGCAGGGCAGGTCGGGGGCGAGCGAGGCAATCGAGACGTGCTCGTAGCCGTCCATGCACAGGCGGTCGTAGATCTCATCGGCAAAGATCATCAGCTGATGCCTGCGTGCAATCTCGACGATGCCCTCGAGCACCTCGCGCGGATAGACGGAACCCGTAGGGTTGTTGGGGTTGATGATGACGAGGGCTTTGGTCGCGCTCGTAATCTTGGACTCCATATCCTCCAAGTCGGGATACCAATCCGCCTGCTCATCGCACAGATAATGTACGGGATGACCGCCGGCAAGGGTTGCGCACGCCGTCCAGAGCGGATAGTCGGGGCTGGGGATCAGAATCTCGTCGCCGTTGTCGAGCAGCGCGTTCATCGAAAGCTGAATGAGCTCGGACACACCGTTGCCCGTGTAGATATGCTCCATCTGAACGTTGGGCAGGCCCTTGATCTGCGAATACTGCATGATCGCCTTGCGCGCGGAGAACAGGCCACGCGAGTTGGAATAGCCTTCGCAGTCGGGCAGCTGCTGGCGCATGTCCTTGATGACCTCATCGGGCGTGCGGAAACCGAAGGGCGCCGGGTTGCCGATATTGAGCTTGAGGATGCGCTCGCCCTCGTCCTCCATACGGGCGGCCTCGTCGACGACGGGACCGCGCACGTCATACAGGACGTTGTCGAGTTTGGTGGATTTAGAAAAAGTACGCATGGTGGTGCTCCTTGCAATTTGAGCTGAGGGATGGGGTTCGGGCCTGGAATCGTTGCGGGGTGATGATGCCTCGCCTTGATCGGCGTCGCCGGCAAGCAGCCAGGTAACATCGACCTCCAAAATACGGGCGAGCAGCTCAGCCACATCGCGCCGCGGGATCGTCTTGCCGCTCACATATTGGCTCATCTGACTCTTGCCGAGTTTTTTGCCGAGCATCTCCGATGCACGAATCACGTCCGACTGTCGAACATCGCGATCGGACATAGCCTGTCGCAGGCGATCGCTGAACGTCTCTTGGGCCACTAGAACCTCCTTGCTGGCAAAGTTCAATTTATAGAACACGAATTGAACCAAAGTTCAATTTAGGCAGCAGTATAGCGCCGCGCCTCATTCGAAAGTTCAATTTCATAAGAAAACGTACCGGACTCCGAGATTTGCCCAAAGCGGACAATGACATGCACGCGTTTAGAGGTATTCAAGGAATCGAGCAGCGGCAAGCGAAACGTCGGCCGTTCGATATATGGCGTTGATCTGCCGATGAGGATGTCCCTCAAGTGGGCGCACGGCAACATCGAACTGACAGCGGCGCAAGATGAGCGCGGGAAGAATGCTCACGCCCAAGCCGTCCTCGACCATAGCCATAATCGCATAATCATCCCAGGTCGACAGCTTGGAGCACACCGTCAGCCCCGCCCGACGGAACAGCGGCGTAATCTCGTCATCGGTGCCGCGTTCTAGCAGAATAAACTGCTCGTTGGCTAAATCGGCAAGAGAAACGACCTCCGCCGTGGCAAGCAAAGAGTCTGCCGGTACTACCGCCATCAACTCGTCGCGCACCAAAGACCGCGATGCCATGCCGTTTTCTCGGGGCTCACGCGGGATAAAGCCCAGGTCACAACGACCCTCAGCCACCCATTGTTCAATCTCTGAGTAATCACCCATCAGCAACTCATAATCGACGTCCGGATGATCGGCACGAAAGCGCGCAATCACCGGCGGCAGCACGTGGGTCGCCACGCTCGAAAACGTACCGATGCAGATTTTGCCGCGCATGAGCCCGCGCATCTCATCCACCCGTCGCTGCAAGCGAGTGAATTCCTCGCAGAGCGCCTCGACAGCCGGCATGACCTGCCGCCCGTCGGCAGAAAGCACTACGCCCTCGCGACTGCGGTCGAGCACCTTAAAGCCCCAATCGGCCTCAAGATCGGCCACCATACGGCTCACGCCCGACTGCGAATAGCTCAGGCGCTCGGCAGCACGCGTAAAGCTTCCGGCGCGCACCGTCTCCAGCAGCACCTGCATCTTTTGAATATTCGTTTCCACGACACGCCTCCACCTTTGCATGAGTTTTTGTCATGTTTTCCATGCATTATATTCGCTTTTCTTCTAAAGCCAGTTCACCCATAGTGAACATGTTCAGATATAAAGGGGATGTCAGCGCATGAACAACGGACTGTTTACGTACTTAGCAGCATTGCTATTGTTTGGCTCCAACGGCATCATCGCCGCTGCCATCGCGCTGCCGAGCTCCGATATCGTGCTACTACGCACGTTTTTGGGCGCCCTTACCCTTGCCGCCATCCTCTTCATAACCAGGCGCCATAACCTGCAGGCACCATCTCGTCCCCGCGAAGCCGCAGCACTCCTTCTCTCGGGAGCCGCGCTGGGCACCAGCTGGATTTTCCTGTTCCGCGCCTATCAGACGATCGGCGTCGGCGTATCCTCGCTGCTGTACTACTGCGGCCCCATCATTGTCATGGCGCTCTCCCCGCTCATCTTTGGCGAAAAGCTGACCGGCGGCAAAATCGCCGGCTTTATCGCCGTTGCTTGCGGTGCTTTTCTCATTGCAGCACAAGGTCTAGGCGGCAATATGCCCATTGCGGGTATCGCCTGCGGTATCGCCTCGGCATTTTGCTATGCGCTGATGGTCATCGCTAGCAAGGGTGCGCCGCACATCGAAGGCCTCGAGAACTCCACGCTCCAGGTGAGCGCCGCCTTTTTGACCGCGCTGGTCCCCACGCTCATCACGCAGGGCGCTCCCTCATTCCTGTCCGCCGGCGTCGCCGCCAGTATTGATTGGCGCGCCGTCATCATGCTCGGCGTCGTCAACACCGGCATCGGTTGCCTGCTCTACTTTAGTGCCGTCGCCAAGCTGCCCGTCCAGACCGTCGCGGTCGTCGGCTACCTCGAGCCGCTTTCGGCCGTCGTGTTCTCGGCCGTCCTTTTGGGCGAAGCCATAACACCGGTCCGCCTGATGGGCGCCGCGCTTATCATCGGCGGCGCGATTTTTTGCAAACTCGCCGGCAAACGCGCAAACGCCAAGGCTGGCATCGCCCAGACAGTACGTGCTTAAAAGCCCCTGCTTTGAAATGCTACCTGCGTAGATAAATAATCCCCAGCTGAGGATTATTGTCTAAAATAACCCGATGTGCCAAACTGCTCTTGTATGTATAAAGACGGCATAAAGTTTTTTGTCCTAGACAGATAACCGGATGTCTAAGGGAGTCCTCGTGGCACACAATAAACTGGAGGCAAACCTCCAAGACCAGCGCGGGCAAGGCGGGCACGGAGCCATCCCCCTCTCCGCTGGCATGCTGCT
>OLRW01001844.1_pt1 | contig 12815 bp, 6 predicted proteins | sample 1672701 | NCBI WGS metagenome assembly OLRW01 (sample SAMEA3136715, study PRJEB25190) | human gut metagenome | biome: human gut; feature: human-associated habitat; material: faeces | place: Austria | collected 2013
ATAGTTTACATGCAACAGCCAGAAATTTCGATACACCCTCTTATTGGACGCTTACCAACAATAAACGCTTGCAAAGGAATCTTGGAATTTTAACGCCAATGGAAAAACACGAAAATTACTTGCAAGCTACATAAAAACTGCCAGCAGATAAATTTCTACTGGCAGGAAAAAATTATATTTTTTCAATTGTCTACTTGACGGGGAGCGGTTCATTTCCCGACAGCCCCTTGCAAGTTAAGCTTTGTTATTTTTTTTTGATGAAGGCTTTTTCATTTGCTGATGCTGGAAGGTTTGGAGTTGTTCCCTTTGGAACCAGACGAACCTCAATTGCCTCGAGACGTTTTGCGTATCCTTCTGTTCCTGAAGATTCTCCATTCTTAGCCCATGCAAGCCATCCATAATCCTGAGCATGAACTCTGTAGTATACATCATAGTTCTTTGCTACATCACCAGACAGTTTGATCTGAATTGCTTCCAGACGTTTACACTGTCCAGTTGTTCCGGATAATGATCCGTTAGATGCCCATTTCTTCTCCCATCCAATATCCTGAACGTGAGATCTGTACTGGATTGAGCTGTTCACTGAAGACGGGAGTTTCATACGGATAGATTCCATACGTTTGCACTCGCCTTCTGTACCTGCCATAGCACCGTCATATACATATGCCTGTGTACCATAGTCCTGTACATGTGTCTGGTATCCGACCAGTCTTGCTTTCATAGCTTCTTTGATAGTACCAATAGGTTCTGGTGCTTTGTCCCCTTTGGTAACCAGCTGAATCCTGATTGCTTCAAGACGGTATCCGTAACCAGCTGTTCCTGCTTCTTCGCCATTCTTAGCCCATCCGAGCCATCCGAAGTTCTCGGCATGTACGCTGTAGTATACGTCATAATTCTTTTCAACTTCACCAGTCAGTTTGATCTGGATTGCTTCCAGACGTTTACACTGTCCTTCTGTACCGGATTTTGCTCCGTCTTTACTCCAGTTCTTTTCCCAACCGATGTCCTGAATATGTGTACGATATTCGATAGATCCAGAAACATCATCTGGTAACTTGATCTGGATTGCTTCCAGACGTTTACACTGTCCTTCTGTACCAGACGTTTGTCCGTCTTTCTTCCAGTCTTTTTCCCAGCCATAATCCTGACCGTGAACTATGTAAGATACGGACATTTTTGTACTCTTTGTAGCTGTAGCTGTAAATTCCTTACCAGTTTCATCTGTGTATTTAGCAGTTGCTTTGTAGATGATCTGACTGTTCTTGTCTTCTTTAACAACATCTGCAGTTACGTCATGAGAATCTTTACAACGGCTGCATACGAATGTTGCAACAGCTGTATATCCTTTTTCTTTATCAGCTGTCCATTTCCATCCGTCTTTTTCTGAGACTTTGTAGTCATGACCGAGAGCTGCTACTTCTTCTGTCTTAGTACCTGTGTAATCTTTGCCTTCAAATGTAACTTTAGCTGTGTAAGTAATCTTACCTGCCTCTGTACATGTTGCGCCATCAGATTTCTCAGTTACTTTTGCATCAACTGTTTCTACATGTTTCTCATCATTTGCACATGTAAATGTTGCTGTTGCTGTGTAAGTGTTGTTTTCACCCTTTGTCCAGTTCCATACAGGAGCACCATACTTATGGCCAAGGGCTGCCAATTCAACTTCATATGTATCTGTTAATGTACCAATTTCTGTCTTACCTTCAGCATCCTTTACTGTTGCTGTTGCTGTATAGACATCTTTACCTTTTTCTGTACATGTTGCAGCTACAGATTTCTCTGTATCTTTAACTGCATCAGCAACTGTAATCTGCTCTGCTTTAGGTTCATCATCACATACAGAACACTTAACACCTGTTACAGATGCTGTATATCCAGTTACATTGCCGTTGTCATCTTTTACTGGTTCCCATGCCCATGTACCTGTGTACTGGTGCTGACCTGCGTCAGATGTCTTCTTATCAGATGCAGTATATCTGTAACCATCATCTGTCTTACCTGTTGCTTTGTAAGTAGATGTTACACCCTGATCACATGTACCAGTGTGACTAACAAGTTTAGCCGTTGCAGTTACTTTTTCTGCAAGAGCTTTCTCAATAGAATCTCTGTTAGCTTTGTTTGTTGCATTTTCATCTGATTCAAGGAGACAATCCAGTTTATTGATCTGATTTGCACAAGTTTCACATTTCAGATTCTGGAATGTAACGCTTGTGTGATCATCTCTCCACTCAGCATCTGTTGCTGTGTAAGCATGTCCTTCTGCTGCGTTCTTCTGAGCTTCATCCCAGATAGCTTTTCTTTTCTCGTATGTAGAATTAGCCTGTTCATATTTGGACTTAACAGGTTCTGTAATACAAGCACCGCACTCTGGGCAAACATAGTTGTCTGCTTCATTCCAATTGCCATTATCATCTTTTGTATAATATGTTTCATGGAACTTGATGTAATGATGCTCGTGTGCTGTACCTTCTTCTTCAACACGTGTACCGTCTTTAATCAGGCCGCAGTCAGAACAACGTTCTTCTGTAAATGCGTTGCGTCCGCATGTTGCAGGTACAGAAACTGTCTTATAGTTATGAGAATCACCTGTCAAAGTCTTCAAATCAACTGTATCAACAAAGTTTGCAGACCACATGAACTCGTCATTATCATTGCTCTGACTGCCCATGAACTGCTGATACTTCTTGTAGTTTGTATAAGTCGGATTGTAATCTGTCTCTTCGAATTCATAACCGTAGCTGGAATGGTCAAGCAGTTTGCTCTTACCTGAAATGAACGCGAAGTTTGTACCGATTGAAACAACCAGTTTGTCACCCTTCACAGTCAGACCTGCGATTGGATGATTTGTGACAGTGAAATCTGCACTCTTTTCATCTGTTGTTGTAAACGCCATACCGCCAAACAACTTTGTATTATCACGTTTTGCAGATACTGTATTGTATTCCTTCACAACGGCTACTGCACCGTCTGCAGGATTGTAGGAAACGATATCGTTGGATACGTTGAAGTAAATCTTACCATCTGTATACAGTGCTGCTGTCAGACCGATGGATGGGTAAATGCTCTGTTCATCCACAAACTGTGCATACAGTTTGGTCAGAAGATCATTCTTCTCCATCTTACCGTCTTTGTTCAGAACGCTTACAAATGTATCGTCATCATCGTCGTTTTCCTTGTCTGTGAAATTAATCAGTGTCTCATAATCGCTGTCGCCATCGCCTGTATCCTTATTTGTCAGTTTATGACGAACAATCTTGTACTCTGCAGCCTTCTGGCTCTGATTCATGCTTGTACTGTTTACTCTGTCAAACAAGTCTGTAGAATCATACATGTAGTACGCATAACCGTCTGCATAGTAAACATTACTTGCGGCACGCGCCATCCATGCTTTTTCATATGTTGTATCTGTTGCTTCATTCTGATAAAGTGATCTTAAAACACTAAAGTTATCCTGATACAATTTTCTTGCATCTGTATCGCTGAACAGGAAGAAGACATGGTTCATATCACCATCTGTCTCGACACGGTCACGACTCATAACTTCTGTGTAGACATCTGTATAACAAGGGTCTACATAGTACCACTGACCATCCACCTTGACTGCATTCCAGTAATGGTCGGAACCGAAGTCTTCCTGTTCTTCGCCATACATTGTAACGTTGGACTGGAAGGAAATTCTTACAAGGTCAACTGTGTAGCCTGCATTGATATCCAGTGTCTTACCATCTGAACCATAGTACAGTTCTTTGGCTGTCTTCCAGTTATCACATACTTCAGATGTAGATCCATCACCTGCTGTCACTGTTTTCTTACTGTCATACGCATCTGTCTTATCAGGATCAATCAGATAGATATCTTTATCCAGGCACTGCACAAGATATGAAAAAGCTTTGGAGTAACCCAGACATACAGATGTACCCATACCGAATGCACCAAACTGAGTACCTTCCCAATAGTTGATGACACCAGTTGTCATACCGGTTGCAGCCTGCTTCGCATAGATTGGAATCGCCTGCTTAAAGCTTGTTTCCTTCGTTCCATCACCGTTCATATCCAATGCCGGATCATCGCTATCTAACTGCTGCTGAGTAAGCTGCTCAACAGTCATCGTAACGCCTTCAGAAACCTCAACGCCTTTTTCTTCAGCATTTTTGATAAATTTATCTGCTTCCTGCTTCAATGGTTCTGCTGCGTCTGGAAGGTTTTCTTTCACAAATGCTTCCGGATCCTTCTCGATAGCTTCTTTATTAGCTTCTACATATGCATTCGCATCTTCCTCAGACTGTCCAGCCTTCACCAAAGTCTGAGCAATAGCTTTTTTATAAAATTTTACAAGCAAATCCTTCTCAATGCCTGCATAAATCTGATCATGGAAATTCTGTTTGATCTGTGGTTCGTAAACCTTATAGATCTCATTGTAAACTTCATCCTCATGCTCCTGCTTCTGAGGATCCTTTGCAATCATCGGCTTGTCATCATCTGATTCCTTACCAGAGTTCATGATGTAGGACATATCAAATGTATTGTTATGGGCCAACCAGTCATTCAGAACAAGCAGCTTCTGTGCCTTTGTCTGTGCACCTGATGCTGTAACTGCAGCAAGAGCTTCATCTCTTGCATTTGTTACATCTGGACCATAATACTTAATACCTAACTTATCACCATATGTGAAAGTAAAGATCATACCTGTCAGGTCATCGTAGCTCACCTTGCCATCTCTGACATCCTGAACAGATTTGCCGTCTAAGGCAAGCATCTCACCAAGGATACCAAGACCATCTGTATCATCGTTGAAATCCAGAAAGAATGGATTCTGAACACCGAGTACATTAGCATTGGCTGACCACTGATTCAGATACTGCTGATACATACCAACAACTGTATTAATCTGGTCTGCTGTCAGCTTCTTGGTTTCAGCCTGTTCATCTGCTTCATACAGGTCTGCTGTGCTGATATTAGATTCATTGGATTCTGTGCCGGCTTCTCCGCCAACCATTTCGAGATCCCCCAATGCTTCACGCAGGCTCTGGATTGCCGGATCGCTTTCATCAATCTTTATATCTTTTGTAAGTGCTTCTGCTACTGCTGCATTAGCACCCTTGAACTGGATGACTGGTGTCTGTATTGTAATACCTGAAATAGTTACTTTATTTTCATCATTATCTGTCTGGGCCACAGCATCATTATCTGTGTTTGAAGAATCAGTAGTTGCTTCTGTTGCATCATCTTCTGTCACAGAATCTTCTGTTGCTGGATCTTCTGCCTCATTTGTATTGGTGTTATCCTGCACGGCTTCTGTAGTATTTTCCTGCACTGCTGGTGTTTCTTCATGTGCAGGCTCTGCAAAAACTGTTGAAGGCACTACACTGAATACCATTATAGTAGAGAGGAATAAACTCAAAAGCATTTTACTTCTCTTTTTCATAATGTCTACCCTTCCTTTCGTGTTTGTATTAGATAATTCATATTATGTTTTTTGTTTGCCCCCACCTCATTTCCATTGTATTTTATTTATACTCCACCCTCTATTATATGCTACTGTAATTCGTATTTTGCATATATTTTTGCATATAATATAGTAATTAGGTATTTACTTTAATATATCACTGCTAACTGTTTTGTTCAAGACATACTGACGTTTTTTAGCACAAAAACACATCGAAAAGTCTGGTTTTCAGGTTTCTGGCATGTATAAACGTAATAAAGAAATTCCCCCGTATCTTATGATTTGTTAAAATACGGGGAATCATCAAGTTTTTTCTTACTTATTTATATAGAATTTACATATTGATGCGACAGAGGAGTCTTTTTTAGTTCAGTTCCTCAAGAATTGCTGCTGTGAGTTCTTTTCTGTTTGTCTTGAAGTGGAAATACGGTCTTTCCTTGATTACGCGGATGTCTACCGGATATTCATATTCTTCCAGTGCATCTGCAAGACCTGCTTTTACTTCATCCAGACTCTTTGTTTCATCAAGGATTACAAAGAAATATGGAAGGAAATATCCTTCATGATCCTGATCTGGTACAAAGCAGAAGAATCCATCTTCTACACCAGCTACACGTACTGCTTTTGTCTCCATTCTCATCATGTAAAGTTCTCCGCCACCGAAACGCTTTGTTGTTCCACGTCCAAGAATGTATACAATTCCGTGTTCATTGATGTAAGCTTTATCTCCCGTATGTAACCAGCAGTTCCCATCTGGATGATTGATCAGTGTTCTTTCAGTAAGTTCATCACCTCTCCATCCCGCATAGTGGAGCATCATAGCAGGACCCGTCATACATAATTCTCCGATTTCTCCATAATTCAGTTCTTCCAGATCCTCTGAGAATACTGCCATAGTTGTTGCCGGCATTGGCATTCCAACGCATCCGTCTACCAGCGGGAACATCGGATTTGGAAGTGTAAAGTTTGAACATCCTTCACTCTGACCATATCCGGCACTTAAAGTTGCTTTAACATTATGCTTATGGAAGAATGCTTCTACTTCTTGTGTTTTCCTTTCGTTCATTGCTTCAGCTCCGGTTCCGATACTTCTTAGATGAGACATATCGTAATCTTCCGGAATTCTGTCACTCTTCATAAGCATTTCACAGAACATTGGAATCAGTGCCCAGAAGTTTGGCTTCTGCTCCATAAATGCGATATCAATATCTTCCAGCGGACAGAATGGATCAAGTACCATAATCAGTCCTGCTGACAATGGGAAGATTGCCATTGATACAGTTACTGCAATCAGTGCAGGTGGTAAGATTGGCAGCCACCATTTTTCCGGTACATCTGACGGCGGAATAAAGATGGACATCTGGAATGCAGTTGCTACTATATTAGAAGAAGAATGAATAACTAATTTAGAGATTCCTGTGGATCCGCTTGTATATGCGCCAAATACTGGTCTGTTCACATCTTCTTGTGCCATATAGTCTTCTGTATAATCTTTCCCAAGTGCCAGGAACTCGTCCCATGTAAGATCTCCTTCTGTTGTCTCTATCGCACCGGTATATCTGGATGCAATTTCTTTTTCAACATAGTCCGGGACAGATTTTCTATCTGCATAATCATATGGAGAAACCTTAATTACACGCTTCATTGGTGTCGTTGCACGGAACAGATCTTCATCTGACTTTGATGTATAATCCATGACAAATGCTGTCTCTGATTTTGATTTTCTGATTGCAAAACATAATTCTTCTGGAATGTCATCTCTGCAGATAATTGCAGCTCCGATTCTTTCTGCTGCGATCAGAAGGATAAAATGTGCCGGAACACTTTGCAGAAATACAGGAATTCTGTTTCCTTCACCAAATCCAAGTATCTTTAAAGATTTTGCTGCTTTATCAACTTCTCCCCAGAATTCTTTCCATGTAATTTTGTTTCCGTAATATTCAAATGCAATTTTATTTTCGTCTGGATTTTTTGCTCTTAAAAACGTTTCAACAGTTATTGTTGGCACTTCAACGTTGCGCAGTGCTTCTGGATAAAACTGTAACCATGGTTTATCAACGCTCGCTTTTCCAGTTAATGTTGCTCCTGTATTTTCCATAATTATTTACTTCCTTTTCCGATTATTTATTTGTTTTATAATGACGATTCGTATTCTATCATGGATATTTTTCCTTTTCAATAGAAGTGGTGAATTTGGCATATTGAATCAAACAAATCAACTAATTCATTTTTTTCAGGATTTCATTCAATAGGAAATTTTTTGTATAAATGTTCTTGTTTTCTTATTTTGTATGCAGTACACTAAAATTATAATAGAAGAGAGGGGCTTTTGATTATTATGAAAGAAAAAAACAGATTCAGTGTTCTGTTAGAGCATCTGACATCTATGGCCAATTTAAAAAATTATGTACTTGCCAAAGCTGTGCAGTATGATGAATCTTATATAAGCAAATGGATTAGTGGAAAATCACTTCCAACAGAAAAAAATCACGAAATTATTTTGCAGAATATCAGCCAGTGTATTGTTGAGGCTCTGACTGATGATAACCGGGACACTTTTTTAGAAGAATATCAAATTTCTGACGTTTCGAATCTTCAGAAAGCGATTTACGATCATCTCGAATCTGAATATACATATGTAAAAGAACTTCAGGTAACAACTGGTTCTAAAGTGGCTACTAAAATTTCATATTATCCGGAACTTACACTGGATCAGTTTATCTTTAAAATGAAACATCCATCACTCCGTAAAGTACAGTCGCTAAATATTTATGCTATGGTAGATATTCTGAATGTAGACACGAATTATCAGCTTTTAATTGCTGAATTTAACAGCATGCACAATGACATAGGACTTGTGCTTCCAGGAGTTCATTTTTCTTTAATGATTGATTTGGAATCGTCTTCAGATAATCCGGTTTATACGGCTGGTTTCCTGATGAATTTGCTTTCAAATCTTTCGAATATTGATTTTAATCTTTATTGCGGAACACAGGCACAGAAAAAAATGGTTTTTGCGATTAAAGATATTTATTCGCTTTCAGGTATGTTAGTTGATCAGAACCATTGTCTTGCTGTTACAACAATTGAAGATTCGTCTCTTTCAACGGAACTTTATTACAAATTAAAATTACTTTGCAGCAAAGAAACATTGCTTATTCGACGGACATCTATTCCTGAAATGATTCGTACTTACGAATATGAGCATTCACTGTTTGCCCGGAATTCTTCTTGTCTGCTTGGACATTTTACAGAACATTTTCTTCCAACTGATTTACATAATGAGCTGCTTGATAAGTATGGCTCTTTTATAGGAAAGACATACAGACCTGTACTTCAAAAAATGCATTCTCTGGTATCGCAGATACTTGCTGTTACACCGATAAGAGCACTGATTTATGCTTCTGCATTTACAAATTTTACAGTTACTGGCGAATTGGATTTCTATGGTTATCGAATTCAGCTTTCGCCGGAACAGCGTCTTCATTTTTTTAAGCATATGAAACATCTGCATGAAATTTCAAATGCGCTTCAGATTAAGATTTTGCCGAATGGTTTGCTGTCTGATTACCAGCATATCCCAAGACCGACACTGTTTTTTGCAGATGAGTTTTCTTATTTGCGTTTTAGGAGAAATACACCGTATTACAATATCTGTATTCCAAACAAAATTAGTTTGAATCGAATTTTTTCGGCCTTTTACGATACCGTTTGGGAGTTTGAATCCTGTATTGCACCGGATGCATATCTTACTCATGCAATCCATTCTGTAGAAATTTTGCAATCAGATGCTTCAGGTGATGTGCACAATTAAGAGAAGTCAAGTGGGCTGTTGCAAAATAGATGAGTAATCATCTATGGAGCAATAGCTCCATTTTTATGTCCAAAAGCAGAAAACGGACTCCGAAGAGCCCGCAATCCATGGTATAATTAAGTATGACCAAATACATAAAATACCATAAAAATTATACCGAATTCGGCGAGCCTTATCAACTGGTTTTGCCATTAAATTTGGAAGGTCTGGTTCCTGATGATGATTCTGTCCGACTGCTGAGCCACGAATTGGAGGATTTAGATTACAGTTTACTGTATCAGGCGTACTCTACCAAAGGCAGAAATCTGGCAGTGGACCCAAAGACCATGTTCAAGATCCTGACCTATGCTTATTCCCAAAATATTTATTCTTGCAGAAAGATTGAAACCGCTTGTAAACGTGATATTAACTTTATGTAGCTACTTGCTGGTCAGAAAGCACCGGATCACAGCACGATTGCAAGGTTCCGTACTGGATTTTTGGCAGACACCTGCGAAGCCCTGTTTTATCAGATGGTACGTCGCTTGGAACGAATAGGAAGAAAATATGTTTCTGAAAATACAGGAGGCGGTCACCCTACTGAACCAAGAGTACCTACAGGCTGTCCGTATAAAGAACGATGTTCCCGTGCTAAAGGGAATAAACGTCTGTACATCTCCAAAAGTTTCTTAGAGAAGCGTCAGGAATCCTATGAAAATATCCTGAGTGAAAAGGGGATCTTATACCGGATGAATCGCTCGATATGATGCTGGGATCCTTTCAATTACTACTGGGGATGCCGAAATTTGCTATTCGTGCGACAGCCTCTTTTCTCTTTCAGGCTGCCTGTAACCGTATTTTTTCAGAAGCGGTACGGTTTCTGGCATTATTTTCCATATTTTCGCGGCTGGTCGGAAATACCTGCGAGGTAATCGAGACTGCAGTCGTACGTCTTTGCCAGCAGCATCAGCGAGTCCAACGGGATCTCACGAACGCCTTTCTCATACCGGTTGTAGGTGTCCAGATGGCTGAAAATCTTCCGCGCCGGCGTTTCTTCTATTTTTCTGTACATGAATGAACTTCTTTTTCCTGTCCTGCTTCGTCTGCGGCTGCCACACTGAACCGGCCACGGCTGCAGCAGATGATCGTCTTTTTCGTCCGATCAATCGCATCGCTGGTCTCAATTTCTTCTGTCTTCATCGCAAGCGCCCCCGGAATGGCTCCGTGGGAAATCTCTACTGCGTCGCGGATATCCACGATCTGATAGCTCGACGGATCGAGTTCTTTTAATTCTTTTATTGAAATACTGGTACTCATGTAAATTTTCCTTTTCTTTCTTCTTTTGATTTACTTTTTGCGGATGTCTGCCATCGTATTCAACAACAGTTCCCGTTTCCAGAACACCAGGCCTGCACTTGCGAACAGAATCGCATACCGCAGGATCCTGTATGGGAACAGCAGATTGCAGATTACGCTTACTCCAATCAGAAATGCGGAACATGCCAGCAGAAATCCGGCATCCATCAGGTTTTCCTCAATACCTTCTGCCACCAGAATCCGTTTGCTCACCACATAGTGTCCAACCGAATACAGAATATAGCATGCCAGCGTCGTGTAACCGGCTGCAACATAACCGAAAATACGGATAAAAATAAAGTTCAGCACTACGTTGGCTACCGCTGCCGCCCCGACCAGTAGGAAAGCGCCGGACTCAGCAGCGCTTCCAGAAACATCAGTAAAATCATCGATTTCGGCAGATTCAAAGCCTTCTCCCAGAAACCCGATGTAAAACAATACAATGCGAAAACCGCACCTGTAATCACAAGCGTCAGTCCCTGCATCGAAGAGGTATAGGCATCCCGCTGCTTCTCGTACTTTGCCATCGCATTGTCGTAAACACCATTGAACAGGTACAGCGATGTCAGAATCGTCAGGATCTGCAGCTAGGACAGATAAACCTTGTAGGTACCGTACTCCTCCGTGCTCATCAGACGTGTGAAAATCGGAACGGTAATGAACGAAATGCCCTTTTGAAGAAAGCTGCAGATCGTAAACCAGAGCGCCGCCCGTGCCTGAATCGTTATGTGTATTTTATGATACCAGCTCTTACATAAAGGTTAGTTTTTATCTGTCTGCGGAGTTTTCTTACATTCCAGTTGCATTTCATACACTCTGTTTCGTAAAAAAATCGTTCAAACGCATCATTTAATACCATAATTTCTCGAATATGTGAAAAAGACAAGTTATTAACTAAAACATCTGGATCTGTTACAAATTCGTTCGACACTGTCGAACTTTTTCCAAAATCTGGTAATTTAAATTCGCTCGACACTGTCGAACCAATTTGAGGATATACTTTATAAAACTGTCTACAAGCCTTAAAAAGCGTATAATTCATTCCTTTTTGATCAATTTGCTTTTCCAGATTTTTCAAAAGATGAGAACCATATTCTGCTCTGTCGCTGCCATCTTGTTCGTATTCAACTATATAATAACCAATCGCCCAATTGCGCAATGTCATGAGCTGATTTACAGCACTTTTTGCTGCTGAACTTGCTTTATCATTTATTTGCTTAATACTATCTGCAAGCAGTTCAAATTCCATTGCATTACCTCCAATACATTGTCCTAAGACTATTATAAATTCGCATAGACACAGTATACCACAGCTCTTGTATCTATGTGATTTCTTTTTTATTGTTTTTGCCGATACGAACTCATCTTCTCCACAGTAACCTCCGGATAAAAGGAAGTCAGTATCGTTGCTCTAGGAATTCCTGCAGCAAGTGCCATCTTAAGCTCTTCCTTCTGCTCAAGTGTATATGATCAGTGTATCATTCGATTTGTAATAGTATCTTCCCACTGAGGCTTTTCCCTTTCAGGATTCCTTATAGGCTTACCACCTGCATTTCCACTAGAAGCACTATCATTTACTGTATTATTTGCTTTCCTTCATATTTATCATATTGTCCATCTGTTAACCCTACTTTATTAAATTAAATGACATTTGCGGATTCATATTATACCTTCTTTTCTGATTACGAAAAAGCACCTTTTATTAAGCATTCAACAAAAAACCTCACCAGTACTTCTACCAGTGAGGTTATTATATCATATCGCCACTTCCATAAGCATCAAATCTGCTCATTCTCTGCATTGTTTGGCGTAAAATTGGCGTATTTTTGTAATTTTACAAATTTCCACCAATAAGGTACATCTCGTTTTTAGTAGAGCTTTGCACCTGCTGGAATGTGGTTATCAACCATAAGAAGATGAAGCTCTTCATCCTCTGAATCCTTAAGATTGTTTACTGCTGAAAGTAACATACCACAAGATTCAATTCCCATCATCTTTCTAGGTGGAAGATTTGTGATGGCAATAAGTGTCTTTCCAACAAGCTCTTCTGGCTCATAGTAAGCGTGGATTCCGCTTAAAATAGTACGGTCTGTGCCTGTTCCGTCATCTAAAGTAAACTGTAAGGTGTATTGTCGTCCTTGTCTGCATTGAGAATCTTAGTAGTAATGTCTATCAAAAGGCTTTTACATATTAGATAAAAGCATGTAAAATTTCTTTTAC
>OLRW01001863.1_pt1 | contig 12733 bp, 9 predicted proteins | sample 1672701 | NCBI WGS metagenome assembly OLRW01 (sample SAMEA3136715, study PRJEB25190) | human gut metagenome | biome: human gut; feature: human-associated habitat; material: faeces | place: Austria | collected 2013
TCTCAATACTGCTTTTTCGTTTGCACCACCTTCGATTCTTTTCTTAACGATTTGTATGTCTCTATTATACCATAATGATACCATCATGAAAAATAAAAATAGTTCGTAAAACTGCTCTTTGGTGAAAGCAGCACACTTTTTATTTGCCATAAGTTCGTATTTTCTCCTCAAAAAGTTCGTATTTAAGTATGTTATAACACACAATGCCGTAAATACGCAAAAACAGTTCGTAAAATTGCACTTTTACGAACTGTTTTTATTTTGGGTCAGTTTTGCAAACTGGAAGTTTATGATTAATAAAAGCCTATCTACCCACATGTGTCAACTACTGAAATTACCTTGTACTAAACGGTATGCACAGAGGAGAAGGAGACGGTTAATTACCATCCCCTACTTAATTGCGTTCAGTCAGTATCAGTTATGGAATGTAAATATTGCATATTTCACTATTCAAAGCGATTGGAAGCCATTCAAGCTTTTGGAAAGATTTCATTATTTCCATTCCCCAGCGAATGCCAACAGAATCTATCTCTTTTTGAATATTGTCTTCTGTAAGCTCATCTGCCGAAAGATGCTTATTGTGTTGATTTATCCAGCCGTTCCATTCTTTGCTATTGATTAGGCATACTTTTCTTTCTTCAAAAGTTAAGGTATTAGGTATTTTCTTGTTTAAACGGTATTTTGCCAATTCCCCAATATGCATTACCCTTTGGTGTGGATCTTTTTTTTCTCTTTCAACAGCTTCTTGTAATTGAGCTTGAAAAGCAGGCTCACGCAATTCTGGTTGATTGATCCAATAATCGTTTAATGCCTGTTCCTCTTTCCTCTGCATTTCTTCAATGCGCTGATAGTCAGCATTTTGGTAACTAACAACATATGGGCTTTCGGTAATAGTCGGGCTATTTCCATGCCACAATTGATTTGCAACAGGAGGTTTTACTGTAAAAATTGCTGACCCCATGCTGTAATCAAGTTTAGATATGTCTTGATACTTAGTAACCCATGAATCATTACGGTAGTAAAGATTCAGCAAATAGAGAGCTGCTAAAGCGTGGATAAAAGCTTTGACATTCCCTTTATGTAAGGATGAGTATCTATCATGCTTAACCGCTTGATAAGCTTTTTCCCAATAAGTCCCCTGCCTTTTATGGGCTTCTTTTAACGGCTTTAGAATACGGTTTTCATCTTTAACAAAATTAAAAAACGGAGCAACAACCATTACGGTTTTGTTGTGTGTTTGCCATTTGATGTCAATCAGTTTCAGACAATCCTCATCGAACAAGATACTACTATCTCCTCTTGCCTTCGTGCCACCATTATCAAAATACAATTCTTTCGATATGGCTTCAATCTGAACACAACAACGCACCAGTAAATCTGCAATATGAGGCGAAAAAGTTTCAAGCTGTGTGTTACAAGACTGGGCAACTATACCGCCTTTGCCGTTTACCAACACTTCATCAGTGAAAAAAATATATTTTGATACTTCAATTGCCTCTTTTTCGAGATTTAAATATGTTTGCCAAAAAATATCTGATTTTTTCATTGTTCAGTTCTCCCTTTGAGTCTAAAACAAATTCTGATTTGCATGTCTCTATTATACCATAATGATACCAGCATGAAAAATAAAAATAGGGGCTGTAAAATAAGTCCCTTTTTTATGTCAGTGGTCTGGTGCTTTCTCCCTGGATGATAACAGGAAGCGTTGTATAGCTTTGGATGAGAAGTTCCGGGTTCTGAAGCTTACGGATCATCATGGAGCCTGCCTGCACACCGGTATCATAGACATTGATATCTACAATGGTAAGCTGTGGGTCGATGATGCTGGAATATGGGTAGACGTCAAAGGTAAGTATGGCAATATCATCAGGGATGGAAAGCTGCCGGTCTTTGACGGCCTGGATGACACCTAATGCGAGGGTGTTATTTTCACATACAATAGCGCGAGGCGGTACAGGCTGTGTCAGCATATCAGAAGTAACAGAATAAGCGTGCTGGCAGCTGGAATCGGTATTTCCGATACGGGCAGCCGGAATGTGAAAGCCTCTGTCTAACATGCCTGCTATAAATCCTTTTTGACGCTGGGCAGAAATATAATCGGTTTTGCGTTCTCCGATAAAGGCGACATCTGTATAACCACAGGCTATCATGTGGGCAGCGGCATATTCACCGGCAAGGGCGTGGTTGGTATCTACCCAGCATAAGCGGCTTTCAAAACTCGGATGCCCAATGATAATGTGTGGAAAGCCTGCATCCAGAATAAGATTTGCAATTTCTTTATTAATGGCAGAACCGTGGATGATAAGACCATCGGAGGAACCGCTTGTGATAACTTCACTGACTTTTTCTCCGGGATAGTGTTCTTCAGAAGTGTTGACAAGCGTCAGGGAATAGTTGTTTTCGGACAAGGTATGGTGTACGCCGCACATAATGTCAAACATATGCGGATTCCGATAAGCAGTATCTTTCTCCAGATTGGTAAGATAGACAATATTGGAAGTAGCACCTTTTGCAAAGCTTACAGCCCGGGAGTTAGGGGTATAGTGAAGCTTTTCAATTGCTGCATGAACCTTTTCCACAGTGGCTGGGGATATGGTGGTCCAGTGATTTAAAACTTTAGAAACAGTGGATTTGGAAACACCGGCTTCATTGGCAACATCATTGATGGTAACAGACATAAAATACCTCCTGAAAAAATGTATAAATTTAAAAATATAGTATAGCGGTTTCCTAACAAAGTCAATCATTTTTGACAAATAAACATTGTAAATAAAGGAAAAAAGTGATAAATATAGACTTAGCAAGAGGAACCAATTGCATGAAAAAAATAAGATAAAGAAAACGGTTTCCTAAAGAAACCGGAAAACGGAGGTATTTTTATGAAGAAAAGGGTGTTGAGTCTGTTGCTCTGTACCGCAATGACAATCGGCACATTATCCGGTTGTGGAAAAGAAGCAGGAAATGACGAAGGAAAGAATACAGAAGTACTTGGAAATGATGCAGAGGATGAAATGACAGAAGTAAAAATCTGGCATGATGGGGATGAGAATATCATGCAGACCATTGCGGATTGTGCGAATGAGAAACTGGCAGAGGATAATATCAAGGTTACCTTTGAAAAGAAGAGCGGTCTGACCGACCAGCTTCAGTTATATGGAAATGATGAATCCAACGGACCGGATATGTATCTTTATGCACATGATTCATTGGGAACATTTGCAGAAATGGGGATTTTAGCTCCGATTACGGATGTTATCAGTGAGGATGTAATGGCGGATTTATTACCGATGACCGTAGAAGCAGGTAATTATAAGGATACCCAGTACCTGATGCCGGTTTATTATGAGACATTGCTCTTTATGTATAATAAGGCAAAATGGGAAGGTGATGTGCCGGAAACAACAGATGAATTGTATGATTATATGGTAGCGCATACCGATGTGGATGCAGGAACTTATGCGCTGGTAAATCAGCATTCTACCGCATACAATGTGGCACCGGTGATCAATGGTTTTGGTGGATATATTATTGATAAAGATGCAAATCCTGGATTAAATACACAGGAAACCAAGGATGCTATCGCATACAATAAGAAATTTGCAGCATTGGAGGCAGATGGAGATTACAACACAGTAACTGCATTATTCAATGAAGGCCAGGCAGCAGCAATCATCGGTGGACCATGGCTGGTATCCGGAATCAAGGCAGCGGGCATTGATCTTGGTATTAAATCCTTAGCGGATTTTAAACTTCCGAATGGAAACGGACTGGCACCATATTCAGGTGTACAGAGCATTGGTGTCTTAAAATATGCAGCAGAAAATAAGAAAGAAGCAATTGCAAAAGTATTAGAGACAATTGCAAGTCCGGAAGTAGGTATTGCACTGGCGAATAAATCAAACTGTGCACCGGCAAACAGCAAAGCATATGATGACGCAGATGTTGCTGCAAATGAGATGATTATGGCAATGAAAGCAACTGCAGAAACTGCACAGCCTATGCCAAACATTCCGCAGATGAGCGTTATGTGGGGTCCGGCAGAAGCATTTTTGGCGGCAGTCAACAAATCCGGGGAGGATATTGATACTGCAGCAGAAACTTATCAGCAGGAGGCATTGGATGCTATTGCAGATATGCAGTAAGAAGGAGTTTATTTAGAAGCAATAAAGAGGAAAATTAGGAAGAGAAGTGTGTATATGAAGAATAAACGGAAATTAACGCCATGGCTTTACAGTATGCCGGCACTGATATTGATTGGAATGGTTATCGTATTCCCAATTATTTATACGGGCTATATATCACTGACCAATATGAATCTTTTTCACTGGTCAAATTATGAATTCATCGGACTATCCAACTATAGCAGGGCATTATTAAAGGCAGACTCCGGTTTCCTTGGAGCACTGTTTACAACATTACTTTGGACCACATTAAATATGGTGATACAGGTAGTTGTGGCATATTTTATTGCATTGGGATTTCAAAGAGAGGATTTAAAGGGAAAACGTGTATACAAGACTCTTTTGATGTTCCCGTGGGCAATGCCTGCATATGTGTCCATTCTTTTGTGGAGGGTAGGCATTTATAACACAGAGTTTGGTCTTCTGAATAAGATTCTGGTGGCACTTGGCTTTGGAAAGGTAAATTTCCTTTCCACCAATGTGCCGGCATTTCTCTCCTGCATGACTCTAAACCTGTGGATGGCATTGCCGTTTATGATTATGATGATAGACGGTGCACTGTCCAGCATTGACCGCAGCTATTATGAAAGCGCAGAACTGGATGGAGCAGGTTTCTGGTCAAAGAACATCCATATTACCGTTCCGGCAATGAAAGGAATTATTGCACCGGCGGTTATTATGACGACATTTACCACATTTAAGCAGTTTGATATCGTATATCTTCTTACGATGCAGAAGGGAGCATATTCAGGGGCAACCTTACAGACCATAATTACTTATGCACAGCAGAATGCGTTTGTTTCAAATAACTATGGGCTGTCCTCTGCGGTATCCATTATTATCTTTTTCCTCATCATGGTATTTTCGCTGTTTACCAATCGAGGGGTAAAGGAGGAAAATTATGACTAAGAAAAAGAGAAAACAGATTTTACAGCTTAGCGGATTACATATTTTTTATATTATACTGTGTCTGCTGGCACTGGTACCGATTTTATATGCGTTGAATCTTTCCTTTGAAAGGGGAGGTGGAGCATTGTCCTCCGGATTATCTTTGTTTCCAAAGGAATTTACACTGGATAATTATAAAAATATACTGACGCAGAAGCCGTTTTTGCGGTGGTTTTATAACTCTGCCGTATTAAGCTTCTTTACAATGGTCATTGCTATCGGATTTGCCATGGTGTCATCTTATGCATTTTCAAGATACCGTTTTAAGGGAAGAAATGGCATTTTAAAATTACTGCTTCTCTTAAATGCATTCCCGCAGATTCTGTCCATGTTTGCATTATTCCGTCTTTTAAAACAGATGAATATGCTGGATACGAAACTGGGACTGGTGATTATTTATGCGGGAAGCATGTGCATTTTCTCTATCTGGAATATGAAGGGGTATTTTGATACCATTCCGATAGAAATCGAAGAAGCATCGAAAATTGACGGTGCATCGGATTTCCAGCTGCTGTGGAAGGTAGTAATGCCGCTGGCTCGTCCGGCAATCATTGTAACTTCTGTGATGGTACTTATTTTTGTATGGAATGAATATCTGTTTTCCACAACATTTCTACTGAATGAAAACAGTTATACACTGGCAGGTGGATTATATCAGTTACAGTCCAACGATTACACCAGAAGCTGGGGAATGTTCTCCGCAGCCGCTATCCTGGTATCTGTTCCGGTGCTGATTATTTTCTTCTGTATACAAAAGTATATGGTATCCGGTCTTACTGCAGGTGGTGTGAAAGGATAGAAATAAAATGGAGAAAGAAGCAATTTTGCATATTCCACTGTCACAATTTGCTTTTGCAGAAAAAGAAGACCGGCTGGTAATAAGAATCCGTTGTAAAAAAGGCGATTTAAAACGGTGCGTGCTGCTTTGGGGAGACCGGGTGGCAATGGAAGAGCCACTTCCGGTGAAACAAAGTGAAATGGAACATGTGGCATCCGATATGCTTTATGATTATTATGAAGTTAAGATTACGTCTCCGTATACCAGGGTATGCTATTATTTCCAGTTAGAGGACGATACAGAAAGCCTTTATTATTATGGAAGAGGGTTTGCAGAGAAACTGTCCTGTGGCAGGGCAGAATATTTCCAGTTTCCATATATTAGAAGAGAGGATATTTTAGATATCCCGGAGTGGGCAGAAGACATTGTTATGTATCATATTTTCCCGGACAGTTTTGCAAATGACAGACGGGAACTGACGGAAAAAGCAACAAGGCATATGCTTTTGCCGGATGGAAAAAGCGACAGCAATGGAAAAATTTTACCGGATCGGATTTGCAAGAATCATCTGGGTGGTACACTGAAAGGAATTTGTGAAAACCTTGACTATATCGAAAAGCTTGGAATTAACTGCATTTATCTGAATCCGATTTTTGAAGCAGCGTCTTATCATAAATATGATACCATTGACTATTTTGAAATCGACCCCTGTCTTGGAAATAAAGCGGATTTAAAAGAACTGGTGCAGCAGTGCCACAAGAGAGGAATCCGGGTTATTTTAGATGGAGTATTTAATCATTGTGGAGCAGATTTTTTTGCATTCCGGGATGTGCGGCAGAAGGGAAAAGCATCAAGATATTATAACTGGTTTTATCGCCTGCCGGAAACGATACAGTACGCTGATCCGCCAGATTATGAGGCGTTTGCCTATGTAAAGGAAATGCCAAAGCTTAATACCGGAAATCCTGAAGTGGTGGAGTACCTTTGCAATGTTGGAACTTACTGGATTCGGGAAGCAGATATTGACGGCTGGCGCTTGGATGTGGCAAATGAAATCAATCATGAATTTTGGAGAGCCTTCCGTCATGCGGTGAGAGCGGTAAAAGAGGATATATTTCTAATAGGCGAAATCTGGGAAGAAGCAGGCATCTGGCTTCAGGGAGACCAGTTTGATTCTACGATGAATTATACTTTTTCTTATCTGTGCCGGGATTTTTTTGGAAAGGGAGAACTTTCGGTCAGTGAATTTGATGCCCAGATGCAGCGGATGATTTACCGCTACCCATGGCAGGTGAGCCTGGCACAGATGAATTTTCTGGATTCCCATGATATTCCGAGATTTTTAAGCTATTGCAATGGAAATAGAAAGAGAATGGAGCTGGCATTTTTCTATCTCTTTATGGGAGTGGGCGTGCCATCTGTATTCTACGGGGATGAAGTGTATATCGAGGGAATGAAAGAACTGGAGTATCGGGCAGCCATGGACTGGCAGGCAGTAATGGAGCAGCAGGCAGAAAACAACAGATTACAGGGAAATCTGGCAGAGAAGTTCAGCTGCTGGATTGCACTCCGAAAAGAGCATGTGGCATTACGCAAGGGCAATTACCGGACAATTTACTGCAATGATATGATGGGAGTATATGTATTTTTACGTAGTTTTGGGGACGACAAAGTCTTGGTATTTTTAAATACCGGCACCGGCAGTGTGACACTGACATCAGTGGAGGTTCCGCAGCTGCAGGAAAAAAGGATAATTCTTTCTTCTTGTGAAGGAAAGCTTTTGGTTGTTTTGTAAAACAAAAGATATATTGTGATTATGGATATAATTTTGTGGGCGATAAGCTCGCGAGGAAGCATTGGACGATGAGAGAGATGATGAAGAAAACTGGAATGCAACTCATAGCTTTAGTGGAAGGATATGGGGGACATCAGGTATTTTATGTATACTATGCACATTATATTTGATAAAATCTGTGAGTAAAGAAGCTTGCATAAAAGCTAAGTAAGTTATTAATAAAATTGTGTAATTTATTTCTCATGGAAATTCATCTCCTTTCTGTTTACGATGTCATTATAGAATACGAAAAGAATTATTACTTGCCAAAATAACAGAATATATAGTCAAAAGTTGCTTAATACAGTGACAGGGTAAAATATCCTGAAATACTGCCATTGGTCAGTTTATTTATACAATTTAATATTGGAACATTTTACAACTATGACACAAGTATGCAACATAATAAACGAATGCTTTTGATAGAGTAATGATACACAATATCAGTTACAAAGAAGCAGGAGGGTAGAAAGTGGACATGACACAAAACAAATGTTGCAGACATGGGGCAAGTTTACGTCGAAGGAGACGCAGGCGCAGAAAGATACTGCGTTTTATCATATTTTCCTGTAGTATAATAGCTGTGGCTGTATTTGTGGCTGTTGGAAGCCGTATGATAAGATCCGGTGATGGCAGGACAAATAAATATGATGTTGAAGCCGGAAATAATACATATGATAATGCTGTTATAGAAAATAGCAAAATCTCTGAAAAGAATAAGATACAAAATAATCAGTCGATGCTTGATGATATAATGAACAGTACCCAATATCCAAAACAGCTAAAGGACCTTGCTTTGAAGAATGAAGAGGCACTTGAGTTTGTGTATGATTATCCGGCGGAACATGTGAAGGAACACACAATTGATTTGACAGAAGAAGCGTCTATGGATAGTGTTCCGTTATTTGTGCAGTGGGATAAACGCTGGGGATACGAAAAATATAGCGGCAATTTCTTTGCAGCAAGCGGATGCGGTCCCACTACACTTTCGATGGTAGTGGTTTATCTGACGCACAATAGGGAGGCATCACCTATTGCAGTAGCAAAGTATTCAAAGGAAGCCGGTTACAGTGTGGATGGATCGGGAAGTTCATGGACGCTTATAAGTGAAGGCTGCAGGCACTACGGCGTAAAAGCAAAGACAGTGGCGCTGGATGAGAGCAGAATGAAGGCAGAGCTTGATGAAGGACATCCTATTGTGGTAAATGTAGGACCGGGAGATTTTACCGATACAGGACATTTTATGGTTATAACAGGCTACGATGATGAAGGATTTTCAATAAATGATCCAAACAGCATTGAAAAAAGTGGCAAAAGGTGGTTATTCAGAAATATATCATCTCAGATTAGAGCTGTCTGGAGTATGTATGTGTGAGAATATATTTGTATAAGTGCCGGTAAAACATCCTATTATTGAGTTAAATAACAGGGTGTTTTTTACAACTATGACACATCTTTATGCTATAATAATTCTATCATAATCATAGAAGAGGAGCAGCTTATGACCAGTATTCTCATAGTGGAAGATGACAACGACATAAATAATTTAATATGTAACACCCTGAAGGCAGAGGGATATCAATGCGAAAGAGCGTTTGATGGCAAGGAAGGGGCGGACAAAATTGAGCAGAACAGATATGATCTGCTGCTGCTTGATATTATGCTTCCTGAGATAAATGGTTATGAATTGCTTGACTATGTCAGGAGAATTGGGGATACTCCGGTCATAATAATATCTGCCATGGGACAGGTGGATGAAAGGATACGCGGGCTTCGTATGGGCGCGGATGATTACATATGCAAACCATTTCAGATAGGGGAGCTGCTTGCGAGAGTGGAAACCGTATTAAGGCGCACTCAGCGCATGGCAGAGCGTCTGGAAATAGAGGATGTAGCTATAGATACTAAATCACGTACAGTGACAAAGGCAGGTGAGCAGGTAGAGCTCACAGTAAAGGAATTTGATCTGTTGTATGAGCTTATGAAGAATAAGAATGTTGCACTCAGCAGGCGCAGGCTTTATGAGCTTGTATGGCAGGAGGAGTATACCGGGGAGACGAGGACACTGGACTCACATGTACAAAGACTAAGGAAAAAGCTTGACTGGAATGAAAAGATTGTCACAGTTTTCAGGATTGGCTATCGTCTGGAGGTTCGCGGATGAAATTTTTCTATAAAATGTTTCTTGGAATGACAGTGATACTGGCTGTTGCCCTTGGAATGATAGAATATGTGACTCTATCATATTCACTGGAGCATGCAGTGAAAAGGGAGCAGGACAGTGCACTTTCACAGCATCAGATGATAAAATACTCGATTGAAACTGTCATACTTAATATGAAGAGTGAGGATGTGGATAAGGAGCTTACAGATATGATGTCGCAGTCGGCAAAATCAATTGTTGGAGATGAAGGAGGAATGTATCTTGCTGATGATGATGGAAAAAGGATATATGCCAATTCATGTAATTATGAGCAAAAGGATATAAAGGTAAAGGATGGTACGCTTACATACAGTATAGGGTCAAAAGAGAATACTAAAGATACCGGTGAAAAGCAAAGCAGCAGATATATCCATGTCAAAAGCAGCTTTAAACTGAATGATAACAGGTATATTCTGATAACGGAAAGTGATATTACACCGGTTTTCGATGAGTCAAAGGAGCTTAGATATAGATGCAGCATGTACTACATTGTTATATTTGCCGTTGGTATGATGGTCATATTGATACTTTCCTGGATGATTACAAAGCCTCTTGCCGGATTAACAGCCACCACCAAAAAATTTGCAGATGGTGATTACACAGCAAGAAGTGATGTAAAGACAAAGGATGAAATAGGTGAGCTTGCGAGGGCTTTCAACGAGCTTGCGAAAAACCTTGAAAGCAAAGTTTATGAACTTCAGATGGCGGCAAAGAAGCAGGAGGATTTTACTGCAAACTTCGCACATGAGCTCAAAACCCCAATGACATCAATTATCGGATATGCCGATACCCTGTATCAGAAAAAACTGTCTGAGGATGAGGTGCACAGTGCTGCCGGAGTCATACTGAATGAGGGCATGAGGCTTGAAGCATTATCATTTAAGCTGCTGGAGCTTATCACTCTTGATAAAAATGATTTCAGGCTTGAAGAAACAAGAATATCTGAGATTATAGCAGATTGTGTGGAAACCGCACATGAAGCGGCAAGAAAGCATAATACAGAGATTGTGTACAGTGCGGATGAGGCATGGGTGTGGCTGGAATATGACCTGTTTAAGACCATGCTTCTTAATCTGATAGACAATGCAGTGAAATCAGGAGGCAGCAAGGTAGAGGTATCAGGCAGACTTATTTCGCACAGTATTTATCGTATTGCAGTTTCGGACAATGGAAGAGGGATACCGCCTGAAGATATAGAGCGCATTACAGAGGCTTTTTATATGGTTGACAAGTCACGATCAAGAAGTGAGCATGGAGCAGGGCTTGGGCTTGCACTTGTATCAAGGATTGCTAAGCTGCATGATACAAAAATCCATTATGAGAGTGAGTCAGGTAAAGGAACCAAGGTGTATTTTGACATGAAAGCGGAGGCATTGGATGAGAAGTAAGCATTTATCAGTGCGCAAATGTATTGATAAAAAACCGGATAAAATCAAGGGAATAGTGTGTATATGCATTATTCTGGCAGTTGTATGTGCGGGAAATATGATACCGAATTATCTGATTTCACTTAAAGCAGCAAAAATTGCCAAAACGAGTACTACGATAAGCAACGCAGATATAAGCCCCTACAGCCACTCTATTTCAGCTGAAGAGAGGCTTACTAAGATGATGTCTCTGATGCAGGACAATGTAAATGAGCTGTGGAATGGGAAATATAGTGAGAAAAGGGAACCGTTGGATACTGAGATTCCGGTGGGACAGGCTTATATGGCTATTCAGACTTTTCTGAAGGGTGCCTGTGAGCTGCAGAAGCAGTCAGGTATTATGCAGATGCTCGGTGAAGACGATATAGTTATGCTCCAAAGCCTTGAAAGCAACTATTCAAAGGATACAGACAGCGAAACAGAACAGACATATGAAGCAGCTCCTTGGCAATATGGTGCAGCAGTTGCTTTGGATGATAGCTTTGACAACACAATATCAGATTATTTTGTAACATCGGATATAAGCAAGGAATTATCGGCGTGGATATTTATAATATCATTTGAAGATACGAGAATGCTGGCCGCTGTTGATGCGGTGCTTGGAGTACCGTTTTATATTACATATTATTGTGCAGATGTGGATAGTCCTAAGGCACAGGCTGCAGTGATGAGAGATTTATATGCAAAGACATATGGCAGTGATTATTCTATGGGTGATCCAAAAGAGTCTGAATCAAAAATAGATTCTTCCTTTGAGACAAATATAATAGAGAATTTTTATTATGGGAATAATTATACGCAAGGGGATGATGAATATACCGGTTTTGAACCTTATGTATACTCTTGTTCATCGGACAAGCTGCAGATGGAATATCAGGTTATTACAAGAATCCAAAGATTTGAAAAAAAGGGAAAGCAAGTTTCATCATATAATTCGCGTATTAATATATGTCTGTACTAACCGGACCAAAAAAGCTCTCTGTGCAATGCACGGGAGCTTTTTATATGTAGACCTCTATTAATTTGTGCTGTCTGCATCAATTACAGACTGAAAGAAGCAGGAGAAAATTTTGACCCTCATTTCATAATAATTATAACAGTATCATTTAGTGCATGATTTGTATAATTTATTACATTGCTCTTTTCAAGGGTTTTGTTATATCTTAGATGCAGCAAAGCAGTTATTGTTCTTGGTTTTATATATTAATAATTGGAAAGTGAGGAAAAATATGAACGCTGATATGAAATGGCTTGATAATCCGGAAGTGTTTAAGGTAAATCAATTGGAACCACATAGTGATCATTGCTATTATCTGGATTATTCAGACATGAAAAAAGAAAAAAATCCATTATTACAGTCAT
>OLRW01001866.1_pt1 | contig 12727 bp, 10 predicted proteins | sample 1672701 | NCBI WGS metagenome assembly OLRW01 (sample SAMEA3136715, study PRJEB25190) | human gut metagenome | biome: human gut; feature: human-associated habitat; material: faeces | place: Austria | collected 2013
TCCCGTGTAGGCTGCACGCTTTTTTTCCGGCACCTGTTTTATTTTTGCATATAGCATACACCCAGCTGATGTAAGTGCCATACAGGAAAAAAGAAGCGCCACAGCAATGGCAACATTTACTATATCTTGTCCACTTGCCTCCATGCTACTTGCTGACAGCACTGTAAATGGAAGAATGAGTGATGAAACAAGTTTTGAAAGATAGCGCTGCTGCTCTTTTGTGATCAGATTTTTCTTTCCAGCCACGTAGCCGACGATTACATAGCCAAAGATTATAAGAATCTGCTCAAACACAATTTGCATTGACATAAAATAGTCCCCCTTGTTTTTTTACAAATCCATTATACCTAAAGGATTCCCACAGCGCAATAAAAAACTCCCACCATTCCTTTCGGATGATGAGAGTCTTTTTCTCTATCAATTTAAAAAAATCTTTTGCAGGCAATTATGCTGCATGTGTTCCGTTTGACGTGCCTGATGTCTTTGCGCACTCTGCTTCAAATTCACGCAGCTTTCTTGCTGCCTGTGGTGTAAGTGTCGTTGGTACCTGGATCTCGACAACCGCATACTGATCGCCGAAGACTTTGGAATCCTTCATTGATACAATACCTTTGCCTCTTAAACGGATCTTGCTGCCTGACTGAGTACCTGGTTTTATCTTGCAGATAACATCACCATGAATAGTCTGAATGCGAGCCTCACCGCCAAATACAGCTGTTGTAAATGGAATCTGCACTGTCGTGTATACATCCATTCCTTCACGACGAAATCCTAGCTTATCCTGTACAGTTACTTTAAGTAACAGATCGCCTGTACGGCCGTTTCTTCCGACATTGCCTTTTCCTTTAAGACGAATTGTCTTTCCTGTATCTATACCTGCTGGAATCTTGATTTCAAGTGTCTGAACCTTTCCATCAGAACCCTGCAGACGAACTCTCTTGTTTGCACCAAAGGCTGCTTCATCAAAGCTAACCGTAACTTCTGCTTTGACATCAAGGGAATTTGCTTCATCTGCACCAGTTCCAAAGCCTGAACCATAATCGGATCCAAAGTCTGAATAACTACTGTAGCCATCTGCGTCCTGACCAAAACCAGAACCAAAGCCACTAGACGAATAGCTTCTTCTGCCTGAACTTCCAGTACCGCCAAAACCACCCTTAAAATGACCGCCGCCGAACAAATTTTTTAATATATCATCCATGTCGGCTTCATTTCCATTAAAATGATACTCCTGATAACCGCCGTTTTGGCCGGCATTCTTAAATCCACCAAAACCACCAAAGCCGCCTGCTCCACCGGAATAGCTACCTGAGTAACCATTTGCACCCTGACCAAAACCTTCCTCAAATGCGGCATGGCCATACTGGTCATAAAGCTTACGCTTCTTCTCGTCACCGAGTACATCGTAAGCCTCATTTACCTCTTTAAAATGCTCTGCCGCTGATGCATCTCCTACATTACTGTCTGGATGATACTTCTTGGCTAATTTTCTATATGCTTTCTTTATTGCAGATGCGTCTGCACTGCGGCTGACGCCTAATACTTCATAGTAATCTCTTTTCATCACAGTTCTCACTCCTTTTTTATGAAACGCTCCAAATAAAGAGCTTCGTGCTTAACTGTTTCCAAATGGCAGAACGATATTGTTGTTCTGCTCTACATGTACTATAACACTTATTATTCTATCTGTCAATAAAATTCATAATTTATTTTGTGAAAGTTTTGCGATACCTACAGTTCACGCATCTATATTACGAAAGACCTTCACCTTCGGGCTTTGCCTCAATATTGGCTTCTATTTGAACTGTAGCGTCAATATCAATCACTTCTTCCCCGCGATAATTCCATACATCTCTGGTCTTCTGTCGCGGAATAGTCCCCACTCGAGGCGCTTTTGTGCCAGCTCTGCCAAATCAAATTCGCTATAAAGAATTTCTTCCTGATCGCGTGATGCTTCGCTTATAAGCTCTCCTGTTTCATCTGCAATGAATGATGAACCATAAAAATTTAATGCAGATGTCTGGCCACCATTTCCTTCGCATGGCTCTACTGTTTCTGTTCCAATTCGGTTTGCAGCTATGACTGGCATCAGATTTGCTGCCGCATGACCCTGCATGACGCGTCTCCAGTGCGGCATGCTGTCGCACTCTAGGATTGGTTCGGAGCCGATGGCTGTCGGGTAGAGCAAAATTTCTGCACCTAAAAGTGCCATGCTGCGTGCTGTCTCTGGGAACCACTGATCCCAGCAGATGCCAATTCCGATTGTTCCATAGCGTGTTTTAAATGCCTTGAAGCCTGTATCGCCCGGTGTGAAATAAAATTTTTCCTGATAATAATGATCATCCGGGATGTGCGTTTTTCGATATACGCCAAGCAGTGTTCCGTCTGCGTCTATACATGCTACGGAATTATACAGATTGTTGACATCCTTCTCATAAAAACTGATTGGAAGAACAACCTGAAGCTCTTTTGCAAGGCGCTTGCCCATCTGAACGGCCTTATTTTCTTCTACTGTCTTAGCATACTGATAGAAATCGTAGCGGCGCTGCTGACAGAAATATTCGCGCTCAAACAACTCTGGCAAAAGAATGACATTGGCGCCGTTTGCTGCGGCTTCTCTAACCATTTCTTCTGCATGCGAAAGACTCTCTTTGGGATTTGTGCTGCATTTCATCTGAATTGCTGCTACTTTTATTTTACTCATGAATTTTCCTCTCTTCTCCACAAATATCGCGTACAGCGTCCGATTTCGCTATAAGGATATCATGCGCTGCTATTTCGTTTCAATCATTTTGGAATCTGCTGTGTTATGCAGTGAATATTTCCGCCTCCTGTCAAAATATCTCTCGCAAAAACAGGTATTACCTTTCGGTCTGGATTCCACTGCTGCATAAGCTGTACAGCTCGCTCATCGCTTTCCTTATTTTCACCGCCAAATACTGGCAAAATGATCGCATCATTTGAAAAATAAAAATTGACATAGGATGCTGCAAGACGCTCTCCAACTTCTCGCATATCCTCGCCTTCCTCAAATGTATAGCCGTCAAGATCCTCTTTTGTGATGCATATCGGATGATCCGGAATCGGAAGCTTATGAATAACAAGCTTGCGGCCTTTTGCATCTCGCACGTTTTCAAGATACGATAAGCTTTGATGTGACAGCTCATACTGAGGATCATCTTTATTATCTGTCCACGCAAGCACTACCTCACCTGGGCGAAGAAAGGCACACACATTGTCTACATGCTCATTTGTCTCATCCTGATAAATTCCTCGCGGAAGCCATAATACCTTCTTGATTCCAAGGAAACGTGACAGCTGTTCTTCAATCTGTTCTCTCGAAAGATTTGGATTTCGTCCGGCACTTAACAGACAGCTTTCTGTCGTTAAAAGTGTACCCTCTCCATCGCTGTGAATGGAACCACCTTCTAATACAAATGGCGCAGCATCGTACCAGTCAAAGCCAAACTGATCTGCAAATGCACTGGCAAATGCATTGTCTTTTTCCCAAGAAGCATACAAACCATCGACATTTCCGCCCCACGCATTAAATTCCCAATTTATGGCTCGAATAACAGAATCACTAGCAGAACTTGAACTTTGATCTGAACCTTCTTGATTTGAATTTGCAGTATTGTGTTCATTTAATTTAACAAAAGTAGGTGCCACATCTCTTGCCCATGCATCATCGGTATCTGCAAAGAAAAGCTCAATATTGTCCTGCTGCATTATGTCCGCGTTTTTATTTTCTCCAAACAGCTTTTCTTGTGCAATTGGAAGTGTTTTTTTCGTGACTGCAACGTAGACCTTCTCACTCTGTGCTACGGCTTTGATCACTGCTGCAAATGCATTCCCTGCCGCTTTTGCCTCATATCCCCACGAACCTGGGCGCTTTGGCCATATTAGAATGCAGCCCTGATGCGGCTCAAACTCGCCGGGCATATAAAAGCCGTCCTCGCTCTGAATTTGCTTTATCAATTTCATATAAATTTCTGATTCCTTCCTCTTTCTTAGATGAATTCTATACGCGTCAATGTTTGACGAAACCATTACACCGATGTCGTTTCATAACACCACTAAGAAAGTCTATTTTTGAAATCTTCATATCCAAAGCGCTTTACTGTCTCGATGGCTCCATCTTCATGAAGCAAGCAAATATCTGGCAGACCAATTCCATTAAATGTATTGTTTTTTACCATTGAATAAATTGCCATATCTTCAAATACAAGACGGTCTCCCACATGAATTTCATGGTCAAAGCTATAATCACCAATCACATCTCCAGCCAGACATGTCATGGATGAGAGGCGATACGTATAAGGCTTCTTACCAGCTTCATCGCCGCCTTTAAGCGGTGGGCGGTACGGCATCTCTAATACATCCGGCATATGACATGCTGCAGATGCATCCAATATCAGAATAGAAAGGTCATTGTCCACAATATCCTGAACCTCTGTTATCAAATAACCCGCGTTTAATGCAATTGCTTCACCAGGCTCCAGATATACTTCCAGATGATAGGTATCCTTTATTCGCTTTATAAGGCGAATCAGACGTTCAATATCATAGCCTGGTCTTGTGATATGATGACCGCCTCCGAGATTAAGCCATTTGATCTTCTTTAAATATGGTTCAAAAGACTTTTCAAAAGCGTTGAAGGTTGCCTCCAAATCATCAGAATCCTGCTCGCAGAGCGTATGCATATGAAGTCCTTCTATTTCTTTTGGAAGTGTTTCTGGAAATTTTGCGCGCACTACACCAAGACGTGAACCTGGTGCACACGGATCATATATTGCATGACCCTCCTGTGTGGAAAACTCTGGATTGACACGCATTCCGATACTTACACGATTCCCATTTTCTCTCTGACTGTTATTATATTCAGAAATGATTTCTTTGTGCTTTTCAAACTGCGCAAATGAATTGAAAATGATATGATCACAGATCGTTACAAGCTCCTTCATATCCTCTGTCTTGTAAGCTGGTGCAAAGACATGGTTTTCTTTTTTCATCTCTTCATATCCAAGCCTTGCCTCATAAAGACCGCTGGCGGTCGTACCACTTAAGTACGACCCGATCAGCGGATATACGCGAAACATTGAAAAAGCTTTCTGTGCCAAAAGGATATGACAGCCCGTCTCTTCTTCGACACGATGCAGACATTCCAGATTTTCTCTTAGCTTTTTTTCATCAACCACATAGGCTGGTGTTTTGATTGTTTCCCACATAGCTTCATTACTCCACGATCTGCGGATTTTCATCTACTACCCACGGCAGACCATAGCGTTTTAACATATCCATGTATGGATCTGGATCAAACTCTTCCACATTGAATACACCCGGCTTTTTCCATATCTTATCCATGACAAGCGCTGTTCCAATCATTGCCGGAACACCTGTTGTATAAGAGATTGCCTGGGAACCTACCTCGCGGTAGCACTCCTGATGATCACATACATTGTAGATATAGATGGTCTTCTTCTTTCCATCCTTAGTTCCTGTATAAATACAGCCAATATTTGTCTTTCCTACTGTTCTTGGTCCTAAGGAAGCCGGATCTGGCAGCAATGCCTTTAAGAACTGAATCGGAACGATCTCTTTTCCTTCAAAGTTAATAGGTGATGTGGAAAGCATACCAACATTTTCAAGGCACTTCATATGAGTCAGATAACTCTGACCAAATGTCATAAAGAAGCGAATACGCTTTACGCCTGGAATATTCTTTGCAAGAGATTCGATTTCCTCATGATGAAGCAGATACATATCCTTCTCACCAACCTGTGGGAAATCATATACACGCTTGATCTCCATCGGCTTTGTCTCTACCCAGTGACCATTCTCCCAGTAGGAGCCATTTGCAGAAACCTCTCTTAAGTTGATTTCCGGATTGAAGTTTGTTGCAAACGGATAGCCATGATCGCCACCGTTGCAGTCTAAGATATCAATTGTCTCGATCTCATCAAAATAGTGCTTTAATGCATATGCACTGAAAACACTTGTTACGCCTGGGTCAAAGCCAGTTCCAAGAAGTGCAGTCAGACCTGCCTTTTCAAAACGCTCCTTATATGCCCACTGCCATGAATAATCAAAGTAAGCAGTGAAGCCTTCATCCTTGCAGCGCTTTTCATAAATAGCTCTCCACTCTGGATCATCTGTATCCTCTGGCTCATAGTTTGCAGTATCAATATAGTCAACACCACATGCAAGACATGCATCCATAATGGTCAAATCCTGATAAGGAAGTGCAACATTCAAAACAGCCTGTGGCTTATAGGAATTGATTAATGCCTTTAACTCTTCTACGTTGTCTGCATCTACCTGTGCTGTTGTGATTACAGTCTTTGTGGTACCCTCAAGCTTTTCCTTTAATGCATCACACTTTGATTTTGTACGGCTTGCAATGCAGATCTCTGTAAAGGTGTCGCTGTTCTGGCAGCACTTATGAATTGCTACACCTGCTACTCCACCACATCCAATAATTAAAAGTCTTCCCATCGTTTTGTCCTCCTGTTTTGTATTAGTTTTCCTCTTCTTCCAGCATATCCTCAACATATCGAGGAAGCATAAATGCACCCTTGTGCAGATTCGTGGTGTAATACCACGTTTTTATATTGCGCTCCTTCCAGCGTTCCACATTTAAATCTGTCAGCGGATGATATTTTTTTGACGTAAATCCAAACAGCCAATAACCTGATGCACATGTTGGAATATGTGCCTGATATACTCTGCTTATTGGAAAGCTGTGGCTTGCTTTTCGGTGCATTGCGCGGCATGTATCCTCATCTTCATCATAGAATGGACTTCCATGCTGATAAACCATGATGCCATCCTCTTTTAAAGCGCGATAGCAATTTCCATAAAATTCCTTCGTAAACAATCCTGCCGTATGACCTAACGGATCAATTGCATCATTTATAATCAGATCATATTGATCATTCTTTGAACGAAGAAAACGAAGACCATCTGCGTAAAAGACGCGCACACGCGGATCATCCAGACCTCTTGCATTGTCTGGGAAAAATCTCTTGCAGACATCTACAAATACCTCATCTGGCTCAACAACATCAATCTCTTCAATCTCTTTATAATAAGAAAGCTCTCTTGCTACGCCTCCATCTCCGCCTCCAATTACAAGCACATGGCGCACATTTGGATGAACTGCCATAGGCACATGAACGATCATCTCGTCATATACAAACTCATCCTTCTCGGAAAATACAATGCTTCCATCGGAGCTGATAAATCGTCCAAATTCCTTTGAATCAAACACGTCTATTCGCTGGAAATCGGTCTGCTCGCCGAACAGCTGCTTTTCCACTTTCACTGACATTTTTACCTTGTCAGTATGATAATCTGAAAACCAAAGCTCCATTTTTTATCCTTTCAGCTGCCACATTTTATTCTGCAGCCTTATAATACATTTAAATACTCTACTGCTGGATCTTCCGTTCCCTGCATAGAACAGCCCTTTTCCTTTGCATAAAGTACATATTCAATAATTTCGTCTGTAATAAGCTCGCCTGGTGCCAAAATCGGGATTCCCGGCGGATAACACATGACAAATTCGGCACAAATGCGGCCAGATGTCTCTCTAATTGGAAGGCGTGTCTTTTCTGAATAAAATGCTGTCTGCGGTGATACAAGTACCTTCGGATTAATGTACTCTGTATTTAACATACTAGCCGGGTCCTTTGAATACAAACGCTTTATATCGGCAAGTGCACCAACAAGACGCTCTATATCCTGAATACGGTCTCCGATGGAAATATAAGCTAAAATATTTGCTATATCACCAAGCTCAATCTGAATATCATACTCATCACGAAGCAAATCATAGACTTCGATTCCCGCAAGACCAATATCTCTTGTGTAAACAGAAAGCTTTGTGACATCAAAATCATAAACGCTTCCTCCATTGATTAAATCCTTGCCGTAGGCATAATAGCCGCCAATCGCATTGATTTCATCACGGGCATACTCTGCCATTTTTGCGACCTTTGCGAAGGATTCTTTTCCGCGAAGTGCCAAATTTCTTCTGGAAATGTCAAGGCTTGACATCAACAGATATGATGCACTTGTTGTCTGTGTCAGGTTAATGATCTGACTGACATACTCCCAATTTACATTCTTTCCTGTTAAAAGGATGGAGCTTTGCGTCAGGCTTCCGCCTGATTTGTGCATGGAGACTGAGGCCATATCTGCTCCTGCATCCATCGCACAAACTGGAAGATTTTCTCCAAAATAAAGATGCGTTCCATGTGCCTCATCTACAAGCACCTTCATGCCATGTGCATGTGCCACCTTTACAATGGAACGAAGATCCGAACAAATTCCATAGTATGTCGGATTATTGACAAGGACAGCTACTGCCTTTGGATGTTCAAGAATCGCCTTTTCTACCTCGCTTACCTGCATACCAAGCGAGATTCCCAGACGATTATCCATCTCCGGATTTACATATACTGGAATTGCACCGCAAAGCACAAGTGCATTTATTACACTCTTATGAACATTTCTCGGCAAAATGATTTCATCTCCTGCCTTGCAGACAGAAAGCACCATACCCTGAACAGAGGACGTTGTTCCTCCAACCATAAAAAATGCATGATCGGCACGAAATGCCTCTGCCGCTAACTCTTCTGCCTCCTTAATTACTGAAACCGGATGACACAGATTATCAAGCGGCTTCATGGAATTGACATCAAGACTGACGCATTTTTCACCAAGAAGCTCGACTAATTCCGGGTTTCCACGTCCTCTCTTATGTCCTGGCACATCAAACGGAACCACTCTTCGTTTCTTTAGCTTTTCAAGCGCCTCATAAACTGGCGCGCGCATTTGTCCTTTTTCCATTTGCCTACAGTCCTCTCAATTTGATGACCTGTTTCTTTTATAAAAAAAGGAACAGGCTGCATCACCTGTTCCGTAAAGTCCTATGTATCGTTTTTTCGCACGCATGCTTTTGCCCAGATGTGCATCCGATTATTATTGACCGTTTCACAAGTGATGTTTCGACCGGATGAGCACACTACTGTGCCATGTCCCGTCAACTTATAAAATTTGAGCTTCTAACTCAATCAATAACGCGGTTTAAAAACCGCAATCGGCAGCTGCCCCGCCTGTCCGTATGGGCTTAATCCTCATCATTAGATGCGGATAGGCATGCGCAATAAAACGCGCTATTTGTAATATAACACGTTTGCCTGAAAAATGCAATTGTTTTTTTTACATTTTCAGTTTTTGTGAATAGATGTTTCTTTATTCTTGTTCCTCCTTCCACAAATCAATAAACTCCAGAAGTGCTTTCGCCTGTTTTTCTTTTGTTTTTTTAGACGTTTTTTTCAGAATACAGTCAATTTGATCTATTCCTTTTTGATCCATTCGCGCTAACCATTGCCCGTCTCCATATACGCGCCCCTTTGTTATCTCCACAATCTGAAATGGATCGTAGCTGTCTAGCCCCATATGTTCCAGTTCCTTTTTTATTCCGTATCGTGTTCTAGGCATACAGCGATCCTCTAAAAATTGCTCATATTCTTGCCACGAAGGTTTTTCGCGGCTGCCAAATGCCCGACTAATCAGATCATCTGTGAAGTTCCAGATTTCCAGTCTGTTTATTGCTGGATAAATGTCCAACAATGTTGCTGGTTTTTTACGATCCATATATACATAGACAATTCTTGAAGACTTTTTTGCCTCATCTATAACATTGCTTACTGTACCAAGCGACACTCCTGCCTTTTGCGCAGTCTGGCGCATGGAATTTCCCTGCTGATAAAGTGTGCAAACTTGTGCCTTCTTCTCTGTACTTAGTCCTGGTCTTCCCTTCTTTCTTTTTGCAACATTAATCGCTGCCCTTAGTTCATCTCTTTCTTTTGCACACTTCGCATATTCTTCCATCACTCGCTTTAATTTGCGGTTAAGGCGCTCGATTTCCTTATCATTTTGCGTTTCCTTTATATCCTTATCTTTCTTTTCACTTTCAATCTCCATTTGCGGCCTCCTTTCCCTTAAAAATAGTATATCCGTATATGTTCAAAAAATCAATCTTTTTATGAACATATATATTAAACCAAATTATTTTTCTTCTTGCAAACGTCCTCTTTTCTCCCTTATAATAGCAGAAACAGGAAGAAAATAATATAATTTTCAGCTAAAATTTACCAAGGAGGTCATTATGCCAATCGATATGAAAGCGGCGATTTGCCGTTCTGCTTCCGAACTTTTAACAAAAAAGCGTACTAAAAAACTTACAGTTAAGGATATCGTTGAGGAGTGCGGCATCACACGCCAAACATTTTATTATCATTTTCAGGATATTCCAGATCTTATCTGCTACATGATGGAGCAGGGTTCTAAGGAGCTTTTGGAAAATTGTCTTGCTCAGCCAACGCTTGAAGATAAAATTCGTTACCTGTTAAGCGTTGCGCTTAATGCCCACCCACTGATTCAGCGCACCATTCCTTCCAGCTATCAAAGTGAGCTTGAGCCACTTTTACTTGAACAATTTTATTCTTTTTTCGATCAGCTGACTAACGAATCTGCTTCTTCCTCTCTTGTTTCAGACAGCTTGACAGCATCACAAAGAAAGCTTCTCCTTCGCTATCACAGTCTGGCTTTTCTAGGTCTTGTCCGCACCTGGTCTAAAGATGATTCTGCTCACATGGATGAAATCGTGCATGATCTGGCTCAATTCTTTACACACAAAACACACTAATAAATCTTTTTACACTTTTTAAATTCTGTCCATACACAATACAAATTGTGACTATTGTTTTGGTGTGCCTTTCTTTCTATAATAAAGCTAGCAAAGAAAAGGAGGCACGATGCTATGTTTGCTGCAAAAATGATTGAACTTGACGAAAAACTCCGTCATCTCCATGAACGAATTGACGATGGTGAACACGAAGATATCACCGCACTGATGTGTGAATTAAATGCTCTGACAGAAGAATATAATTTGGAGCAGGATGCAATACGCTATCGTCTGAAGGAATGTAAAGTACCCAAAATTCAGGCACTGATTTCCATGTACAATGACGTCCAGGAACGAATGCACAATGCCGCCGAGAGCGACCCCGAAGCTACGTGGAATGAAAATGCTGAAAACACTGCGCTGCTTGCGGAATACGCGCTTGATTTTGCAATTCTCGCTGCTGACCGCGCACTGCTTCTCTCCTTAAAGGCCATTCAGGAGCAGAAAGAAGCTAGCAAAATCGAACTCCAACAAAATAATCTTGTTTAAAACTAAGAAAGGGGTACTACCATGAAAGAGGTCAAATCACCAAAGAAACCGTTGATTTACTATTACGTGATTGTCCTGCTTGTACTGGCTGCATTCAACTTCTTCGTCTCCCCGCTTTTATTATCGCGTCAGGTGACTGAGGTTGACTACGGAACTTTTATGAGCATGACGGAAAAGAAAAACATCGGACGCGTTGAGATTGAGGATTCTCAGATCATCTTTACCGACAAAAATAATGACAACATATACAAAACAGGTGTCATGGATGATCCAAATCTCACAGAACGACTTTATCAGTCTGGTGCAACCTTCTCAAAAGACATCGAGCAGACAATGTCTCCTATCATGAGCTTTCTATTAACCTTTATTCTTCCGATGGTTATCTTCGTTGTTCTTGGACAATACCTTGGAAGAAAGCTTTTAGAACAGGCTGGTGGAAAAAATTCCATGGCATTTGGCATGGGAAAGAGCAATGCCAGAGTTTATGTTCAGTCTACTGAAGGCATCCATTTTGATGATGTTGCCGGTGAAGATGAGGCAAAGGAAAATCTTGCTGAGATTGTTGATTATCTTCACAATCCAAAGAAATATACTGATGCCGGTGCCTCTATGCCTAAAGGTCTTTTGCTTGTAGGCCCTCCTGGAACTGGTAAAACAATGCTTGCAAAGGCTGTTGCCGGTGAATCTGGTGTTCCTTTCTTCTCAATTTCAGGTTCGGAATTTGTTGAAATGTTCGTTGGTATGGGTGCTTCTAAAGTCCGCGATCTTTTTAAACAGGCAAAGGAAAAAGCGCCTTGTATTGTCTTTATTGATGAGATTGATGCTATTGGTAAAAAACGTGATGGTCAAGTAGGCGGAAATGATGAGCGCGAGCAGACATTGAATCAGCTGCTGACAGAAATGGATGGTTTTGAAGGAAATAATGGTGTCATAATTCTGGCTGCCACAAACCGCCCTGAATCTCTTGATCCGGCTCTGACACGTCCTGGACGTTTTGACCGCCGTGTTCCTGTAGAACTTCCTGATTTAAAGGGACGTGAAGCAATCCTTAAGGTTCATGCAAAGAAAATCAAGCCGGCAGATGATGTTGACTTTCATACAATTGCAAGAATGGCATCTGGTGCTTCCGGTGCTGAGCTTGCAAATATAGTAAATGAAGCTGCTCTTCGCGCTGTACGTCAGGGACGAACTATTGTCCATGAGGCTGACCTTGAGGAAAGTGTTGAGGTTGTTATTGCTGGTTATCAAAAGAAAAATGCCGTTCTCTCTGATCAGGAGAAAAAGGTAGTTGCTTACCATGAAATCGGTCACGCACTTGTCGCTGCACTGCAGTCTCACTCTGCACCAGTTCAAAAAATCACGATCATTCCACGTACCTCTGGTGCTCTTGGATACACTATGCAGGTTGAGCAGGGTGACAAATATTTGATGACAAAAGAAGAAATTGAAAATAAAATCGCAACCTTTACCGGCGGCCGTGCC
>OLRW01001868.1_pt1 | contig 12718 bp, 8 predicted proteins | sample 1672701 | NCBI WGS metagenome assembly OLRW01 (sample SAMEA3136715, study PRJEB25190) | human gut metagenome | biome: human gut; feature: human-associated habitat; material: faeces | place: Austria | collected 2013
GGTACAATGAGCCGAAGACACTGGATACTGCTTTTGATGTTATGGGAGATATCATCCTGAGCACAGCAGCCCAGCAGTACGGTGGATTTACCGTACCTGAGGTAGACAAGATCCTGGCTCCCTATGCGAAGAAGAGCTATGACAGATATGTAGAAGAATTTATGAAATATTCCGATCCAAGCTGGGTGGGAAGAGAAGAGAAAGCCATCGAAAGAGCTCTTGATAAAGTCAGAAGAGAGTATGACCAGGGATGGCAGGGAATCGAGTACAAGCTGAACACAGTTGGTTCCTCCAGAGGAGATTATCCTTTCGTAACAGTTACCCTTGGACTTGGAACCGGTCAGTTCGAGAAAATGTGCAGTATGTCACTTCTGGCAGTCCATAAAGGCGGTCAGGGTAAAGCCGGACATAAGAAACCGGTACTTTTCCCGAAAATTGTGTTCCTCTATGATGAGAATATTCATGGAAAGGGAAAGATCAGTGAGGATGTGTTCGAGGCTGGAGTTGACTGTTCCGCGAAGACCATGTATCCGGACTGGCTTTCCATGTCAGGTAAGGGTTATATTGCCAGCATGTACAAGCAGTATGGGAAGGTTATCAGTCCTATGGGCTGCAGAGCTTTCTTAAGCCCATGGTACGAAAGAGGCGGCATGCATCCTGCAGATGATAAGGATGTGCCGATATTCGTAGGAAGATTTAATATCGGTGCTGTCAGTCTTCACCTTCCTATGATCCTGGCGAAAGCCAGAGCGGAGAGCAGAGATTTCTATGAGGTCCTTGATTTCTATCTGGAAATGATCCGAAATCTTCATATCCGTACTTATGATTATCTGGGCCAGATGCGTGCATCCACCAATCCTCTTGCTTACTGTGAGGGTGGTTTCTATGGTGGTCATCTTAAGCCAAACGAAAAGATAGGCAAGCTGTTAAAACCAATGACCGCTTCTTTCGGAATCACAGCGTTAAATGAACTCCAGGAACTTTATAATGGCAAATCCATTGCAGAAGATGGCCAGTTTGCCCTGGAAGTTCTCAAATATATTAATGAAAAAGTAAACCAGTTCAAGGAAGAGGACGGTTATCTTTATGCAATCTACGGAACACCGGCAGAGAGTCTCTGCGGTCTTCAGGTAGAACAGTTCCGTAAGATGTACGGGATCATCGAAGGTGTATCGGATCGTCCGTATGTAAGCAACAGCTTCCACTGCCACGTAACTGAGGACGTGACGCCCATCGAGAAACAGGATCTGGAAGGTCGTTTCTGGGAACTGTGCAATGGAGGCAAGATTCAGTATGTCCGTTATCCTATCGACTATAACCGGGAAGCTATCCGTACCCTGATCAGACGTGCCATGGCTCTGGGCTACTATGAGGGAGTAAATCTTTCCCTGGCTTACTGCGATGACTGTGGTCACGAAGAACTGGAAATGGATGTCTGCCCTGTCTGCGGTTCCAAGAATCTTACCAAGATCGACCGCATGAACGGTTACTTATCCTACAGCCGTGTTCATGGTGACACCCGTCTTAACGAAGCTAAGATGGCTGAAATAGCTGAACGAAAATCAATGTAAATAAAAAGGGGACGCTACGGCGTCCCTTTTCGTATATCTGTGAAATATTCAGCTGTCCTCTGGCAGCCATAAATTTCAATTAATGAATAATAGTTCCTGTTTTTTCGAAATAGCCATCTTTCGTATGAGCAATATCTGTGATCACAGTTCTGCGTCCTTCTCCTTTTTCAACAAAAGAGATGCCTGCTTCGAATTTCGGAAGCATGGATCCTGGTGCAAACTGATTTTCTGCCATGTATTTCTTAGCTTCTTCTACAGAGATTCCGCCCAGGAATTCCTCGTCGGCTTTATCAAGGTTCAGACTTACTTTTTCTACACTTGTGAGGATCAGTAAAGTATCTGCGTTCAGTTCTTCTGCCAGAAGTCCGCAGGTAAGATCCTTCTCGATAATGGCACTTGCACCGTGGAGATCGATTCCCTGTTCCATAACCGGAATTCCGCCGCCCCCTGCAGCGATCACAACCTGTCCTGCGTCAACCAGAGTACGGATTGTTTCCAGTTCCACGATCTTCTGTGGTTTCGGTGCAGCTACGATTCTCTTATAAGTGCCGTCTTCCAGTCTGGTAACAAAGTTTCCTTTATTCTCTTCAGCAGCAGCTTCTTCTTCTGTGAGAATACGTCCGATGATCTTCTCCGGTTCAGCGAAAGCATCGTCATATGGATCAATAACCACCTGTGTAAGAACAGTGGCAACCGGTTTATAAATACCACGGGAGATCAGTTCTGCACGGATAGCAGTCTGAAGGTCATATCCGATATATCCCTGGCTCATGGCAGAACATACAGACATAGGTGCGAAAGTATAATCCGGATGTGCTTTTCCGAATTCGTTCATGGCTGTATGGATCATTCCGACCTGTGGGCCGTTACTGTGGGAAACTACTACACGGTTTCCTGCTTCTACAAGATCGGCGATGGCTTTGGCTGCCTTCTTGGTAGCAATTTTCTGTTCAGGTAAAGTGGTGCCAAGTGCTCTGTGACCCAGTGCAACTACTGTAATTTTTTCGCTCATGGGAATTACCTCATTTCTTTATTATTTGTGTTTGATAACCATTCAGCAGATACCACTGTATGAAAATGCTGAACTGTTATATTTCTTTATTGAAAACATACAAATGACTTATCATAATGATAGTTTACATTATAAAAGACTGACAGAAAAAATTCAATAGAAACTTAACAGTAACGCAAACAGCCCCCGCATTTCTGCGGAGGCTGTTGTTTTTTGAGGGGGGAGATAGAGAGTGGTTTTTCATCTATCCAAGACTTATTATATCGGTAAAATATGTTCAAAGTATGTCATATTTCTAAAAGAAACGGAAAATTTATAAACAAACCTTAAAATAAATATATAATTCCCGGCACCTCTTGCTTTCTGTGTAAGGACGTGTTAGAGTGAGAATGTTCCATTTCTGTATTCTGCAGAAATGAAAAATTTCACGCACCAGGTCGGTGCAGATTTCTCTTTTTATGTTTTTATATCTGCTTTATAGTAGAGAGGAGAGATGCCTATGTCTGTGTAGATATCCGTTTACCATAAGAGAAAGCCGCGAAAGTGGAAAAGTTGACAGATTGTAAACGGATCAGAGCTATGATCCATATGTTCATAAGGAGACAGGAACTATGAAAAAAAGAACAGGGAATCATACAAAAACAGCTGCGATAACAGCAATTGCTTTGACAGCAGCAGTTATGGCACCTGCCATGACAATGAGAAATACCAGAGGCGCGCAACAGGAGAATCCTTCTGTCGGTCTGGAAGAAAATGCCGTATGGACAGATGAAGAAAATTTCAGGGCAGAACTCACAGTGAAGATCAGAGGCCTGGACGAAGTGCATACAGACAGTGCACAGGAAACAGCAGAACCAGATCAGGATCCCGGAAATGATGTACAGAATGAAGAGATTGTGGAACAGGAAAACAGTCAGGATGCAGATGAGGATGAAATCCAGATGCAGTCCGAACTTTCGGAAGAGGAGCCGGAACAGGCAGATCAGAAGACGGAATATTTTATGATCACTTATATTTCTGAATATTTTCAGCCGGATATCGATACACTTTCTGAGCAGACCCAGGCAGAGCCGGTGGCGGTTATCAATCAGAAAGGAGAAAGTACAGAAATTATCAGACTGACCAGTATCATTAATACAGAGAAAATGGAAGAGGGAGAAACCGCTCTCAGTTTTCCGGTTTTATTAAGAGAAGAATACCGTACTCCACAGGAGGATATGATGTATTCTGTCATCCAGGAAGAACCGCTGCAGAAAGACCGGCCGGGAGCTGCCAGCTATCTCCAGATGGGATCAGGGGAGGAGGCACAGATCCTGGCAGAGGGAGAATCACCGGTTCTTCATGTAAGAGCCGTGCAGCAGACTCCTGAAGAACCAGAACCAACAGAGGTGCTGGAACCTACAAAAGTCCCGGAACCGGATCCTTCACAGAGTCCGGACTCCACAGAAAGTCCGGCACCAAACCCTACGAAAAAACCAACCGCCGTTCCAACAGAGACACCGAAAACCACACCCACCCCAATGCCATCCTCCACACCTGTTCCGTCACCGACGGTAAGCCAGGCAGGGGTAAATGGATTCGGGACTAATTTCGGTGTGACGCCTACCCCTGCATCAGATCCGGTTTCTTATCAGAGCAGCAGTTACGGCAGCCAGACTGGAATTTCTTATAAAACAGCCAGCAAGCCTGCCACAGGAGACCAGACGGAAACAGGATTGTCTATAGTGCTTCTGCTCTTTGCTGCAATGTCGGGAATCGGCGCTTTTGCCCGTCTGAAAGGCAAAAATGAACGTTGAAACCATAGGGGAGGTGTGATATTCTTATATATAATGTGTAAATATAACGGAGGAAATAAATCTAAATGAAATTAGTATCCTTATTAGAACGTCTGGAATATACCTGCCTTCAGGGAACTACAGACCAGGAAGTTAAGAATGTTATTTATGATTCCAGGAAAGTGAAAGAAGGCTCTCTTTTTATCTGTATCCGCGGAGCTGTAGTGGACGGACATAAATTCGTGCCGGATGTGGTGGCGAAAGGAGCGAAAGTCCTGGTAGTGGAAGAAGCTGTAGAAGCTCCGGAAGATGTGACAATGATCCTTGTAAAAGATACCCGCTATGCTATGGCCTTTATTTCAGCAGCATATTTCGGCTATCCGGCAGAAAAGCTGAAAACAATCGGAATTACAGGAACCAAGGGAAAAACCACCACCACCTATATGGTTAAATCCATTCTGGAAAATGCTGGCTATAAAGTAGGCCTGATTGGCACCATCGAAGCGATCATCGGTGACAGAAAAATACCTGCCAAAAACACAACGCCGGAATCCTACATGGTACAGGAATATTTCCATGAAATGGTGGAAGCAGGCTGTGACTGTGTGGTAATGGAAGTCTCTTCTCAGGGACTGATGCTTCACAGAACCCAGGGATTTATTTTTGATTTTGGTATTTTCACCAATATTGAACCGGACCATATCGGACCGAATGAACATAAGGACTTCGATGATTATCTCAGATGCAAATCGCTTCTTCTGAAACAGTGTAAAGTGGGAATCGTAAACAGAGACGATGAACATTTCGACAAGATCATAGAAGGCCACACCTGTCAGCTGGAGACATATGGATTCTCACCGGAGGCAGATCTGCGTGCAGAAGATGCGAAACTGGTAGGTGGCAAAGGATATCTGGGAATTTCCTATCATCTGAAGGGACTGCTGGATTTCCATGTGGAAATTGACATTCCTGGTAAATTCAGCATTTATAATTCTCTTACTGCCATTGCAATCTGCCGCCATTTCAAGGTTTCAGAGGAGAATATCCTAAAGGCCCTGAAAGTAGCGAAAGTCAAAGGACGTATCGAGATGGTGAAAGTTTCAGATGAATTTACACTGATGATCGATTATGCACATAATGCCATGGCGCTGGAGAGTCTGCTCACAACATTGAGAGAATACAACCCTCACAGACTGGTATGCCTGTTCGGATGTGGTGGCAACCGTTCTAAGCTGCGCCGCTATGAGATGGGAGAGGTTTCCGGAAAGTTGGCAGATCTTACCATTATCACTTCCGACAACCCACGTGATGAAGAACCACAGGCGATCATTGATGATATCAAGGTGGGAATGGCGAAGACCAGCGGGAAATATGTAGAGATCATTGACCGTAAGGAAGCCATTGCCTATGCGATCCATCATGGAGAACCGGGAGACATTATCGTACTTGCCGGAAAAGGCCATGAGGATTATCAGGAGATCAAAGGTAAGAAATATCCTATGGATGAGAGAGTCCTGATCGCTGATATCCTGGCTGGAAAATAAACAGATTTATGATTTATGCTGATATAATAATAGATATTTCCAGTGACAAGCTGGATCGGAGCTTTCAGTACTGTGTCCCGGCACATCTGGAACAGGAAATAAAACTGGGGATGGTAGTCTCCATCCCCTTTGGAAACAGTAATCAGCTCAGAAAAGGGTATGTGACCGGCCTTTCCCAGGAAGCGAAGGTAGATCCCTCCATATTAAAAGAGATCGCAGGATGCTGCAGTGCAGAGGAGACTACAGAGTCCAGACTGATCGCTCTTGCAGCCTGGATGAAGGAAAATTATGGATCCACCATGATTCAGGCTTTAAAGACAGTCCTTCCGATCAAAGAGAAGATCAGGGCAAAGGAAAAACGTTATCTCAGTCTGAGTATTTCAGAAGAAAAGGCTGCAGAGATCCTGGCACAGCTGGAAAAGACCCGGTTTAAAGCCAGAACCCGGCTTCTGCGTGAACTACTGCAGGAGAAACGGCTGGACTATACCACGGCATCCAGAGAGCTGGGTGCCGCTGCTTCTGTGGTAAAGAAACTGGAAGAGCAGGGAATCCTTCATATAGAATATGATGAAGTTCAGAGGAATTCACTGAACACCGGGGATATTCAGAAAGAAGAACCACTGCCTCTTACCACGGAGCAGGAGAGCGCAGTCCAATGTATTCTGGAGGAATGGAAGAGTGCCCAGCCCCGTCCCGTGCTTCTGGAGGGAGTTACAGGAAGCGGCAAAACACAGGTATATATGAAACTCATTGAAGAAACACTGAACAGAGGAGAGCAGGCAATTGTGCTGATCCCGGAGATTGCCCTGACCTATCAGACTGTACGGCGTTTCTATGCCAGATTCGGAGAAAAAGTTTCCGTGATCAATTCCAGACAGTCCCAGGGGGAACGGTATGACCAGTTCAAGCGTGCCAGAAAGGGAGAAGTGCAGGTAATGGTAGGTCCCAGATCAGCATTGTTTACACCTTTTTCCAGACTGGGGCTTATTGTGATCGACGAAGAACATGAACCCAGTTATAAAAGCGAGAACAGCCCTAGGTATCATGCCAGGGAAACCGCAGTAAAAAGAGCAGAACTGGAGCACGCCAGGGTGGTGCTGGGATCAGCTACTCCGTCCCTGGAGGCTTACAGCAGAGCTGTGAGTGATGAATATGTTCTGGTGAAACTGAAGGCCAGATACGGGGAGCGTCCCATGCCGAAGGTTTCCATTGTAGATCTGCGAGAGGAACTGAAGGCCGGAAATCGTTCCATTCTGAGCAGAGAACTGTGGGGAGGGATAGAAAGAAGGCTGGAAAGCCGGGAACAGATCATGCTCTTTCTGAACAGAAGAGGTTATGCAGGTTTTGTGTCCTGCAGATCCTGCGGCCATGTGATGAAATGTCCCCACTGTGATGTATCTCTGTCCGAGCACAATAACGGAAGACTGATCTGCCATTACTGCGGATATGAAACAAAGAAACCACAGGTGTGTCCGGAGTGCGGCTCACCGTATATCGGCGGATTTAAAGCCGGTACCCAGCAGATTGAGAAAGTAGTGCAGGACACATTTCCAGGAGTGAGAACCCTGAGAATGGATTTTGACACTACCAGAAACAAGGGAAGTTATGAGAAGATCCTGGCGTCTTTTGCCGCTCATGAAGCAGATGTTCTGATCGGAACCCAGATGATCGTAAAAGGACATGATTTCCCGGATGTGACCCTGGTGGGAGTGATCGCTGCAGATCTTTCCCTGAATGCGGATGATTACCGATGCGGGGAACGGACTTTTCAACTTCTGTGCCAGGCAGTGGGACGATGCGGAAGAGGAAAAAAGCCGGGGGAGGCTGTGATCCAGACCTATCATCCGGATCATTACAGTATCCAGGCAGCGGCTGTACAGGACTATGAAGCTTTCTATGAGGAAGAGATGAGCTACAGGGAACTGATGGATTATCCGCCGGCAGCACATATGATGGCTGTCCTGGGATCCTGCCCGGAAGAAGAACTTCTGATACAGGCCATGCACTATCTGCAGCTCTATATAAACAGGATCTATAAGAAAAAAGATCTCCATGTTATAGGGCCTGCCTATGCATCGGTGGGTAAAGTAAAGGACATTTATAGACAGGTGATCTATCTGAAACATGAAGATTACGGAACCCTGGTCCGGATCAGGGATCAGATGGAGAAATATATAGAGATAAATTCCGGTTTCCGGAAAATATACATACAATTTGATTTCAGTTAAAAAGCAGATATTTTTGCCTCTGCGATCATTAAGATAAGAAAAGGAGAAGAGAAAATGGCACTTAGAACAATCAGAGTAGAAGGTGATCCGGTACTTACGAAGGTAAGCAGACCGGTAGACAAGATGACACCAAGGAACCATGAACTGATCATGGATATGCTGGATACCATGTATGATGCGATGGGCGTAGGACTTGCTGCACCGCAGGTTGGAATCCTCAAAAGAATCGTAGTGATCGATGTAGGAGAAGGCCCTATCGTACTGATCAATCCTGAGATCCTTGAGACATCCGGAGAGCAGACAGGAGATGAGGGATGCTTAAGCGTACCGGGAATGGCAGGACAGGTTACACGTCCCAACTATGTGAAAGTAAAAGCTCTGGATATAGATATGAATGAAGTGGAATATGAAGGAGAAGGCCTTCTGGCACGTGCTTTCTGTCATGAGATCGATCATCTTGACGGACATATGTATACAGAGCTGGTGGAGGGAGAACTTCACCATGTAACTTATGATGAAGATGAAGAATAAGCGAGAGGAATTGGTGAAATAGTATATGAAGACAGTTTATATGGGAACTCCGGATTTCGCAGTACCGCCGCTGAAAGCTCTGGTGGAAGCCGGATATGAGGTTGCAGCAGTAGTGACTCAGCCGGACAAACCTAAGGGAAGAGGAAAGACTCTGATGCCGACACCGGTAAAAGAAGAAGCACTGATGCATGAGATCCCGGTTTATCAGCCTCAGAAAATCAGAAATAATCAGGAATTTCTGGATACACTTAAGGAAATCCAGCCGGATATCATTATCGTAGCAGCTTTCGGACAGATCATTCCGAAAGAGGTTCTGGAACTTCCGAAATACGGATGCATCAATATTCATGCATCACTTCTGCCGAAGTACAGAGGAGCTGCACCCATCCAGCAGGCTGTGATCGACGGGGAGAAGGAATCAGGTGTTACCATCATGCAGATGGGAGAAGGACTGGATACCGGAGATATGCTTTCGAAGATCGTGATCCCTCTGGATAAAGAGGAAACAGGAGGAAGCCTTTTCGGCAAGCTGGCACAGGCAGGAGCGGAACTTCTGATCAAAACTCTTCCATCTATCGAACAGGGAACTGTGACACCTGAGAAACAGCCCCAAGAGAGTCCTACACCTTATGCAGCCATGATCACCAAACAGATGGGATTGATGGATTTCTCGAAACCGGCAGCTGAACTGGAACGTCTGGTCAGAGGTTTGAATCCGTGGCCAAGCGCATACACTTTTGTAAATGGAAAGACACTGAAGGTATGGAAGAGCGTACTTGGCCAGGAAACTTCAGATGCAGAACCGGGAACTGTGATGGGCACAGATGCACAGGGAATCCATGTTGCATGTAAAGACGGAGTGCTTATTCTTACAGAAGTGCAGCTGGAAGGAAAGAAACGAATGGAAGCAGAGGTTTTCCTGCGGGGATATCATATGGAAGCAGGAACACGTTTTACAGATCATAAGGAGTGATTGAATGTACGGATACTATTTTGACCCTACTTATATATTACTGGTGATTGGTATGGTATTATCTCTGGCTGCATCTGCCAGAGTAAAGAGTACATTTGCCATTTATAACAGAGTGCGCAGCGCATCGGGACTGACAGGAGCGGAAGCCGCTTCCAGGATCCTGCATATGGCAGGGATCACAGATGTGTCGGTAGTTCCCATTGCGGGCAGTCTGACAGATCACTATGATCCAAGAAGCAGACAGATCGCATTGTCCCAGGATGTCTATGACAAAACTTCCGTAGCTGCCATAGGCGTGGCAGCACATGAGTGCGGACATGCCATTCAGGATTCTGTAAATTATGTACCGCTGAACTTCAGGACAGCCATTGTTCCTGTGGCGAATATCGGGTCTACGTTATCATGGCCCTTATTTCTGGCCGGACTGATCTTTTCACTCCGCCCGCTGCTGACACTGGGAATCCTGCTGTTTTCACTGGCTGTACTTTTTCAGTTGGTGACACTTCCTGTGGAGTTCAATGCTTCTTCCAGAGCACTGAAAATGATTGGCAGTTCAGGAATGCTGGGACCGGATGAGGTGAAAGGCGCGAAGAAAGTCCTTACAGCAGCAGCCCTTACTTATGTGGCAGCTCTGGCATCATCCATCCTGCAGCTTTTAAGACTGATCATACTGGCCGGAGGACGAGACCGTGATTAATGGAATAAATACCAGGGAACTGATCCTGGAAATACTGCTTGAAATAGAAGAAGAGGGAAAGCACAGTCATATTGCCATCCGCAATGCGCTTTCCAAGTACCAGTTCCTTCCCAGACAGGAAAGAGCTTTTATCACCAGAGTCTGCGAGGGAACTCTGGAATATCGTATTCTGATCGATTATATTATTGATTCTTATTCAAAGATCACAGTAGATAAAATGAAGCCTGCTATCAGGGAAATCCTGCGCAGTGCTGTATATCAGATTAAATTTATGGACAGTGTTCCGGACAGTGCAGTATGCAATGAAGCAGTGAAACTGGCACAGCGAAAGGGCTTCTATAATCTGAAACCTTTTGTGAACGGGGTACTGCGTACCATTGCCCGGGAACAGAAAAATCTCAGATATCCATCCAGAGAAGAGAATCTGGTCAGGTATCTGTCAGTCAGATATTCCATGCCAGAGAATCTGGTGGAACGCTGGCTTAAGGATTACGGGGAAGAGAAAACAGAGAAAATCCTGGCAGATTTCCTTACAGAGAAATCGGTTACTGTAAGATGCCGTGTCCATAAGTATCCCCAGGAAGAGATTTATCAGAGTCTTGTGAATCAGGGAGTGGAGGTAAAGCCTGCCCCGTATCTTCCATATGCTTATGAAATTTCCAATTATAATCATATTCTGGCACTGGACGCTTTTATCCAGGGAAAGATCCAGGTACAGGATGTTAGTTCCATGCTGGTAGCGGAAGTGGCTGATCCGAAAAAGGGAGATTACATCATTGATATGTGTGCTGCTCCGGGAGGTAAAAGCCTTCATGCAGCGGATAAGATGGGTGATTACGGAACTGTGGATGCCAGAGATGTGAGCCAGTACAAGGTGGATCTGATCGAAGAAAATATCAGTCGTACAGATTCCATTAATATACAGGCAAGGGTGATGGATGCCACAGTCTTTGATGTGGATTCTGAACTGAAGGCAGACATTGTTCTGGCAGATGTGCCATGCTCCGGTTACGGAGTGATTGGCAAGAAACCGGAGATCAAGTACAGGGTTACGCCGCAGAAACAGGAAGAAATCGTGATCCTTCAGAGAACGATCCTGGACCGTGCGGCAGAATATGTGAAGCCGGGCGGAGTGCTGGTATTCAGTACCTGTACCATCGCCAGAGAAGAAAACGAAGAGAATATGATGTGGTTTATGAACAATTATCCGTTTAAGCTGGAGAGTCTGGATCCTTATCTTCCGGAAGAACTTCATTCAGAGACCACAGCTCTGGGATATCTGCAGCTTCTTCCTGGTGTTCATAAGACAGACGGTTTCTTTATTGCAAAATTCAGGAGAAAATAAAATATGACAGATATCAAGTCAATGACTATCGATGAACTGAAAGAACTGATGACAGTTCTGGGAGATAAGCCATTTCGGGCAAAGCAGATCTACAGCTGGCTTCATGAACATCTGGTGACCTCTTACGATGAGATGACCAATCTTTCCAAAGGTCTGCGAGAAAAACTGAAAGAATATCCCATTACAGCACTGGAAGTGGTGGATGTCCAGACTTCCAGGCTGGATGGAACCCAGAAATATCTGTTCCGCCTGACAGACGGCAATGTGATCGAGAGCGTTCTTATGAGATATAAGCACGGAAATTCCGTCTGTATCTCTTCACAGGTAGGATGCAGGATGGGATGCAGATTCTGTGCTTCTACCATCGGCGGGCTGACCAGATGCCTGCAACCGTCCGAAATGCTGGATCAGATCTACAGGATTCAGTCCCTGACAGGGGAAAGGGTATCCAACGTAGTAGTGATGGGCACAGGGGAACCGCTGGACAATTATGAAAATCTTCTCCGTTTCATACATATTCTTACAGAAGACGGAGGACTTCATATCAGCCAGAGAAATCTTACAGTTTCTACCTGCGGACTGGTTCCGAAGATCTATGAGCTGGCAGAAGAGAAGCTTCAGATGACGCTGGCTCTTTCCCTTCATGCACCGAATGATGAGAAGAGAAAGGAACTGATGCCCATTGCCAATAAATATACTATGGATGAAGTGCTGGAAGCATGCAGGCATTATTTCCAGGTGACCGGAAGAAGGATCACCTTTGAGTACAGCCTGGTGGCAGGGGTAAATGACAGTGACGAAGATGCCCGGGAACTTTCCGGCAGGATCCGTGATATTAACTGCCATGTAAACCTGATCCCGGTCAATCCTATCAAGGAGCGTTCCTATGTGCGTTCTACACGGCAGGCTGTGGAGAATTTTAAAATAAAACTTGAAAAATGTGGAATAAATGTTACTATTAGAAGGGAAATGGGCAGCGATATTGACGGTGCCTGTGGACAGTTAAGAAAAAGTTATATGGAAAAAACAGAAAGCGAGAAGT
>OLRW01001869.1_pt1 | contig 12714 bp, 11 predicted proteins | sample 1672701 | NCBI WGS metagenome assembly OLRW01 (sample SAMEA3136715, study PRJEB25190) | human gut metagenome | biome: human gut; feature: human-associated habitat; material: faeces | place: Austria | collected 2013
GCGACATGCACGAGCCATAGAGAATCGTGACCAGCGCGAGGACGATGCAGACCGTCTGCGCCCATGTTCCGCGCAGCAGCTCCGTGCCGCAGCTGTAGTAGACAAGGCGGATGCAGGCGAAGGCGCCCGCCTTCACGACGGCCACCGCGTGCAGCAGCGCCAGCAGACCGCCCAGCGCCATCAGGGCAGCGGGCAGCCGTGCCACAGCGGCAAACAGCAGCGCCGTCCCCGCCGCCAGCACCAGCCAATCCCCCATCGTGCTCGGCGGGCGGTCAAAATACTTTTTCATTGTGGTTCCTCCTCTTTTATGCTGCACTGGGTTTACCGCACAATTTACGGAAAATTAGTAGTATTGTAAGCGCTGTGGGCGTACATTGCAAGAGCTAACCTGTTAATTATATGTGTCCATGGGTGGGCGGTCAAAATATTTTTTCATTGTGGTTTCTTTCCTTTTATGCTACACTGGTTGTACCGCACAATTTACGGAAAGTCGGTGGTTTTCATGAAAATCCTCGTCAGCGCCTGTCTGCTGGGCGTCGCCTGTAAATATTCCGGCGGCGACAACGTCTGCCCCGCCCTGCTGAATGCCGTGCAGCACAGCGGCCATACCTTTATCCCCATCTGCCCCGAGGTCTACGGCGGCCTGCCCACGCCGCGCCCGCCGGCCGAGCGCACCGGGGACTGCGTGCTGACCGAAATCGGCACTGACGTGACTGCGCAATATCAGCGCGGTGCCGAGGCCGCCTTGCAGCTGGCCCGGCTGACCGGGTGCGAGGCGGCCATCTTAAAAGCCAACAGCCCCAGCTGCGGCTGCGGCACGATCTACGACGGCACATTCCGGCACCGCAAAATTGCCGGGGATGGGGTGACGGCGGAATTGCTGCAAGCGCACGGGCTTTGCGTTTACAACGAGGATAATTTCAGCGAATTATTGCGTTATGTATAGTCTTGCGCAACCATTTACATTTTTACCCCACAACTAATTCTTGACAGCGCAGCGGCAGAATGTTAAAGTAGTGATAAATACATTTTCCCTGCCGAAAGGAGTACCGCCATGTGGTTTGATACGATCCTCTGGCTTGTCGCCATTGTTGCTTTTATCGCCGTGGAAGCCGCCACCACCGCCCTTGTGTCGGTGTGGTTCGCGGTGGGCGCGGCAGCGGCCATGGCAGCGAGCTTTTTCAACATTGGCTTCGGCTGGCAGGCGCTTGTTTTTGCCGTCGTATCGGCCATTACGCTGGCGCTGATGATTCCCACCCTTGCCAGCCGCCGAGGTGAGCACAAAGCCCCTGTCACCAACGGTTCCCCGCTGACCATTGGCAAACAGGGCGTTGTGCTGGTGGATATTGAGCCGGGCACCCTCGGCCGCGTGCGGGTGGACGGCCTGGATTGGCAGGCCCGCGCCGAAACGCCGCTGCCAAAAGGCGAGCGCTGCAAGGTCGTGGCCGTGGACGGTGCCATTCTCATCGTAGTCCCTGTGACCGTCAACGCGGCCGCAGAGTAAGTTCCAAAAGAAAAAGGAGGAATCCCCATGCTGTTGATTTTTGCCATTCTGCTGATTATTATTCTGGTAGTTTTGGTGCGCTGCATCGTCATTGTTCCCCAGTCCAACGCCTACGTCACCGAGTGGCTCGGCGTCTATAAGGACACCTGGGGCGCGGGCCTGCACATCCGCACGCCGTTTGTTGAGCGCATCTCCCGCAAAGTCTCCCTGAAGGAGGAGGCCGCCGACTTCCCCCCGCAGCCCGTCATCACCCGCGACAACGTCACCATGATGATCGACACCGTCGTTTTCTTCCAGGTGTTTGACGCCAAGATGTACGCCTACGGCGTCAACCGCCCGATCCAGGCCATCGAGAACCTGTCCGCCACAACTCTGCGTGACATCATCGGCTCGATGACGCTGGACGAGACACTGACCAGCCGCGACCTCATCAACACAAAGATCACCGCCAGCCTGGACGAAGCCACCGACCGCTGGGGCATCAAGGTCAACCGCGTTGAACTGAAGAACATCGAGCCGCCGGTCGAGATCCGTCAGGCGATGGAAAAGCAGATGAAGGCCGACCGCGAGAAGCGCGCCTCGATCCTGCTGGCCGAGGGCGAAAAGCAGGCCGCCATCACCCGCGCCGAGGGCGAAAAGGAGTCCGCCATCCTGCGCGCCGAGGCTGTCAAGCAGCAGCGCATCCGCGAGGCCGAAGGTGAAGCCGAGGCCCTGCTGACCGTGCAGAAAGCCCAGGCCGACGCCATCCGCATGATCAACGAGGCGAACCCCAACCACAACTACCTGGCCCTGCGCAGCATGGAAGCCATGGAGAAGGTTGCCGACGGCAAGGCCACGAAGCTGATCGTGCCCAGCGATATGCAGAACCTGGCCGCCACCGTCTCCGCCATCAAGGAGATTTCCGGCGAAGTGACCGAATAAAATTTGGCATTCTGTTTTCCCTGCCCGCGGTGTTCTGCCGCGGGCAGCTTTTGTTGTGGTGGTCGATGCACGCATCCGCCCTGCACAGTAAAAATCCCACCAATTCTTCTTGCGTTTTCCACAAAATCAGGTTATAATATAAGCAGATTAGTATACCATTTTGCGCAAACTATACAAAAATAATTGTGAGGTGTATCAGTATGAAGGAACCTATGGTCATTACTATGGCGCGTGAGTACGCATCCGGCGGCAGCGAAATCGCACAGGCCGTCGCAGATAAGCTGGGTATCCCCCTGTACAATAAGGAGCTGATCACCCTTGCCGCCAAAAAAAGCGGCCTGACCGAGGAGGCCATCGCCGCCAGCGAGAACCAGCGCAGCGGCAGCCTGATTTACAGCCTGTACATGATGGGCAACACCATGCCCCTGGCCGACCAGGTCTATATTTTGCAGAGCAACGTCATTAAGGAGCTGGCCGCCCAGGGTCCCTGCGTCATTCTGGGCCGCTGCGGCGACTATGTCCTGCGGGAGCGCCCGAATGTGCTGCGCACCTTTGTCTATGCGCCGCTGGATGCCCGCATCGGGTTCGCCAAGAGCCGCCCCGACGCCAAGGATATGCCCGACCGCCTGTGGGAGACCCAGCTGGCCAAGCATGACCGCGCCCGCGCGAGCTACTACAACTACTACACCGAGAACCGCTGGGGCGAGGCCAAAAACTACGACCTGTGCTTGAATGCCACCCTGGGCCGCGAAGCCTGCGCCGACCTGATCGTCGCGGCGGCCAAGGCCATGCAAGCGGCCAACAAGTAAAAACCGGAAGGAGCCACCCGCCATGCTGCGCTATGTCAAAAGCGGAATGATGCTGTTGAGCATCGCCTATATCGTCATCGGTATGATGCTGCTCATCATGCCCCAGACCAGCCTGCTCTGGATCTGCTACGCTTTCGGGGCCGTCGTGCTCATCACCGGCATCGTCTGCCTGATCCAGTACGCCCGCCTCCGCGGCACAGGCTTTACTGCGCCGTTCATGCTGGTGGGCGGCGTCATCACGGCGGGGCTGGGCATCTTTACGCTGGCGAAACCGCAGGTGGTGGCGAGCTTTCTCCCCATCGTGTTCGGCATCTTCATCGTTGTGGACGGTTTGAGCCGCATCGGCAGCGCCATCGACCTTGCCAAGCGCAAGGGACAGAAATGGTGGGTGTTGCTGCTGCTCAGCATCGTCTCTGTTGCGCTGGGCATACTGCTGGTGCTGCATCCGTTTGGTGCGGCTGTCAGCGTCGTGATGGTGTGCGGTATTCTGCTGATCGTCGAAGGTGCGATGAACTTAGGTTGCATTCTGTATGCTGCCATGGAGCTGCGCACGCTGGACCGCATGGCGACCGCTGCCGCCAACGCTGCCATGTCCGCCATCGGTGACGCCCTGGACGAAGCCGAAGCCGCCGAGTCCCCTGCCGACACCCCGGTCGTTTACGACGCCGAGAGCAAGGACGTGTCGGAGGACGGTGAATAACCGTTCCGTGACACCGTAGGGGCGCATTCTATATGCGCCCGCAGCGCCGTGCCATCAGCAAACGGGCACGGGCGGATATAGAATCCGCCCCTACAAGCTCCGTTTGCCCTTATTCTGTTTCCCGCGCGAACGTTCGCGAGTTATTTTTAAAGGAGAGAACCCCCATCCATGTATGACCTTATCATCGTAGGCGCCGGCCCTGCCGGTATTTTCACCGCGCTGGAGTTGCTGCGCAAAAGCTGCAACCCCCACAAGATTCTGCTCGTCGAAAAGGGCAAGCCTGTGGAAAAGCGCCACTGCCCCAAGGATAAAACCGGCGTCTGCGTAAACTGCAAGCCGACCTGTGCCATTACCACCGGCTTTTCCGGCGCGGGCGCATTCTCGGACGGCAAGCTGTCCCTGTCCTACCAGGTCGGCGGCGAACTGCCCGACCTGATCGGCGAGGATTTTGCCCAGGAACTCATCGACTACACCGACAAAATCTACCTCGAGTTCGGCGCTGACCCCAAGGTTGAGGGCGTTTACGAAGGCCCCGATATCAAGGACATCCGCAAGCGCGCCATCCAGGCGGGCCTGCAGCTGGTTGACTGCCCCATCCGCCATCTGGGCACCGAGAAGGCCCAGCAGCTCTATTTAAACATCCAGAACTATCTGGCCGACGCGGGCGTCGAGATGCTGTTCAACACCGAGTGCGAGAACATCATCCTGGAGGATTCCGTCTGCAAGGGCGTCCGCCTGCGCGAGAAGGACGGCACCCGCGACGTGCTGGCGAAGCAGGTCGTCATTGCCACGGGCCGCCGCGGCGCGGACTGGCTGGAGAAACTCTGCGCCGAGCACAACATCGCCCACAAGCCCGGCACCGTTGACATCGGCGTCCGCGTCGAGTGCCGCAACGAGGTCATGGAGAAGATTAATCAGGTCCTGTACGAGGGCAAGCTGATCGGCTACCCGGCCCCGTGGCACAACAAGGTGCGCACCTTCTGTCAGAACCCCGGCGGCTTTGTCGCGCAGGAGAACTACGACAATGATCTGGCAGTCGTCAACGGCCACAGCTTCAAAGAGAAGAAGAGCAACAACACCAACCTGGCGATCCTCGTCAGCCATAATTTTACCGAGCCGTTCAACCAGCCCATCGCCTACGCGCAGAAGGTCGGCGAGCTGACGAATATGCTGGGCGCGGGCCACATTCTGGTGCAGCGCTACGGTGATATCCTGGACGGCAAGCGCACCTGGGCCAAAGAGCTGGCCCGCACCAACGTCCGCCCGACGTTGAAGGACGCTGTGGCCGGTGATATCACCGCCGCCATGCCCTACCGCGCCATGGTCAACATCATTGAGTTCATCAAGATGATGGACGAGGTCGTTCCCGGTTTTGCCAGCCCCGAAACGCTGCTGTACAGCCCCGAGCTGAAGTTTTACTCCAACAAGGTCAAGATGGACACAGACTTGGAGACGAACATCGCGGGTCTGCACTGCCTGGGCGATTCCTCCGGCTGGACGCGCGGCCTGATGATGGCCTCCGTCATGGGCGTCCTGATGGGCCGCAAGCTGATGGAGAAGCACGGATTTTAACGGATACGATAAGGGGAGAGCGCCCGGCGTGGGTGCTCTCCCCTGTTTTTGTGCAGCCGCTGTTGCAGGGGGGCGGCGTTGCGGGGTTGCGAGCGTGGGCCCACGGTTGAGCGTGCGAAACCGGGGAGCGAGCAATGTTCGTCCCATGGGACGAACAACCGCACGAGCGGGTTTGCGCAGCAAACTGGCGGCGCTCGTTGTGCGCCGCCAAGCGGCCGACGCCCCGGGCGGTGTTTCCTCAAGCGGGGCCTCCCCTGTGGCCGCCCCCTTCCGCAAAATTTTTACAAGAATTTTCAAAAACCGCCCTCCGTGTGACAAGTAGGACACAACTGGGGTGTAGAATGACGACAAACCACAAATGAAAGGAGTTATCACCCATGAAAAACCACACCCGCCTGCCCCTGCTTGTCACCGCCGCCGTGTTCGCCCTGACCGCCTGCACCCCGGTGGCGGATTCCACGCCCGCTGCGGAACCCACCGCCACGCCGGAAATCACCGCTGAACCGACAAGCAAGCCCGCTGCTGCTGAGACCGGCCCACTCTATACTTACAGCCACCGCTATGCGCAGGATGTTGTCTATGATGTCATGCCTGCCTTTAATGACCAGTTGTACCACATCGGAACGAACGTTTACAAAAACGACCTGAACGCCGGGCAGGTTTCGCTGTTTTACAGTTGCGACGACTGCTGCATCGCCGACCCCTATGTGACGAGCGACGCGGTGTACCTGCTCACCTTCAACCGAGACTCCGAAAATAAAATCATTGCTTTGTCACCTGATGGCACCAAAACTCACGAGATTCCCTTTGACCCATACGCCTCGACCGTTGTCTTATACAGCGACCGTTATTTTTATTGCATGGACGGTCATGCCCCCTATGATACCGCAAGCGGGTTCCGCCTTGACTTGCAGACCGGTGAGACAACGCCCTGGGACTTGCCCGCCGAGACAGCCGCCGCACCGGATGCCGCCGGTGATTTTGCCGTGACCGCGCGGCTCATTTCAGACCACCCTGTTCCCTTCACGAGCGACCCGGAAATTTCCGACGCCCTTTTGCAGAACTCTATGCTCGAGTACGACCTGACGGACGCCACAACCGGAAAGCCCACCACGAAAATTGCAGAGTTTCCGTATAAAGGTGCAGACGACGGCAGCGGCTATGTCTATTACACCTACCTTGGGAAATCCGGAGACGATTTCTACTTCACCGGCGAGCACTCCCGGTCGTCTGAGGAGGGCATTAAAATGTCCGTTCTGCGTGTAGGCGGCGATGGCACGCAGGAAGATTTAGGACTTATGGTGAATGTGTCGCTTCTTGACCTGCGCCAAAACGGAGAACTACAGTGGCTTTTCGCAATGAGCAGCAACCCGGGCACCCTCACAGTATACGACCTGCAAGGCACGCAGATTGCGCAGGTGGACCCGCCCGCCGGGGTGGAGTCCTACTATCCGATTTCCATGCTGGACGATGGACGGATTTTGTTGAACATTGGCTATGATCTCGACCACGACTACATGACCCGGTACGCCACCATCGATGCCGATGCTTTTTTGAACGGCAGCACCGAGTATACCGAGATGGAGTTTGTGGGGTAAAGGGTGCCCCCCTGCGGCGGGGTGAGAGCACCCTGCCCTACAAGTTACGGTACGGTGGGCCGTAGGGCGGCATGCCCTCATGCCGCCGAGCACGTTTCCGCTGCCGCAAAGTTCCCGGGTCGTCGAGGACGCCGACCCCTGCAACGGTGGGCGCGGCTGCGGCGGCCAGAGGACTGGCCGCCCTACAACATGCCATTCATAAAATACAGCCCCGCCCCGACAATGCTTTCCACATTGCCGGGGCGGGGCTGTATAAAATTCAGGACATGAACCGGTCTTTCAGGTTCTTGAAGAAGTTCTTGCGCTTCTCATAGTTCTCGTCCTTCAAGCTGTCCTCAAATGCCTTCAGGGCTTCGCGCTGGGTGCGGTTCAGCTTTTTGGGAATCTCCACATCCACGATGACATACTGGTCACCGCGGCCGCGGCCGTTCAGATATTGGATGCCCTGGCCGCGCAGGCGGAACTTCGTGCCGCTCTGGGTGCCCTCGGGGATGCGCTGTGCGACCTTGCCGTCCACGGTGGGCACCTCGATCTCGGCGCCCAGCACAGCCTGGGAGTAGGTAATCGGCACGCGGACGTAAACGTCGTAGCCGTCGCGCTCAAACACGGCATCGGGCTTGACCGTCACATGGACGATCACGTCACCGGCGGGGCCGCCGTTGGTGCCTGCGTCGCCCTGGCCGCGCAGCGCGATGTTCTGGTCGTCGTCGATACCGGCGGGAATCTTGACTTCCAGCGTCTTGCGGGCGCTGGTCTTACCGGTGCCGCGGCAGGTCTTGCAGGGGTTCTTGATGATGGTGCCGCGGCCGCCGCAGTGCGGGCAGGGCTGCTGGCTCTGCATCACGCCAAAGGGCGTGCGCTGCTGGGTCACGACATAGCCGCGGCCGCCGCATTCGGTGCAGGTCTCGGGGCTGGTGCCGGGGGCACAGCCGTTGCCGTTGCAGTCCGGGCAGGTCTGCTGGCGGTTCAGCGTCACCTTTTTGGCGCAGCCGTGGGCCGCTTCCTCAAAGGTCAGGATGACGTTGGCCTGGATATCGTGGCCCTTGCGCGGGGCGTTGGGGTTGGCGCGGCTGGAACCGCCGAAACCGCCAAAGCCACCGCCGCCGAACAAATCGCCGAAGATATCGCCCAGGTCAACACCGCCTGCGCCGAAACCGCCGCCAAAGCCGCCACCGAAGCCGCCGCCGGGCTGGCCGGCCCCATAGTTGGGATCGACCCCAGCGAAACCGAACTGGTCATAGCGCTTGCGCTTGTCCGGGTCGGAAAGAACATCGTTGGCCTCGTTGACCTCCTTGAACTTTTCCTCGGCATCCTTATCGCCGGGGTTCAAGTCGGGGTGGTACTTTTTGGCCAGCTTGCGGTAGGCGCTTTTGATCTCGGCATCGGTGGCGTTTTTGCCGATCCCCAGCACCTCGTAGTAATCACGTTTTTCTGCCATAGAATCTATCCCCTCTATTTATGGGTTGTGAAAGGGCTTCCCGCTGAGGGGAAGCTGTCCGCGCAGCGGACTGATGAGGTGGGAGCTGCCGGCGATTGCCCATAAACTGGCTGCCACGGCAGCGCCGCCCCTCATCCGGCCTGCGGCCACCTTCCCCCGAGGGGGGAAGGCTTTATTTTAACTTTCTCTATAACCCCCAAGGGCCGCCGCCGGGTTTGCCCAGCGGCGGCCTTATTATGGGTTAGTTACGCATCAAACCTCGTGGAAGTCGGCGTCAACGGCACCGTCATCCTTGGGCTGGCTGCCGGCGTCGGGGCCGGGCTGGGCACCGGGCTGCTGGCCCTGTGCCTGGGCGGCCTGCTGGTAGACCTTCTCGCTGATGGCGTAGAAAGCCTTCTGCAGGTCATCCTGCTTTGCCTTGATGTCATCGATGCTACCGGACTTCAGGGCCTCTTTCAGGGCGGAGAGCTTCGTCTCGACCTCGCTCTTCTCCTCAGCGGAGACCTTGTCGCCAAACTCGCCCAGGGCCTTCTCGGTCTGGAACACCATCTGGTCGGCGTTGTTGCGCACATCGACTTCCTCGCGGCGCTTCTTATCCTCAGCGGCATACTGCTCGGCGTCCTTGACAGCCTTGTCGATGTCGTCCTTGCTCATGTTGGTGGAAGCAGTGATCGTGATGCTCTGCTCCTTGCCGGTACCCAGGTCCTTCGCGCTGACGTGGACGATGCCGTTCGCGTCGATATCAAAGGTAACTTCGATCTGCGGCACACCACGGGGAGCCGGAGCGATGCCATCCAGATGGAAGGTTCCCAGGCTCTTGTTGTCGCGGGCAAACTCACGCTCGCCCTGCAGGACGTTGACCTCAACGCTGGGCTGGTTGTCCGCAGCGGTGGAGAAGATCTGGCTCTTCTTGGTGGGGATGGTGGTGTTGCGGTCGATGATCTTGGTGCAGACGCCGCCCAGGGTCTCAATGCCCAGGCTCAGCGGGGTAACATCCAGCAGCAGCAGACCCTTGACGTCGCCCTGCAGAACGCCGCCCTGAATGGAAGCGCCGACAGCAACGCACTCATCGGGGTTGATGCCCTTGAACGGCTCGCAGCCCAGTTCCTTCTTGACAGCGTCGTAGACGGCGGGGATACGGGTGGAGCCGCCGACCATCAGGACCTTGGCCAGGTCAGAAGCCTTCAGGCCGGCGTCGGCCAGAGCCTTGCGGACGGGGGTCATGGTGCGCTCGACCAGGTCAGCGGTCAGCTCATTGAACTTTGCGCGGGTCAGCGTCATATCCAGGTGCTTGGGGCCGTTGGCATCGGCGGTGATGAAGGGCAGGTTGATGTTGGTGGTGGTGGCGCTGGACAGCTCGATCTTAGCCTTCTCAGCGGCTTCCTTCAAACGCTGGGCAGCCATCTTATCCTTGCGCAGGTCGATGTTGTTCTCGCGCTGGAAGTCCTCGGCCATCCAGTTGATGATGCGCTCATCGAAGTCATCGCCGCCCAGGTGGGTATCACCGTTGGTGGCCAGAACCTCGGTAACGCCGTCGCCCATCTCGATGATGGAGACATCGAAGGTACCGCCGCCCAGGTCGTAGACCATGATCTTCTGGTCGGCTTCCTTATCGATGCCGTAGGCCAGAGAAGCAGCGGTCGGCTCGTTGATGATACGCTTGACGTTCAGGCCGGCAATGGTGCCTGCGTTCTTGGTAGCCTGACGCTGGCTGTCGTTGAAGTAGGCGGGGACGGTGATGACGGCCTCGGTGACAGGCTCGCCCAGGTAAGCTTCGGCGTCAGCCTTCAGCTTGCTCAGGATCATAGCGCTGATCTCTTCGGGGGTGTAGTCCTTGCCGCCGGCGTGGACCTTCTCGGCGGTGCCCATCTTACGCTTGATGGAGGAGATGGTATTCTCGGGGTTGGTGATGGCCTGACGCTTTGCGACCTGGCCGACCAGACGCTCGCCGGTCTTGGTGAAGCCGACGACAGACGGGGTGGTGCGGGCGCCCTCGGCGTTCGCGATGACGACAGGCTCGCCGCCTTCCATAACAGCGACGCAACTATTGGTAGTACCAAGGTCAATACCGATGATTTTGCTCATAATAAAAACTCCCTTCAAATTTGCTTTGAACAGTAGTGAATGTCAATTTATATGGAAACGAATCTTTTGATTCGGTTCGCCTTATTCTGCGACGACGACCATCGCGTGGCGGATGATCTTGTCACCGATCTTGTAGCCCTTCTGGAAAACCTGCGTGACGCTGCCGCTCTCCTGGCCCTCGGCGGCGGGGGCCTGCGAAACAGCGTTCATGAAGTTGGGGTCAAACGGCTGATTCAGCGCTTCGATTTCGGTGATGTTCAGCGTTTCCAGGGCCTTGGCGGCCTTGTCCAGCGTCATCATGACGCCCTTCTTGTAGTTCTCGTCGGTGCAGGCGGCGTTGGCAGCCATATCCAGCGTGTCCAGGATGCCCAAAATCTGGGTCACAGCGTGGGACACACCGTCGTTGAACTTCTGGTCGGCCTCGCGCTGGCTGCGCTTGCGGTAGTTATCATACTCGGCGGCGGTGCGCAGCAACTGGTTTTTCAGCTCCTCGTTCTTTTTCTCCGCCTCGTCCAGCTTAGCCTGCAAGGCCGCTGTCTCGTGGTGGTGCTTACCCTCGTGCTTTGCCTCGGGCTTCTCGGCCTTGGGGGCCTCCTGCTCAGGGGCCTTGGCCTCGGTCTCAGGCGCCTTGGTCTCTGCGGCGGGCGTCTGCTTGGTTTCTTTTTCGTGGCTCATTGCGGGTCTCCTTCTTTCCAATTATTGGCCCTGCCCGGCCATACTCTGCCCTAGCTTTGCGGCAAAGTAGTCGAGAATCGGCAGCAGCCGCTCATATTCCATGCGGGTGGAGCCGATGAGCGCCACCGAGCCTGTCAGCCCGCCACCCGCCAGATACCGCTTGCTGACGATGCAGCAGCCCGGCATGGCCGGGTCCAGATCGCAGCCCAGGGTGGCCGTAACGCGGCTTCCCTCGGGGCGGATCAGCTCGGTAGCGGCCTCGTTGTCGGAGAAAATTTCCAGCAGCGTGCCCAGGTTCTGGCGGACATCCGGCATCTTTGCCAGGTATTGTGCGCCTTCCAGGCAGGCCTGCGGGCCGGTGGTGACAAGTGCCTGCGCGGCCATGATCACGGGGCTGAGCCGCTCACCTGCGGCCAGCACCAGGCTGGCCATCAGCATGGGGCTGAGGTCCTGCGGGGCTACAAACGTAAGCCCCCGGTTGAGCAGCTGCGCGATGTTGGCGGCGTCGTCCCGGGACAGGCCGGTATCGACGCGGGCCACGCGGGTACGCACCCCGCCTGCGCTGGTGACTGCCAGCACCGCTGCGCTGTACCGCCCGACCTGCACAACCTCAAAGTGGGCAATGCAGAGATCCGGGGCCTGGGGCGTGGTGGCGGCAGCGGCGCAGCCAGTCAAATCAGCCAAACTGCGGGCTGCAGCGGGCACGAGCTTTTCCGGCTCGGCATCCATGGCGGCGAACAGGTCATCAATGTGGCGGCGGTCGGCATCCGGCAGGGCGCTGGCCTTCGGCGCATCGATCAGGTGGTCGAGGTAGTAGCGATAGCCTTGGGCACTGGGCACACGGCCCGCACTGGTGTGGGGCTGTTCCAGCAGGCCCAGCTTGGTCAGCGCCGCCATCTCGTTGCGCAGCGTTGCACTGGACAGTGCCATGTCAAAGTAGTTTGCCAGCAGGCCCGAACCGACCGGTTCGCCGCCGTTGGCATACAGGGCAACAATGGCTTCCAGTATACGCTGCTTGCGCGCGTCCATGGCCATGCTGCTCATCTCCTTTGGTTTGCTTTCGGTTTTATTTAGCACTCTTTATCTCTGAGTGCTAAGTTAATTATATTCCCGTTTTGCAAACTGTCAAGGGGTTTTTCCGATTTTTTTGTAAGTTTAACAGTTTCGTCACAATCACGGCAGGGTTCTTACCTATTATATATGTAGGGGCCGGTTATGCCCGGCCTGCACTTGTACGGAAAACGGTCGTTTGCGGGAAAGCTGAGGGCCGGGCATGCCCGGCCCCTACATGGCGGTGTGCATTCAGACACCCCGTCACTCCCCCATCCATCGCGCTAAAAACTCGGCGGCGGTGGCGGCGGCGCGGATGGTCTCGGGGTCGGGTACGGCATCCCGGCGCATGCCCGGCAGCA
>OLRW01001873.1_pt1 | contig 12675 bp, 10 predicted proteins | sample 1672701 | NCBI WGS metagenome assembly OLRW01 (sample SAMEA3136715, study PRJEB25190) | human gut metagenome | biome: human gut; feature: human-associated habitat; material: faeces | place: Austria | collected 2013
GGGTTATGAGCCCGACGAGCTACCAGACTGCTCCACCCCGCGATATTTACTTTTTGCTGTCGGCCTCTCGCTGACTGCTCAAGTATAATACCACAAGGCGGGGGACTTGTCAAGCGTTTTTTCAAAAAGAATATGACTTTTTCGAAAAGGCCGCTGCCGGAAACAAAAAGCGCCCCATTCCGGGGCGCTTCGACAGAGCGAATATCACTTGGCGAATATCACTTGCGGGTGCGGCGGCGCACGAAGCGGACGACGAGGGCGGCTGCGGCCAGAACGACCAGCACGGGCCAGACGCCCACGACCCAGACCGTCAGCTGCTGGATGCCGGAGACAAAGCCCGTCCAGCCATTGCGGAGGGCGCTGGACAGCTGGGAGAGGTAGGATCCCTCGGTGGGGGTGTATTCCTTCACCTCGTCCAGCGAGAGGTAGACCGTGGAGCAGGACACCTGCTGGCTGTACCAGTCCAGCTGCGACTGCCAGCTCTCGATCTGGTACTGGACGTCGCTGAGGGAAGATTCGATCTCCAGCAGGTCGGAGAGGTTTTCGGCGCTGGCCTGAAGCTCCTGCAAACGTGTGCGCTGGGCCGTCAGGTTGGAGAGCCGGGCCTCGATGTCCATATACTGGGTGGTGACGTCCTGCACCTGCTCGCTCTTGTCCACGAGGTTGCCCGCTTGCGCGGCGGCTTCGAGAAAGCTCGCGTAGTTGTCCTGCGGGACGCGGATGGTGAGGGAGAGGGTGCGGCTCGAGCCGGTGTAAGAGGATTCATTGCTGGATTCCAGATAGCCCCCGGCGGCGCTCACGGCGTCGGTGAGGGCGGTGCGGGCGGCGTCAAAGTCCTTGCTCTCGATGGTGAGGTTGGCCGTGTAGATGAGCTTTGTGCTCGTCTGCGCGGCCTCGGCGCTGAGGGTGCCGGTGCCGCCTGCATCGCGGTCACTCATGGCATCGGCGCTTCCACCGGCCGGGACGGCCATCTTGGGTGCGGCAAGGGCGCTGTTCACGTCGTCCATCGAGTAGGCGGCGGCGTAGGAGGCCGTCTCAGGGGCAGAGCTGAGGGCCGCGCCGCCCGCAGGCAGCAGGCTGAAGGGGGAGTGGACTGCCGCATACAGACCAACGCCGCAGAGCAGGCCGCAGGCGGCGATGCTCAGAGTCTTGCGGGGAAAGTGGATGGCTTTTTTCGGTTTCCTGGCGGGTTTCGGCGCCTCTTCTGCCGGCTGCATGGCGAGGAGCTTTGCTTTCAGGTCGTCCGAAGCGTGAAGGTCGTCTACCTCCATCTTGTACTCATACCACCTCATCTTCGATCTCCTCCTTCAGCATCGTATGTAACTGTGCGCGGGCGCGGCGAAGCCAGCTGAGCACCGTGTTGGTGGGTGCGCCCAGCATCCGGCCCACCTCGGCGGCGGTGTACCCCTCGTAGTAGTGGAGGTAGACCGCGTTGCGGTAGTTCTCGGGCAGGGCGCGCACGGCGTCCAGCACACTGCCGTCTTCCATCTGGTCCGGAGCAGGAAGATTCTCGTCCAGCTCGGTGTCCTTCTGGCGGGCGGCGCGGGTCAGGTCGTGGCAGCGGTTGATGGTCACACGCAGCAGCCAGGCTTTCAGGTGTTCCTCGCTCTCGAAGCGGCCATTGTAGCACAGCAGCTTTTCGAAAACATCCTGCACCACATCTTCCGCATCGGCGGTGCAGCTGCAGTTGTGCATGGCGGCTCGGAACACCGTGTCACTGTATCGCTGCACGGCCAGCGCAAAAATCTCGTTTTTGGTCAGCTGTCCCATAGTTCTATGCTCCTTTGATGTCCTGTGTACAGCAGGACCCGGTGGAAAAATTATCTTTTATTGGGGACATTCACCCTGTATACGGATGAGCGGCCCCGATTATTGCAGTTTATGGTGCAGAGCGGAAAAATCTTCCGCCCGGCATCGCACAAGGTACCCAAAGTATAACATGAATACGCCAAAAACAAAAGGGCCATTTGCCGCCATGTTTTGGCAAATGACCCTGAGAGCTTCTGTTCAGTTATCGGTAGAGCCGCTGGAAGAGGGCTACCCGCTCGGAGAGATAGGTCTCGGCCCGGGGGTGGTGGAGCCAGCGCTTGCCCGCCTTGTCGCAGGCGAGGCGGTGGCCCAGCGCGGCGGGGCAGGCGTCGATCTCTTCCACGTCCCGCATGGTGAGGGTGAGGCTCAGTGCCGCCGGAGCGTCCGGCAGGGGAGGGAGCGGGTCTTCCCAGACGAAGGGCGGCAGCAGCTGGACGGCGTACACCGTCCGGGTGCATTCTTCGGTGAGCAGTAGCGCAGCGGGCGCACCATCCGGCATGACATGCAGAGAGGAATAGAGCAGCTGCAGCTGCGCCGGAGCCAGCAGACGGGCAGAACCTGCCTCTTCGTCGGGGGAGAGGGTGAGAAAATCCGCCGCCTCGTCGGCGTAGATGCGCCGGGCCGGAGCGCGGAACTGCGCATACAGCGCGGGCAGGGCAAACACGCCCTCCCGGTCTAAGGCCCGCTGCAACAGGCAGTAAAACTCCGTCAGCGGGTGGGCCGGGTCAGGCTGCGGTATCCCGAAATCGGGGCGCGAAATGTGTCCTCCGCCCATTGTGGGCCTCCTTTATCAGCAAGAAAGTGTTGTCTTACCATTATACGGGCAGAGGGCGTTTTTTGCAAGAAAAAATCGAAGGAACATCCCGGCGGTGAATCTGGAAAACAACCAGAGGGAATGTTATAATGTCTTTGAGGTGAGAGCATGAACATTCGTTCGTTTTGGCATCGCGGCGTGAACCGAATCTATACGGAGGCTGTCCAGCGGTGGAATGAGAAAGAATTTACGGCGCAGGATGGTCAGACACTTCGGTATATGTTTTTTCCCTGCAAAAAGAGCGATATTCTGGTGGTGGGCTTTCAGGCGTGCAACGACGCAGGTCCCCGGTATAATCAGGTGCGGACGCTGAAAGAATGCGGCGTGAACCGACTTTTGATCAAGGATGATTTCGGGCCGAGACAGCTGGGTGTGTATTATCTTGGCTGCAAGGAAAATCATGCCGTAGAGACGGCAGTATTCGAGCTGATTGACAGGTGCATTGCGGAGAGCAGAACGCTGTTCAAATACATCGTGTTCAGCGGCTCAAGCAAGGGCGGATATGCAGCACTGAATTTTGGTATTCATTATCCAAACTCTGTGATGGTAGTCGCGGCTCCGCAGTATTTTTTAGGAAACTATCTGGACAGCGAAAAGTTCCGTCCTACGTTGGAAGAAATTCTGGGTGGACCGGTTACGGAGAAAAACAAAAATGCGCTGAATCATCGACTGAAACAGCGCATTCGGGAAGATACAGCGGCAAAAACGCAGCGCGTATATATTCACTACTCAGATAAAGAGCACACCTACGAAGAGCACATTAGGGCGCTGTTGGAAGATTTGACAGCGGCAGGCGTGGAAGTGCATACGGATGTAAAGCACTATCCCACCCATGAAGAGCTGAAATATTTCTTTCCGGAGTATTTGAGCAGTGTTTTGGAACAACTGAAGAAAGAGTAAACGGATGATTTAGCCGTTATAGCCCAGCGTGGCCGCCATGACAGCCTTGATGGTGTGCATCCGGTTCTCGGCCTCGTCGAAGACGATGCTCTGGGGGCCTTCGAAGACTTCGTCGGTGACCTCCATCGCGTCGCGGCCAAAGCGCTCGCCCATCTCCCTGCCCACGGTGGTCTTGTGGTCGTGGTAGGCGGGCAGGCAGTGCATGAACACGGCCTTGGGGCCGGCGATATTCATCAGGTTCTGGTTGATTTGATATGCGGCCAGGTCGTTGATGCGCTCGGCCCAGACCTCGACCGGCTCGCCCATGGACACCCAGACGTCGGTGTAGAGGACGTCTGCGCCCTTTGCGGCCTTGGCAGGGTCTTCCTCGAAGGAGATGGCCGCACCCGTCTCGGCGGCGATGGCCTTGCACTGCTCCACCAGTGCAGCGTCCGGCTGGTACTTCTTGGGGGCGCAGGCGGTGAAGTTGAGGCCCATCTTGGCGCAGCCCACCATCAGGCTGTTGCCCATGTTGTAGCGGGCGTCGCCGAAGTAAACGAAGTTGATGCCCTTGAGGTGGCCGAAGTGCTCCCGGATGGTGAGGAAGTCGGCGAGGATCTGGGTGGGGTGGAACTCGTTGGTCAGGCCGTTCCACACCGGCACACCGGCGTAGTGGGCCAGATCTTCCACGATGCTCTGGCCGTAGCCGCGGTACTCGATGCCATCGAACATCCGGCCCAGCACCCGGGCGGTGTCGGCGATGGACTCCTTTTTGCCGATCTGGCTGCCCGACGGGTCGAGGTAGGTGACTTCCATGCCCAGGTCGTGGGCGGCGACCTCGAAGCTGCAACGGGTGCGGGTGGAGGTCTTCTCGAAGATAAGGGCAATGTTCTTGCCGCGCAGAGCATCGTGGCGGATGCCGGCCTTTTTCTTTGCCTTCAGGTCGGCGGCGAGGTCAAGCAGACCTTCGATCTCTTCGGGAGTGTAATCGAGAAGCTTCAAAAAGCTGCGGTTCGTAAGATTCATTGTATATATTCCTCTCTATGCGCCAAAATTTGAATATTTATACTTTCACAGACCCTATTATAATACAGAGCAAAGGTGGGGTCAAGAGGAAGCACTTGACCCCACCTGTCAAAATTGCGATCCAATGCAAAAATCAAGGTGCTATGAAAAAATTTAACATCTTACAACTCCAGCTCCATCTTCCGCCCGCTGGGCTGATAGGGGGTGAGCCGGACGCCGGCCTTTTTGAACATGAACCGCGCAGCTACGCTGGAATCGGTGTCGTGGTACTTGTCGCTGTAGTAGACGACCTCGGCGATGCCGGACTGGATGATGGCCTTGGTACACTCGTTGCAGGGGAAGAGGGTGACGTACACCCGCGCGCCCTTGAGGTTGTTGTGGGCGCTGTTGAGGATGGCGTTCAGCTCGGCGTGGCAGACGTACATATATTTCGTATTCAGCGGCTCACCCTCCCGCTCCCACGGCATGGCGTCGTCGTCGCAGCCGATGGGCATGCCGTTGTAGCCCAGAGAGAGGATCTTGTTTTCCGGGCTGACGATGCAGGCGCCCACCTGACTGCTGGGGTCCTTGGAGCGCATGGCCGTGAGCAGGGCAATGCCCATGAAGTATTCGTCCCAGTTGATGTAATCCGTGCGTTTCATCGTGTGGTGCTCCTTGTTCTGCATAAAAATTGGGTTCGGTGGCCCTATTATAGCGTGCTACGGCAGCTTTTACAATAAAATATTTGCCCTCAAGGCAAAATGCACAAAACAAAGCTGGGAAGTTTGGCAGGGTAAAAGCCGAAAATTTCAAATGAAATATTCAAAAATCGTTTGAAGTGTGGTATTATCTTTGTAAAATATGCCACAAAAACAGAGAGAATGCTCTGTGCGGCGGAAATGAGGGAAAAACCGATATGAAATACGCAAGCAACAACATCCGTAATATCTTGATTGCAGGCCATGCCGGCAGCGGCAAAACGACGCTGACTGAGGCACTGGTCTATTTTTCGGGCGCAGCAGAGCGTATGGGCCGTGTTGAGGACGGCACCACGATTTCGGACTTTGACCCTGAGGAAGCAAAGCGGAAGGCAAGTCTGTCGGCATCCGTGGTGCCGGTGGAGTACGAAGGCATCAAGTACAACCTGATCGATGCGCCGGGCCTGTTCGACTTTGAGGCAGGTGAGTATGAGGGCATCCGCGCTGCCGAGAGCGTGCTGGTGTGTGTTTCCGGCCGCAGCGGCGTGACCGTGGGCGCGGAGAAAGCCTTCCAGCTGGCCCGCAAGAACGGCAAGGCCACCATGGTGTTCATCTCCAAGTGCGACTTGGAAAATGCCAACTACTTCAAGATCCTGGAGGAGATGAAGATCAAGTTCGGCTCCACCGTCTGCCCCTGTGTTGTGCCCGCCAAGCTGGACGATGGCACCCCTGTCTACATCAACCTGTTCAGCCAGAAAGCCTTCAAGTATGAGAGCGGCAAGCAGATCCAGGTGGAGCTGCCCGATATCGGCCACCGCTTCCAGGGCTTGATCGAGGCCATGAGCGAGGCCATTGCAGAGACCGACGATGAGCTGATGGAAAAGTTCTTCGGCGGTGAACCCTTTACGACCGAGGAGATCGTTGAGGGAATGCGCAAGGGCGTTAAGGACGGCCTGATCACCCCCGTGTTCTGCGGCAGCGCCGTCAACCAGCAGGCATTGGATATGCTGCTGTTCAATATGCACAAGCTCCTGCCCAGCCCGCAGCACGATGCCGCCATCCTGGCCGAGAATGCCAGCGGCGAGCCTGTGGAGCTGCATTGTGATGAGACCGAGCCCACCGCAGCCTATGTCTTTAAGACTGTGGCTGACCCGTTCGTGGGCAAGCTGAGCTACCTGCGCGTGATCAGCGGCAAGGTGACCGGCGGCGCTGCTCTGGTCAACGCCCGCACCGGCGAGACCGAGAAGATCGGCAAGCCCCTGACCGTCATCGGCAAGAAGCAGGTCGAGACCGACGGCATCGGTGCCGGTGATATCGGCGCTGTGGCAAAGCTGGTCAGTGCAAAGACCGGCGATACCCTGTGCGATGCTTCCCGCGTGGTCAAGCTGCCTGCCGCTGCCTTCCCGCTGCCCAGCCTGTTCATGGCAGTCACCGTGGCCAAAAAGGGCGATGAGGGCAAGATCTCCAGCGCACTGGCCCGCCTGATGGAAGAAGATCCGACCCTGAGTTACATCAATAATGCCGAGACCCACCAGCAGATCATTGGTGGCCTGGGTGAGCAGCATCTGGATGTGGTCAAGGCTAAGCTGAAGAATAAGTTCGGCGTGGAGATCGGTCTGGAAGCTCCCCGCATTGCCTACCGTGAGTCCATCCGCAAGGCCTGCCAGAAGCAGGGCCGCCATAAGAAGCAGACCGGCGGCCACGGCCAGTTCGGCGATGTCGTCATCAATTTCGAGCCCTGTGACAGCGAGCAGGTCGTGTTTGAGGAAAAGGTGTTCGGCGGCAGCGTGCCCAAGAACTTCTTCCCGGCTGTGGAAAAGGGTGTCCGCCTTGCCGCCGAAAAGGGCGTGCTGGCCGGTTATCCTGTGGTCGGCCTGAAGGCTACCCTGCTGGATGGCAGCTACCACCCCGTGGACAGCTCCGAGATGGCCTTTATCATGGCTGCAAAGCTGGCCTATAAGGCTGCAATGCCCGAGGCAGGCCCCGTCATTCTGGAGCCCATCCATACCCTGAAGGCCCATGTCCCCAACGACAACACCGGCGATATCATGGGCGATGTGACCAAGCGCCGCGGCCGCGTGCTGGGCATGGAACCCGATGAGGACGGCATGCAGACCGTTATTGCCGAGGTCCCGCTGGCTGAGCTGAGCAACTTCACCACCTTTATCCGGCAGATCACCCAGGGCCGCGGCTGGTTCACCACCGAGTTTGCCCGTTACGAGATCCTGCCCGAGATGCTGGTGCCCGCCGTGGTGGAGCAGGCCAAGAAGCTGGGCAACCTGGATGAGGGCGCGGAGGATTAAGCCTCTCCGTCTCGCATACGCTCGACAGCTCTCCTGATAGGAGAACCAAGTTAAGTTCATATTGACATTTCCGGAGCCCTGCTGGCAATTCCCTCTGCCGGCGGGGCTTTTTGTTGTTGGGGGAAGGGAACAAAACAGAAAAAGGCGGGGCATCAGATTACTGCACTGATGCCCCGCCTTTTGCAGGTCAGATCATTTTTTCCGTTTTCCGGGTCTCTTTTTCCGCACGCTGTACCCGAAGGTGCCCAGCTTTTTGCCCAGGCTCAGGTACTCGCCGTGGCTGTACACGATCAGCTTTGCTTTGTCCAGGCAGAGCTTTCCGTTTTCGTCCAGCAGGCTCTCATCCACATCGCAGGCCACGACTTCGGCCAGGAACAGGTCATGGCTGCCCAGCGGGATGACCTGCGTGACCCTGCATTCCAGATTGACCGGGCTCTCCTCCAGGATGGGGCAGTCGGTCAGAACGCTGCCCGGGGCGGCGTGGAGCTTACAGGCGGCAAACTTGTCGTTGTCGCGGCCGCTCTTCACGCCGCACCAGTCCACCGCACGCACCAGCTGTTCGGTGGGCAGGTTGATGGCAAACTGTCCGCTCTCCTTGATGAGGTGGTGGCTGTACCGCTCGGGGCGGACGCTGATGGATACCATGCTGGGCTGGGTGCAGATGGTGCCGGTCCAGCCGATGGTGATGAGGTTGGGCTTGTCCAGCCCGCCGCAGGAGACCAGCACCGGCGGCTCCGGGTTCAGGAGGGTGCTGCCTTTCCAGCTCTGTTTGCTCATCCGTGATACTTCCTTTCGTAGGGAGCCCATGTGCGCTCGCTGATGATGTAGCGGGGGCGGGCCTTGGTCTCCATATAGATTTTGCCGACGTATTCGCCGATGACGCCCAGACACACCAGCTGGACGCCGCCCATGAAGCAGACGATGCAGATGGTGGAGGCCCAGCCTGCCACGGCGCTGCCCAGAACAGCCTGCACGATGGCCCAGATGACGCCGATGAAGCTGATGAGGCTGACCACGATGCCTGCGCCGGTGATGAGGCGGATGGGCTTGTTCGACAGGCTGGTGATGCCGTCGAAGGCGAGGGCCAGCATCTTGCTGAGGGGATAGTGGCTCTCGCCGGCCAGACGCTCGTGGCGCTCGTAGTAGACGGTGTCGCTGGGGTAGCCCACCAGCGGCACCATGCCCCGCAGGAAAATGTTCACCTCGCGGTAGTCGGCGAAGCTTTCCAGCACCCGGGTGCTGATGAGCCGGTAGTCGGCGTGGTTGAATACGATGTCTGCGCCCAGCGCGTTCATCACATGGTAGAAGCCCTCGGCGGTGAACCGCTTGAAGAAGGTGTCGGTGTCGCGGCGGCTGCGCACGCCGTACACCACCTCGGCACCGTCCAGATACTTCTGCACCATCTCATCCATGGCGTTGATGTCATCCTGCCCGTCGCAGTCGATGGAAATGGTGATATCGCAGCTGCCGCTGTGCAGCGCCTCCATCAGGCCTGCCAGTACGGCATTCTGGTGGCCGCGGTTGCGGCTCTGCGCAATGCCGATGAAGTGCTCGTCCTGCTTTGCAAAGCCCTGAATGAGCTCCCAGGTCTTATCCTTGGAACCGTCGTTGACGAACAGCACCCGGCTCCTGTCGCTCACAAGGCCGCGGGCGGCAAGGTCGTTGATCTTTTGCAGGAACAGCGGGGCCGTGATGGGCAGCACTGCTTCCTCATTATAACAGGGGATCACGATCCAGAGAATCGGTTTGGACATGGTAAAAACTCCTTTTTATCCTTTATTGCACCATCTGCTTCAGAGCGTCCGGGTCCAGCAGTTTGAAGCTGCTTTTAAAGGTATCCAGCAGGCCGTCCTTCTGCATCAGGCTCAGCTCCCGGCTCAGGGCACTGCGGTCGCAGTTGAGGTAGTCGGCCAGCTGCACGCGGGAGAACGGAATGCTGAAAGTCAGGCTCCCGGCCCGCTCGCTCTCGTTCAGCAGGTAAGCGCACACCTTGGCGCGCAGGCTCTTCAGCACCAGCAGGTCCACCCGGCGGGAGAGCAGGAAGTATTTGTCGCTGATGGTGCGCACCAGATTCTGCAGCACCCGCTGATGGGCGGGGCTGCCGTCCGAGAGCAGCAGCTGCTCGTAGGGCACCAGCAGCACCTCGCAGGCGGTGGCCGCCAGCACCGTGACCGGGCTGGCCAGACTGGACCCGCCCAGCACATCGCCGAATACCCCGCCCGGTTCCACCCGGGTAATGGGCACACGGGCACCCTCCGGGCCGGGGCGGTAGGCTTCCAGTTCTCCGGACAGCACCACGCCCACCCGGCGGCTGGGCGCACCGGCCAGTACGAGCACTTCGCCCCGGCCAAAGCTGCGCTCCACGGCCCCCAGCCGGGTCAGCAGTGCTTGCAGCTCCTCGGCGGAAAGACCGGAAAACAGGGTGGTGGATTGTAACAGCGGCAGATCGTTTTTCATCGCAACTCCGTGGGAACCGCAGCGGCTCCCACAGTCCTCCTGCAATTCCGTTGCATGCGCAACGGTATTTTCCCCCCTATTATAGTAAACTAGGACGCGCAAAGCAAATATTTTTGCAAATTTGCCTTGTAAAATTTTGCATTGCAGGGTCTGCACCGGTTCCCATGTGGGGAACGGCACCCCTGCGGGAAGAAAGAGGACATCATGAAGAAATTTGTATCGCTGCTGCTGGCGTTCAGCCTTGCGCTGTGCCTGGCAGCCTGCGGCGGCAGCGCAAGCTCTGCCGTTTCCGGCTCTGCAGCCTCCAGTGAGGCCGCTTCCTCCAAGGCTGCTTCCAGCGAAGCCGCACAGGAGCTTTCCACCACCGACGCCCTGCGCACGGCCTCAGACGACCTGGCTTCCACGGCCGACTCCCTGGAAACCGAGGCGAGCGCGCTGGATACGGCGGCGCAATCAGCCTCTGAAACTATTCGCGCCACCGCGGCCACCTTCCAGGACAGCGTGCTGCCAGACATCACGACCAGCCTGGATTCCCTGGTGGAAGCCTGCGGCACCTTGGAAGGGGCCCTGCGCGGGCTCACTCCCTCGCTCGCCGAGGCGCGGGCCATTTTGGGGCAGCTCAGCGACACGCTGACCTCTTCCGAGACCTCGCTTTCCACCACGTCCGATTCCCTGGGCACCATGGAGACGAACCTGGAGCAGTCGCTCACCGGCCTGACCGCGCTGCAGAACTCCGCCACCGTGAAGGACTTGGCGGAATACCTGAAGGCCGACCCGGGAAAGATCGGCGCCTTCATGGCCGCGCCCGTGGCCCTGGACACGCAACTGGTGTATCCCGTGAAGAACTACGGCAGCGGTGTTGCCCCCTTCTTCACGAACCTGGCCCTGTGGGTGGCCGGCTTCATCCTCATGGCCATGGTGAAGCTGCGCGTCGATCCGGAGGGGCTGCCGAAGTTCACCGCCGTGCAGGCCTACTTCGGACGCTGGCTGTTCTACGTGGTGTGCGGGCTGGCCATGGGGCTCGTCTGCTGCGTGGGCGATTTGGCCCTCGGGATTCAGTGCGAAAGTCCGGCGGCCTTCATCGGCGCGGGGCTGCTCACGGTGTTCGTGGACGTGAACCTCATGTTCGCGCTGGCCTACGCATTTAGGCACATCGGGAAGGCCATCGCGGTCATTCTGCTCATCGTGCAGATTCCCGGCTCCTCGGGCATGTTCCCCATCGAGATGATGCCGGACTTTTTCCAGGTCATTCACCCGCTTCTGCCCTTCACCTATTCCATCGACGCCATGCGCGAGGCCATCGGCGGCTTTTACGCGATGGATTACCTGCACGACATGTTGCTGCTGGGACTTTTGTTCGTGCCCCTGGGGTTCGCCATCGGGCTGGGCATCGGGCGCTGCGATTTCAATTTGAACCTCATGTTCGACGAGAAGCTGGGAGCAACCGACCTGCTTCTGGCCGAGCCGGTCACGGCCAGCGCCAAAGCCGCGGGGCAGACGCCCGCCCGATACCGCACGCGCACGCTCGTCCGCGCGCTGCTGAACATCGACGCCTTCCGCCAGGCTCTCATCGCCCGAGCCGAGCGTTTCCACCGCGCCTACCCGGTGCTGCGGCGCATCGGCTGGGTGGCGCTTGTCGCGCAGCCGCTTGTCACCTTCGCCATTATGGTGCTGGTGCATGCCGACGTGGATGCGCGCGTCATGATGCTCATGGCCATGGTGGTGGGGGTCATCGTGGTGGACACGTATCTCATCGTGATTTCATACCTGGACACCAACCTCGCGCACCAGCTCGCCCTGGCGAACCTGAGCACCGAGGAACTGCAGAAGCGCGCCAGCGGGCAAATCGGTGGTGATTCGGCGTGAGGGTGATTTGGGACATTTTCATCGGTGATGTGCGGAGCCTCTTCCGGAACGTCATTGCTGCCATCGTGGTGATGGGGCTCGCGCTCGTGCCGCCCATGTACGCCTGGTTCACGACGCTCGGCTTCTGGGATCCCTACAGCAACACCGGCAGCATCAAGGTGGCCGTGGCCTCGGAAGATGCCGGCTATACCTCCAACCTCATCCCGACGCCCATCAATGCCGGCGAGCAGATCATCGGCAAACTGCGGGCCAACGATCAGTTCGCGTGGCAGTTCGTCAGCGCTGACGAGGCCGCGCGCGGCGTGCGCTCTGGCGAGTATTACGCGACGCTCGTCATCCCGAAGGAGTTCTCGCGCGACCTCATGACCGTGTTTACCGACGACATCACCGAGCCGAAGATCATCTACTACGACAACGAGAAGGAGAACGCCATCGCCCAGCGTGTGACGGCGACAGGCGCGAGCACCCTGCAGGAGACCATCGACGAGACGTTCACGGAAACCGTGGCATCGGTGGCCCTGGGCACCACGAGCAGCCTCACCTCGTTCATGAGCGGGGAGGGCATTCTCACCTACGCGCAGACGCTGGGGTCGCGCCTTGGCGAGGCCGTGGGCGAAGTGGGTGCGGCGGCTGACCAGGCCCAGGCCTACGCCGACCTCATGAGCTCCACCACCTCGCTCGTAGATGCGACGGCAAGCATTCTAAAGGAGGCAGGGAAGGCACCGGATGCCACGGCGCCTTTGGTGTGCGAAACGCGCGACGGGCTGACGAGCGCCCAGGACGGGCTTTCCGCCGCGAGCACCGCAGCCGAGAAGGCGCTCACAACTGCCGACGCCAGCTACGA
>OLRW01001876.1_pt1 | contig 12663 bp, 11 predicted proteins | sample 1672701 | NCBI WGS metagenome assembly OLRW01 (sample SAMEA3136715, study PRJEB25190) | human gut metagenome | biome: human gut; feature: human-associated habitat; material: faeces | place: Austria | collected 2013
TGCGCCGGTTAGGCCGCACCCACACGGCCGCCGGGGCTGCGCAGGCGCTGGCTTGGGCGCGGGAGGCCGGGTTTGATGAGATTTGCGGCGACATTATGCTGGCACTGCCCGAGTACACGAACGCCGAGTTTGACCGCACGCTGGCGTTGCTGCGCGACGGCGGCTGCACGCATATCTCGGCCTATTTATTAAAGGTAGAACCGGGCACAGCCTTTTACCGCAGCCCGCCTGCAGGCCTGCCAGACGGCGATGCGGCGGCGGATTTTTACCTGTACGCCGTGCAGCAGTTGGAGGCTGCGGGCTACCGTCAATACGAAATCAGCAATTTTGCCCGCCCGGGCCACGAAGGGCGGCACAATTTGTTATATTGGAACTGCAACGACTACTGGGGCATCGGCCCGGCAGCCCACAGTTGCGTGGACAATGTGCGGCGGTTCTGGCCCGGGGATGTGCAGGGGTTTATTGACGGCACGATCCACGAGGAAATCGAGGGCGACTGCACAGTCGAGGATTATCTGCTGATGCAGCTACGGCTGGTCAGCGGACTGGATATCGCCGAGTACGAGCGGCGCGGCGGGCGGTTCACGGCGGCGCAACGGGCGTTCATGCGGCAGTGCGTGGGCCACGAGTATGCAACGCTGGATGGCAATGTGTTCCGCCTGACCCCCGCCGGGATGGTGGTGCAGAACGCGATATTGGCGGAATTGATGTGACAGGAAAAGCACGCCCACGCGATAGTTTTCGCGCGGGCGTGCTTTTTTATACTTCTTTTACCGGCCAGCCCAGCAGGTCGGCGGCGGTGCGGTCATGGGTGACCAAAATCGTGGGCCGCGCCCCTGCCAGCCGCTTTGTGGCGGCGACAGCATCAGCGACAAGCTCGGCGTCCATGCCGGTGAAGGGTTCATCCAGCAGCAGCGTGGCAGCATCCTTGCAGAGAAGCGCCCGCAACAGGGCGGCGCGGCGCTTCTGCCCACCGGAGAGCCGTGCAGCGGGCAAGGCCAGCTCGGCATCGGTAAAGCCCAAGCCGCGCAGCTCCCGCTCTGCCTCCTGCGGTGACAGACCATGGCCTGTCAGCGTCAAGTTCACGGTGGCGGTCAGCTGCGGGCAGAGGCGATCCTCCTGAAAGACGGCGGCGGGCGTTTTCACGCCTGTGACCGTGCCGGAGTCAGTCGTTTCCAACCCCAGCAGAATGCGCAGCAGCGTCGTTTTACCACAACCGGACCGCCCCATCAGCACCATAGGGCGGTCGACCGTCCAGCTGAAATTCTGCAAAACCGGCGTGGTGCCAAACTTCTTGCAGAGATTTTCTATCACAATGCTCATGTGCGCACCTCCCCGCAAAGGCGGGCTTTCACCGTGCGCAGGCTCCAGGCCGCTACGGCGGACAGCACCGCCGACAGCAGCACGATAACCAGCGTCCAGGCAAACACATCCGGTGTGGACAGCGTGATTTTGGCGCGGTAGAGCGCGTCGCCAACGCTGTGATCCGGCAGACCGATGACCTCCGCCGAGACGCCGCTCTTCCAGCACATGCCCATGGCGGCGATGCAGCTTTCGCAGAACGACGGGAAAACGCCCGGCAGCCAGATGTACCGCAGCCGTGCGGACAGCGGCAAACGGTAGACTTTCGCCATTTCCAGCAGCTTCGGGTCGGTGTCAGCAATGCCGCCCAGCACACCCGCGTAGACCACCGGCAGCACATGGGTAAAGCTGACAATGACCGAAAGGTTCGCGCTGCGCACCCAGAGCAGGGCCAGAATGACAAAGCTGGCGACAGGCATGGCGCGGATCAGCTGCATGGCCGGGTCAATGAACACCCGCACCCAATGCCAGCGCGCCCCCACCGCACCAAGAAGCAGGCCCCCCGCTGCTGCCAGCAGGAAGCCCGCCACTATGCGCAGCGCACTGAATACGATGCGCTGCCAGAACGCAGCCGTGGGTGCCAGCTGCGCCAGCGCCCCCAGCGTTTGCAAAGGCGTAGCCAGAAACAGCCCGCCGTGCCCCAGCCCCATGGCGGCAAACTGCCAAATCAGAATCCACACGAGGATAGCGGCGGCTTTTTGCCACAGCGGAGTTTGTAGGGGTCGATGCTCGCATCCGCCCCGGCAAGATGGGGTTAAATCAGATTTAGCCTGCATAGTAGAAGTCGTCGGCAGGCAGGGTGCCGCCCACACTGGCGGGGTCAGCGGCGTACAGAACGTTGAAGTACGTCTCGAGGTCGGTCTTCATCTCATCACCGGTCTCAAAGACGATGTTGCACTGAGGCAGCGCCTTCTGGGCCAGAGCGGCCTTGGCAATGATGCCGTACTCCTCGCACAGGGCAGCGGTGCCTTCCAGGTCATTGTTTGCAGCCTCGACGCTGGCGGCATAGCCGTCCATGAAGGCAGTAAACGCCTCGGGGTCATTCTCGACGGCATCCTTGCGGACGACCAGAACGCCGGTGACGAGCTTGGAACCGGCCACCTTCTGCCATTCCTCGTTCATGTCCAGGGCAACGCGCAGGCCCTCGACCTGGGACAGGGCGCTGGTGACGAAGGGCTGGGGCAGCATGGCAATGGTCGCCTCACCGGCCTGGACTTTGCTCAGGGCCTCGGTGGCCTCGCTGCAATACTCGATGGTGACGTCGCTGTCGGGATCGATGCCGTTCTCGCTCAGGACATAGCGCAGGACGTACTCAGGCGTTGCTCCCTTGCCGGTGGTGACGATGGTCTGGCCTTTCAGGTCCTCGACCGAATTGACAGTCTCGCCGTTCTCGACGATGTAGAGCACGCCTAGCGTGTTGATGCAGGCGACTTCGACTGCACCGTTGGTCTTGTTATACAGGGTCGCAGCCAGGTTGGCGGGCACAGCGGCGGCGTCCAGCTCGCCCTTAACCAGCAGCGGGACGATCTCGTCAGCCGCACCGTACATTGTGAAATTGTAGTTCTCGGCAACCTCATCGGCCATCAGGTTAACCAGGCCCATCGTGGTGGGGCCTTTCAGACCGGCAATGCGCAGGGCAGTGTCGGCGGACTCGTCGGTGGCAGGCTCGGCCTCGACGGCGGATTCAGCGGCAGATTCCACGGTGGACTCGGCCACGGATTCCGCAGTGGACTCGCTGACAGCGGCGGTAGCGCCGCAGCCAGCCAGAGATGCACAGAGAGTAAACGCCGTAACAGCGGCGAAAACACGTTTCAACTTCATAAAAATCTTATCCTCCTTGTTGCTTTTGCGGCCCTACTATACTATAATAAATGTGAATTGTCTGTTGCACTGGCAACAGGATACCCTTTTGTAACCACCCAAGGAGCCGTATGGACTACACACCCTACTACGAGACGATGCGCCGCACCCGCCTTTTGCGCGGGATGACCGACGCCGAGCTGGACACGCTGATGACCTGCTTTGCGCCCCGGGTGCGCCGCTATGCCAAGGGCGAGCTGCTGCTGATGGCCGGGTACGAGACGCGGGAAGTCGGCCTGGTGCTGGAAGGTTCCATCACCGCCAGCAAGCCGCTGGCCGACGGCAGCACGGTCGTTATCTCCCACATGGGGCCGGGCGGTGTGTTTGCCGATGTTTTGGCCGGTGGGCGCAGCCGCAGCCCGGTCAATGTAGCTGCTGCCGAGCCGTGCCTGGCGCTCTACCTGCCCTGCGAGGCGCTGCTGCGCCCCTGCGCCGCGCTGCACAGCGCCCATTTAAAGCTGCTGCAGAACTGGCTGGAAACCATCAGTGACAAATATTTTGCGCTGGACCGCCGTTTGGAGCTGATTTGCTGTAAGAGCCTGCGTGGGCGCATCTGTATGTGGCTGCTGGAACAGCGGGAGCGCTGTGGCGCGGACACCTTTACCACCAGCATGAACCGCACCGAGCTGGCTGCCTTTTTGAACTGCGACCGCAGTGCGCTTTCCCGCGAGCTGAGCCGTATGCAGGAGGAAGGGCTGATCGAGCTGTTCCGGGGCAGCTTTAAACTGCCGGATCCTGAGCGGCTGCGGGCCGCCTGCCCATAAGTACCCATAAAATAAACACATCGAGGTTATTTGTATGAACAACCGCACTGAACCGATTTTGTACATCGTCATCCCCTGCTACAACGAGCAGGAGGTTTTACCCATCACTGCGCCGATGTTTTTGCAGAAAATTAACGATCTGGCCGCGGCGGGCAAGATCAGCCCGGACAGCCGTGTGCTGTTTGTGAACGACGGCTCAAAGGATCGCACCTGGGAAATCATCAACGAATTGGCCGCCAGTGACGAGCATTACGTCGGCATCTGCCAAAGCCGCAACCGCGGCCACCAGAACGCCGTGCTGGCGGGCTTGATGGAGGCAAAGAGCCGCTGCGACATCACCATTTCCATCGACTGCGACGGCCAGGACGACATCAACGCCATGGACGGCATGGTGGATGCCTACCGCGACGGCTGCGATATCGTCTACGGCGTGCGCAGCAAGCGGGATACCGACACGTTTTTCAAGCGTTTTACCGCCGAGAGTTTCTACAAAATCTTGAATGCCATGGGTGCGGAAGTTGTCTTTAACCACGCGGACTACCGCCTGATGAGCGCCCGCGCACTGGAAGAGTTTGCGAAATTCAAAGAGGTCAACCTATTCCTGCGCGGCATGGTGCCGCTGGTGGGCTTTAAATCCACCTGCGTGACCTACGAACGCCACGAGCGCATTGCGGGCGAGAGCCACTATCCCCTGTCCAAAATGCTGGCGCTGGCTTTCGACGGCATCACGAGTTTGTCCATCAAGCCGATTCGGTTCATCACCGGCTTTGGCGTGTTTGTGGCGCTGGTCAGCTTCATCGGCGTGCTGTGGGCTGTCATTGAGGCCGCCATGGGCCTGACCGTTTCCGGCTGGGCATCGATGACGAGCATCATCTGCTTTGTGTCTGGCGTGCAGCTGATTTGCCTGGGCGTGATCGGTGAGTACATTGGCAAAATCTACCTGGAATCCAAGCACCGCCCGCGCTATATTATCAGCGAAACGACGCCGAATTTTGGTGAAGCCAAGGAGGATGCACAATGAGCCGCCAGGTATGGAAAGGGTCTACCCTGCTGAACCCGGAGCCGCCGGTGTTGGTCAGCTGCGGCAGCCCCGACAAGCCGAACCTTATCACCGTGGGCTGGACCGGCACCATCTGCACCCAGCCGCCGATGCTGTCCATCAGTGTGCGGCCCGAGCGGTACAGCCACCATTTAATTCAAGAAAGCGGCGAGTTCGTCGTGAACCTGCCCACCGAGAGCTTAGTCCGGGCCATCGACTGGTGCGGCGTCAAGAGCGGCCGCGACGTGGACAAGTTTGCCGCCATGCACCTGACCGCCGCCCCCGCCGCCAAGGTGGGCACGGTTTTGGTCGAGGAAAGCCCGGTGAATTTGGAGTGCAAGGTCACGCAGGTCATTTCTTTAGGCAGCCATGACTTGTTCTTGGCGGAGTGCGTCGCCGTAGATGTGGACGAGCGGCTGCTGGATGAAAGCGGGAAATTGTGCTTGAACAAGGCAAAGCTGATTGTGTACAGCCATGGAGATTACCTGGCGCTGGGGCGCAAACTGGGCAGCTTTGGGTATAGTGTCAGGAAGAAGAAAAAGGTGATCAAAAAATAATAGGGGCAAATTCCATATCCGCCTCTCGGCTAAAAGGCCACCGCGCTGTAAAGGCAAGGTTGCGGGCCGCAGATGTGCGGCCCCTACAACTCTGCTAAAGCACAAATAAAAACACCGTTCACAGAGATTTTTCTCCGTGAACGGTGCTTCTTTTTTTACAATATTCCCTTACTCTTGAGGATGCCGACCAGCACTACGATGACCAGGGCGGCTACGCAGACGCCGATGAAGATGTCTATGTATTTCAGCGGAACCTTGCGGAATTTCTCGTAGAAATTCTCAAAGGCATTCAGCTGGCTGCGGTCAGGGCGGTCGGGTTCCTTTTCGGTCTCGGGAGTAGTCTTTTCTTCGCCCATAGGTTACTTCTTCGCCAGGTACTTGCGCAGGTCAAGGGCAACGGCGATGACGATGACAAGGCCCTGTGCAATGTAGGTGTAGGCGGGGTCGACGCCGAGGAACTGCAGGCAAATCTTCAGGACTTCAAAGACCAGAACACCGACCAGAACGCCGGAGACCTTGCCGACGCCGCCGTTGGTGGAAACGCCGCCGATGGTGCAGGCTGCGATAGCTTCCAGCTCATAGCCGTTGCCGGTGTTGGTGGAAGCGCCGCCGGCCTTTGCGCCGACGAGGAAGCCACCGAGAGCATACATGCAGGAGGCCAGGATGTAGATGCGGATCAGGGACGCGGTGACGTTGACACCGGCAACCTGAGCGGCGTTCTCGTTGCCGCCGATGGCGTACATGTACTTGCCGTGACGGGTCTTATTGTAGAGGAACCAGAAGAAGATGCCGACGATCAGTGCAAAGATGGCCAGGAACGGGATGGGGCCCAGCGTGCCGCTGGCAACGGTCAGGTAGCTCTGCTTGTAACCGCCCATGGGCTGGTTGTTCGTGATGACGGAGCACAGGCCGTAGACGATGGTCTGCATACCCAGCGTAGCGATGAAAGGAGGAACCTTCAGGAATGCGATAATGCAGCCGTTGATGGCACCGAAGCAGGCCATGATCGCCATGACGATGACGAGGGCCACGGGCCACGGAATATCGGGCAGCCAAGGCAGCATGCGGGCAGAGTAGTCAACGCTCTGCAGCAGCATGGCGGAGAAGCAGGCGGCCAGGCCGACCTGACGGCCGGCGGACAGGTCAGTGCCCTTGGTAATCAGGCATCCCGAAACGCCGCAGGCGATGATGAAACGCGGGGCGACGTTCAGCAGCAGGTTTTTGCCGTTTGTCTCGGTAAAGAAGTTCTGGGTCGTGCAGCCGACGAAGAGGGCCAGCAAAATGATCAGAATAATGATCGCGTTATTGGACAGGAATTTTTTAAAGTTGAATTTTTTCTCCATTTTCGGATTCCTCCTTATTCAAACTGGGTAGCCAGCGTCATGATGTTCTCCTGGTTCGCCTTATCACCGTCGATAAAGCCGGTGCAGCGGCCATCGCACATGACCATGATGCGGTCAGACATACCGATCAGCTCGCTCATTTCGGAGGAGATCATGATGATGCTCTTGCCCTGTTTGGCCATCTCGGCGATGATGCAGTAAATTTCATACTTTGCACCGACGTCGATACCGCGGGTCGGCTCGTCCATGATGAAAACATCGGGGTCGTTGGCCAGCCAGCGGGCGATCAGCACCTTCTGCTGGTTACCGCCGGACAGCGATTGAATCTGCGTTTTGGAGGACGGCGTCTTGATGGACAGCTTGGCGACATTATCCTGCACGAGCTTTTCGATTTTGTTGTCGTCCAGCATGATGCCGCCGATCAGATACTTGTTCAGCGATGCAATGGAGACGTTATCCGCAATGGAAAGCACACCCAGAATACCGGTCGCGCGGCGGTCCTCGGTCAGCATGGCGATGCCGTTTTTGATGGCGTCCTGCGGCTGGTTGATGGTCAGTTCCTTGCCCTTATAGGTGATGGTGCCCGACGTGTGGCAGCGCAGACCGAACAGACCTTCCATCAGCTCGGTGCGCTGGGCACCGACCAGACCCGCAACGCCAAGGATCTCGCCCTTGCGGACGTTGAAGTTGACGTGACGGAAGCTCTTGGGGTTGATGGATGTGAAGTCCTTGACCTCAAACACGACCTCACCGGGTGTATTCGAGCGCGGCGGGTAGAGGTTCGACAGCTCACGTCCGACCATCTTGGTGATGATCATATCGGTGGTCAGTTCCTTGGCCTCCCAGGTGCCGATGTACTGGCCGTCGCGCATGATCGTGACTTCGTCGCTGATGCGAAGAATTTCGTCCATCTTGTGGCTGATGTAGACGATGGAGACGCCCTTGGCGCGCAGCTCGTTCACGATGGTGAACAACGCCTCGACCTCGGCCGCCGTCAGCGAGGAGGTCGGCTCGTCGAGGATCAGCACCTTGCAGTCTGCGGAGACCGCCTTGGCGATCTCAACCAGCTGCATCTGGGAAACGCTCAAGGTTCCGAGCTTTGCGTGCGGATCATAATTCAGGTGGACTTCCTTTAAGACCTTGGCCGCATCCTCGTACATCTTGTCGTGGTCGATGACGGTGACGGGTCCGTATTTCTTGGTTGGGTAGCGCCCGACGTAGATATTCTCGCCGATGGAACGCTCCGGGATGGGCTGCAGCTCCTGGTGCACCATCGCAATGCCGCGGTTCAGTGCATCCAGAGGTCCCTTGATCTGGACCTCCTGTCCCTCATAAATGACCTTGCCTTCGTCCATGTGGTAGATACCAAACATGCACTTCATCAAGGTAGACTTGCCCGCGCCGTTCTCTCCCATCAGCGCATGGACGGTGCCGGGTTTCAATTTCAGCTGTGCGTGATTCAGTGCCTTGACGCCGGGGAACGTCTTGACGACATCACACATCTCCAAGCGGTACTCTGACAATTCGCTGGCCCCCTTTAATCTTTTGTAACCTTTTCACGAAAAAAGGGTGCGTGCGCCTGCGCACACGCACCCCGATTGTTCTGGTTTAAGCTGTGGCTTTTGTCAAATTACTGGAAGTCCTTGACGTTGTCAGGGGTAACCTTGACGTAGTCAACGTAGACGCTCTGGCTGCCAGCCTCGAAGGTCTTGCCGCCCAGCAGCTCCTCCATGGAAGCAACAGCCTGCGTAGCCTGACCCTTAGCGTCGTTCAGAACGGTACCGGTCATGTTGCCGTTGGCAACTTCGTTCTTGGCAGCGTCCAAAGCGTCAACACCGACGAGGTAGATGTCCTTGTTGACGGTGCGGCCGGCAGCCTGAATAGCCTGCAGAGCGCCGATAGCCATGTCATCGTTGTTGCAGAAGACGACTTCAATCTGATCGCCGAACTTGGCGAGGTCGTTCTGGCAGATTTCCTGGCCCTTGTTACGGTCCCAGTCACCGCGCTGCAGGTCGAGCTGCTCGACCTCAACGCCGGCATCGGTCAGAGCCTTGACGGAGTACTCGGTACGCAGCTGAGCATCGATATTCTCGGGGTCGCCCTGAATCATGATGTAGGAAACCTTGCCGTCGCCGTTGATGTCACCCTTGTTCTCAGTGTCGAGGATCAGTTCGCCCTGGAAGGTGCCGGACTGAGCAGCGTCGCAGCCAACATAGACCAGCTTGTCGTAAGCGGACATCTGATCGGCGGTGGGCTCACGGTTGATCAGGACGGTGGGAACATCGGCACCCTTGACGGTGGAGATGATCTGGTCGGCAGCGGAGGTCATAACGGGGTTGATGATCAGTGCGTCAACGCCCTGGGTGATGAAGGTGTTGATCTGCTCGTTCTGCTTGGCCTGGTCATTATTGCCGTCGACGATGGTGACCTCGTAGCCCTTGCCCTCGAGGATCTCCTGCAGAGCATTACGGTAGGTGGTCATGAAGGCATCGTCGAACTTGTAGATGCAGACGCCGACCTTACCGCCCTGAGTGGCCTCGGTAACGCTCTCAGCTGCGCTCTCGGCAGCAGAGGTAGCGGCGGACTCAGTAGAGGCAGCCTCGCTGGAAGCGGGGGTGGTGGAAGCGGAGCCGCCGCAAGCGGCGAGGGATACGGCCATGCAGCCCGCGAGGGCCAGAGCAGTGAGTTTCTTCATGATAAGTTTCTCCTTCTTTTTAAGCAGTGGATTTTTTCCGGGTCGCTTGTAGAGGGGCGAACCCTGTTGACAGTTATTATAATACTCGGGGTGCGGGGAAAAAACAAGGTGAAATTTCACCGACGAAAAGGGGAATTTTCCACCATTTAGGACAGTTTGCCTAGTTGAATCGGTTCCATTTTGTGCAGCTTGCGCAGCAAAAGTGACAAAATGGTTATAGGCGTTTGATTTTTGTAAGAATTTTTAGGAGTAAAAAAGAAAATCCTCCCTCGTTTACAAGGGAGGTAAGCCCGAAGGGCCGGAGGGAGTTGCGTAAGGCAGACGGTCGTTTAGGGGAAAGCTGCGGGCCGCACATGTGCGGCCCCTACAGCACGGCTGCGTTTTAATGCGGCAACCATATGGAAAACGGCCCGGGAGGGATACATATTTCACCCAAACGGGAACAATGCCTTTTGCTTATCCATGGCGAACATATTGTCCCGGGTGATGATGCGGGTGGTGGTGACGGTGGATTCTTCCACGCTGCTCCCCTGCCCGGCCAGCAGCTCGTAGGCGCTCTCGACGCCGAAATAGCCCATGCCGTAGGTATTCTGCACGATCAGCGCGTCCACCACGCCGGTCTGTAAGGCGTCGATGGTCTCGATGTTCGAGTCGAACGCCACCAGCCAAAGATCATCCGCCCGCTGCATCTGCTGTACGGCGCGGGCTGCGCCCACGGAGGTGGCCTCGTTGAAGGCAACCAGCACGTTGATTTCGGGGTGCTCACGCAGCATGGACAAAGCCTCGCTGCGGGCGCTGACGGCGTTGGAGTGGGTCGGCATGGCGGCGACGACCTCTGCCCGGCCACTGTCCGCAAAAGCGTCGCGTGCGCCCTGCTCGCGGTCGCGGCCATTGGCACCGTTGACCTCGTAGTTGATAAGGCCGACGTAGAGCTGACCATCCATGCCGTCCAGGGCGCTCTGGGCGGCCATCTGGCCCGCGCCGTAGTTGTCCGCGCCGATGTAGGCCGCCACATGGGCGGAGTCCACCGCCGAGTCAATGCCGATGATGGTCACACCCGCCGCGGCCGCGGCATCGATGGCGGCAGCGTTCTTTTCATAGTCGATGGCGGAAAAGACAATGGCCTGTGCACCGTCCTCGACGGCCTTTTCGATCATGCGATCCTGTTCCTCGTAGTCTTCCTCGCTGTTGGGGGCCGCGATGGTCAGCTGCATATTGTACTCGGTGGCGGCAGCCTCCGCGCCGGTAAAGACAGCGTTCCAGAACTCCGAATCCTTGGATTTTGCCACTAACGCCACCTGGTAGCGGGCCGTGTTGCTGTCCGTGGCCTGCATGGTACAGCCCGCCAGCGCCGCCGCCAAGGCCAGCGGCAGCAGACGTTTAACGCAGTTTGTCATAGTCTCCCTCCCTGTCCTCCGGCACGCGCGGAGTGCGAATGGTTACGGTCGTGCCCTCGTAGGGGGCACTGACGATGGAGATGCCGTAAGCCGCGCCGAAGTAGATGCGCAGCCGGTCGTTGACGTTCTTGACACCGATGCCGGTGCGGTCGCTGGGTTCGTTCTGCAAAAGTGCCGCCACCTGCTCCGGCTCCATGCCGATGCCGTCGTCCGCCACAATAAGCAGAATATCGTCACCGTCGGGCTTGACCGTGATCTCAATATGGCCGGAATCGACCATCAAATCCAGGCCGTGGACAATGGCGTTTTCGATGATGGGCTGCAGGGTGATTTTGTTGCACAGACAGTGCAGGCAGCTCTCGTCCACCGTGAAATGGTAGGTGAACTGGTTCTTATAGCGGTATTTTTGGATTTGCAGGTAGGCTTCGGCGTGCTGCAGTTCTTTTTCAATCGGAATCAGTTCGTGCCCACGGCTGATGCTGATGCGGAAGAGCCGCGCCAGCGCGTGGACCATCTGGACGGCGTCGGCATTTTTGCCGCGTTCGCACATCCAAGCGATGGAATCGAGCGTGTTGTAGAGAAAATGCGGGTTGATCTGAGCCTGCAGCGCCTTCAGCTCGGTCTTACGCAGGACGATCTCCTCCTCGCGCACGGTGTTCATCAGCCGCTGGATACGCCCGACCATGTGGCCGAAGGAATCCGAGAGGTTCTGCACCTCCCGCGTGCCGCGCACCGACTGGAACGCAAAGTGGTCGGCGTCCTGCTCAAACTGCTCCATGGCGGTTTCCAGCTGTTGCAAGGGGCGGGACAGCGAACGGGACAACACCCAGCCCACGATGAGCGCCGCAAACAGGATCAATACGGCGGTAGCCACAGCGATGCGGGCCATCTGCCAGAAGCTCTCGTTGACGGTCTCGTCGATGTAGCTGACACCGACGACGCGCCACGGGCTGCCCGGCACGCGCTGGACGCTGTAAATGACAGTATCCTCGACATAGGTGCCGTCGCCAAGGCAGGCCAGACGGCCCGCCTCCTCCTTTTTCAGGCCCGCGTACAAAAGCTGCTGCTGCGGGTGGTAGACCATGTTGCCGCGTTCGTCCATCAGGTAGCAGTAGCCGTGCTGGCCAATGCCGACGTTGCTGATGGTGGCAGCCAGCTCCTTGAAGCTCAAATCCACCGAGAGCCAGCACCGCGCAGTGTCACCTTCCGGCACAATACGGATGACCGACACGACCCAGGGGTAGTAACCTTCAAAAATCGACTCGACGTGGGGCGTGCTGATGTAGCCGTGGCCCAGGCGGCGGGCGGTGGTCAAATCAAAGGAAAGGTTCCGCAAAATCGTATCCTTGGGTTTGCGGCCCTCCTGCGCCCAGCAGTCCAGCAGCTGGCCGTCTGCATCGTAGGCGGTGATGGCTGCGACCTCGGGCCGGGCGGTGAGGAACGCGCTCAAAAAGGCGTCGCGGCTGGCGGTGTCGTCGTCCAGCCGCTCCATGACGATAGAGACGGCGCTGTCCATTGTGCTGACATAGTTGCCCACGGTCCCCACGACCTGGCTGACGGCCTGGGCACTGTTCGTGCGGGCGGCCTCGACCACGGCGCTGCGGTAGCTGCGCAGAAACAGTGTGGTGCAGAGGATCAGCGCCGCC
>OLRW01001877.1_pt1 | contig 12658 bp, 10 predicted proteins | sample 1672701 | NCBI WGS metagenome assembly OLRW01 (sample SAMEA3136715, study PRJEB25190) | human gut metagenome | biome: human gut; feature: human-associated habitat; material: faeces | place: Austria | collected 2013
ATCTGTTAAAACAATATAATCATCGTCTGTTTCACCGGTTACCAAACCACAGGAAATACCTGCTACCGGTTTCTTAATCGGCACACCTGCTGACATCAAAGACATCGTAGATGCACAGATACTTGCCTGTGAAGTAGAACCATTTGACTCAAATGTTTCAGATACAGTACGAATTGCATAAGGGAACTCTTCCGGTGCCGGAAGAACCGGAACTAAGGCTCTTTCTGCTAATGCTCCATGACCGATTTCTCGACGTCCCGGACCTCTTGACGGTTTTGTTTCACCTACAGAGTAGGACGGGAAGTTATAATGATGCATGTAACGTTTGGATGTCTCAAATTCATCCAGTCCATCCAGTCTCTGTGCTTCAGAAAGCGGAGCCAGTGTCGTAATCGTACAAATCTGTGTCTGTCCACGTGTAAACATTGCAGAACCATGTACTCTCGGAACTAAATCTGTTTCTGCTGCCAGTGGACGAATCTGTGTGATTGCACGACCGTCTGGACGTTTATGGTCTTTTAAAATCATCTTACGAACCGTTTTTTTCTGATACTGATAAACAGCTTCAGAAAGTACAGCCAGCCATTCTTCATTTTCTGCAAATGCTTCTTCTAATTTTTCTGTGATAACACGGATATTTTCTTCTCTTGTCTGTTTGTCATCAGAGAATACAGCCTCTTCCATTTCTGCAGGAGGTACAATCTCTTTGATTGCTGTAAACAGTTCTTCCGGAACAGCGCAGCTTTCATAAGCATGCTTTTCTTTTCCACATTCAGCAACGATTGTATCAATAAAAGCAATGATTTCCTGGTTTACCTCATGTGCTTTAAAGATTGCATCAATCATTTTTGCTTCCGGAACTTCATTTGCTCCCGCTTCAATCATGATTACTTTGTCTCTTGTGGAGGCAACCGTTAACTGTAAATCAGAAATTGTTTTCTGAGCCAGTGTCGGGTTTACAATAAATTCCCCGTTAATCATACCAATCTGTGTCGCCGCACATGGACCATCAAACGGAATATCAGATACACATGTCGCAATAGAAGAGCCTAACATCGCAACAACTTCCGGATTACATTCCGGGTCTACTGACATAACCATGTTATTTAATGTTACATCATTTCTATAATCTTTTGGGAACAATGGACGCATTGGACGGTCAATAACACGAGAAGTTAAAATCGCATGCTCACTTGCTTTCCCTTCTCTCTTATTGAATCCTCCCGGGATTTTTCCAACTGCATATAATTTTTCTTCATATTCTACACTCAGAGGGAAGAAATCAATTCCTTCTCTTGGTTTTTCAGAGGCAGTTGCTGTACACAGTAATGTGGTGTCTCCGTAATGAATAAATGCAGCACCATTTGCCTGCTTTGCTACACGGTTGATATCAACTGTCAATGTTCTGCCTGCAAGTTCCATTGAAAAACATTTGTACTCTTTGGACATCTCTTATCTCCTTTTCTAAACTAATCTGGCAGCTTCTGTCCGAAACAACTGAAAAAAACAGTTTTATTTTTACACTTATAACACTTTACTTTTCTTAAACTGTTCTTTTCAGTGGTCTCGGCTCCAGTTTTGCCGCCTTTGCTAAAACAGGGCGGAAAAATTCCGCCCCTGGTTGTTACTGATTATTTTCTCAGACCTAATTTTTCAATTAAAGCACGGTATCTTTCGATATCAGTTTTCTTCAGATAATCAAGAAGACCACGTCTCTGACCTACCATTTTTAACAGACCTCTTCTGGAATGATGGTCTTTATGGTTGCTCTTTAAATGCTCTGTCAGCTCTTCAATTCTTGCTGTTAAAACTGCAACCTGTACTTCCGGTGAACCTGTATCACCTGGTGTTCTTGCGAATTCTGCCATAATAGCCTGTTTCTTTTCTTTTGAAATCATTTTAATTTCCTCCATTCATCTTTTTAATCGCCTGTAATTAAGAAACGGTCGGAGTGTCCGGTTTCTGAACTACGGCTGAACTCATACTTGCTCAGTATAGCACAAGATATTTCACTTGTAAAGTCCTATTGTGTTACAATTTTTCATGTAAATCTGCAAAAAATTGTCTTCCTTTTGCCATATCAATATCAAGCTGTCCCTTTAATTCCAGAAGGGATGCAAATTTACGTTCCGGACGCAGATAATGATAAAATCTTACTTCTGCTTCCTGTCCATATAAATCTTCATTACAATTAAACAAATATGTTTCCACACCCAGAAAGTTTTCTTTTACCGTTGGTTTATAACCTACATTGGAGATTCCATCGTACTCTTTTTCTCCAATTTTAGAACGAGTCAGATAAACTCCGTTTGGCGGAAATTTTTTGCTGACTGGCGGAATCAGATTCGCAGTTGGTACTCCAATCGTTCTTCCAAGCTGTCTTCCATGCACGATCTCTCCCCTGGTAAAATACTGATATCCCAAAAGAGCATTTACTTTTTCGATGTGTCCCTCTTCCAGCTCTTCCCTCACATAAGTACTACTGATTTCTCTTGTCCCGTCTGTCAGTTTTTCTACGACTTCCACCGTAAAATCATACTGTGTTCCCATCTGTTTTAATAACTCAGGGTTTCCTTTTCTTTCGTGACCAAATCGAAAATCCGGTCCAACCGCCAGATAAGATACATGCAGACGTTTCACCAGAAATTCTTTTACAAATTCTTCTGCCTCCATATTCATCACAGCATCCGTAAACGGACACGCAATCAAAACATCCACTCCCAGATTTTCTGCCAGTTCCTGTCTTTCCTCATTGGTTAAAAGAGTCTTTGCCGGTTTATGATACAGCTTCACAAGAGGAGAAACATCAAAGGTAAATACGACCGTTGTACAGTTTTCTTTTTTCTTTTGTTTCATGCACGCAATCAGTTTCTGATGCCCTCTGTGCAATCCGTCAAATTTTCCAAGTGTCACAGCACTTCTCTCTTGCGCTTTCAGTACAGGCACTTCGTTTGTGTAAATCATAATGTCTCCTCTTTCTGCTTCTAAAAATCCTGCGGTGTAAAAAAGATGGTGTGCACTCCAAAACATTCCCGTCTTTTCTGATACTCATAAATACCGATAAAATGTCTGTTGCTGTCATACATGCGCACTCTCGTTTTATCCGGCAGGTTCTGATGTGTTATTGCCGGTACTTTATTTCCATTATGAAGCAGTTTATCCATTTCTTTCGGCACTACAACCTCTTCATAATGAGAAAACATTTCTTCTATTGTTACAAGATGAGTATCAAATGTCCCCGCTTTTACTGCAGCCTCAATCGCAGAAAGTTTCATGCTGTCTTTTAACATAAAACGTTCTACCTGCGTACGCAGAAGAGATTCCATACAACCTCCACAGCCCAGTTTCGCACCGATATCATGGCATAAGGTTCGTATGTAAGTTCCCTTTGAACACGTTACTGAAAAACGTACCAATGGCAGATTCATTTCTAAAATCTTGATTTCATAAAGAGTTACTTTTCTTGGTTTTCGCTCAACTTCTTTTCCCTCTCTTGCAAGTTCATAAAGTTTGCGTCCGTTTACTTTCAAAGCAGAATACATCGGAGGAATCTGCTCCTGATCTCCTAAGAAACTTAAAATTGTACGCTCCACCTCTTCGTCTGTCACACTTACCGGATGTTCTTCTAACACTTTACCAGTCATATCCTGTGTATCTGTTACAATTCCCAACCGAAGAACTGCCTCATAAGTCTTTGTTTTATCTGTCAGCAATTCACAAAGCTTTGTCGCTTTTCCAAGGCAGACCGGAAGCACGCCTTCTGCTTCAGGGTCAAGTGTTCCTGTATGACCGATTTTTTTCTGTCTTAAAATTCCACGAAGCTTTGCCACTACATCATGAGAAGTATAACCCTTTTCTTTGTATACATTAATTACTCCGTTAATCACTGCATTTTTTCCTTTATTTCTTTTTCAATCTGTTTTAGCAGATTATTCATAACATCGTAAATAGACCCCTGCATCGTGCATCCGGCTGCACGTACATGACCGCCTCCTGAGAAATAAGATGCTATTTTATTTACATCTACTTTTGATTTGGAACGAAGACTTACTTTAAATTCCTGTGTCTTTGTTTCATAAATAAACACAGCCACTTCCACTCCACGGGTCAGACGAAGCTGTTCTACAATGCCATCTAACTCTTTTGGTCCTACTCCGTAAAAATCCAAATCTCTTTTTCTAAGACAACCAATGATGCATTTTTTATCTAACACCTGAATGCTTTCCATCAGGCATCTTCCCAGAATCTGATTCTGCACATAGCTTTTTTCATAGAAAGACTGGTCAATGATACTGGAAAAATCAATTCCTTTTTCCATCAGCTTTGCCACAATCCGCATGGTTTCCGGTGAAGTACAGGAATATTTAAACACACCGGTATCGCTTGCAATTCCGGTATAAATTGCTTCTGCCACATCTTTTGTGATTTTTTCTTCTTCTAAAAGGTGAAACAACAGTTCTGATGCAGAACTCATTTCAGGTTCAATCAGATTTTCATCTGCAAACCCGTGATTACTGATATGATGATCCAGACAGATCGTCTTCTTTGCTGTTTTTAATGCTTCTCCTGCAACTCCAATTCTGTCCGGTGAACTGACATCTAAAAGAATCAACAGGTCATATTCCGCCTGTGAATCATATTCCTGTTTTGCTTCTTCCAGATTTTTGATATAAGAAAATCCTTCTTTTGCTGTTTCCAAATAGACATCACATTTGATATCCAGTTCATTTTCTTTTAAATACAGGTATAATCCCATACAAGAACCAATACAATCGCCATCCGGACGTACATGTCCGGCAATGGCAACTGTTTTAATACCTGCTAATTTACTCGCTAATTTCTCCATCTTCCTGCACCTCCCCAGCTGCATCTTTATGTGTTACTTCATCAATTAATTTTGACATAGAAACTCCATATTCGATTGATTCATCCAGGATAAATCGGATTTCCGGTGTATTTCTTAAGTTTACAGTCTTAGCAAGCTGTCTTCTGATATAACCCTCTGCACTTCTTAACCCTGCAATCGTATTCTTTTTTGCTTCTTCATCACCCAGAACACTAATATAAGCTTTACAGGTTTTTAAATCCGGTGCTACTTCCACAGAAGTAACAGAGGTCATCGGGTGAATCCGCGGGTCTTTGATTTCCCCACGGATAATCTGTGCAAGTTCCTTATGAACTTCCGCATTTACCCTTGTATTCTTAATGCTGTTTTTTCTCATTTATAAAGCTCTCCTATCTTGGTACTTCTACCATAATATAAGCTTCCACTTTATCTTCTTCCTGAATATCGTTAAAGTCCTCAAACACAAGACCACATTCATATCCGGCTTTTACTTCTTTTACGTCATCTTTGAAACGTTTTAAGGAAGCAAGATTTCCTTCATAAATCTGTTCTTCGCCTCTTGTAATACGAACTTTACAGTTTCTCTGGAAGATACCGTCTAATACATAACCACCTGCGATAGTACCGACTCCGGAAGCTTTGAATGTCTGACGAACTTCTGCATGACCAATTACTTTTTCTTCGTATACAGGATCAAGCATACCTTTCATAGCTGCTTCTACATCTTCGATTGCCTGATAAATAACTTTATACAGACGTACATCTACGCCCTCCTGGTCTGCAATTGTTTTTGCAGTCGCATCCGGACGTACGTTAAATCCAATAATGATGGCATTTGATGCACTTGCAAGAGAAACATCAGATTCTGTGATTGCACCAACTCCACCGTGGATTACTTTTACTACAACTTCTTCATTAGAAAGTTTAACAAGACTCTGTTTTACCGCTTCTACAGAACCCTGTACATCGGCTTTTACGATAATTGGCAATTCCTTTAAGTTACCGGCCTGAATCTGGGAGAATAAATCATCCAGAGACATTTTTGCTTTTGTTTCTTCAAGCAGACGATTCTTGTTTTCAGAAACGAAGGTAGCAGCAAAGCTTTTCGCTTCTTTATCATTTTCTGTTGCAACTAAGATTTCACCTGCATTTGGAACATCGCTTAAACCAAGAATTTCAACCGGTGTAGACGGACCTGCCTCTTTTACTCTCTTTCCTTTATCATCCATCATCGCACGTACTTTACCGGAGCATGCACCTGCTGCAATGGAGTCACCAACTTTTAAAGTACCTTTCTGTACTAAAATTGTTGCAACCGGACCTTTTCCTTTATCCAGTTCGGCTTCAATAACAAGACCTCTTGCTCTTCTCTTTGGATTTGCTTTTAATTCTTCTACTTCTGCTGTTAACAGAATCATCTCTAAGAGGGTATCAATTCCTTCTCCTGTGTGTGCGGAAACCGGAACAAAGATTGTGCTTCCACCCCAGTCTTCCGGAATTAATTCATACTCGGATAATTCCTGTTTTACACGTTCTACATTTGCGCTTGGTTTATCAATCTTGTTGATTGCAACAATGATTTCTACTCCAGCGGCTTTTGCATGGTTAATTGCTTCAATTGTCTGAGGCATAACACCATCATCTGCTGCAACGACAAGAATTGCAATATCTGTTGCATTTGCACCACGCATACGCATTGCGGTAAACGCTTCATGTCCCGGTGTGTCTAAGAAAGTAATCTTCTGTCCGTTGATTGTTACAACGTAAGCACCAATATGCTGTGTGATACCACCTGCTTCTCGGTCTGTAACATGAGTATTTCTGATACAGTCAAGCAAAGAAGTTTTACCATGGTCAACGTGTCCCATAACACAGACAACCGGCGGTCTTGAAACTAAGAGGCTTTCATCTTCCTCTTCTTCTTTTAAGAGTTCTTCGATGACATCGATTTTTTCTTCAGGTTCTGCAATAATATCATAATCGAGTGCGATTTCCTGTGCTTTTTCAAAATCAATTTCATGGTTTACTGTAACCATGATACCATCCATAAACAGTTTCTTAACGATAACAGATGGCTGCATCTTCATTTTTTCAGCCAGTTCACGGATTGTCATTTTTTCCGGAAGTGTAATTTCCTTTACTTCTTCCTTCTTTTCTTCTACTTTTGGCTGAGTACGTGGTTTCTGAAGTGCTTTTGGAAGTCTCTGGTTTGGTCTTCTTCCTCCACCCTGATTTGGACGTTTTCCGCCTTTGTTATTATTCTGATATTCATCTTTACGAACATCTTTTTTCTTATTGTCTCTGTTTGCCTTACGGCTGTCTTTTTCTACAAACTCTAACTTCGGAACTTCAAATTTGCTTCCTTTGTCATTGTTTCTGAATCCACCCTGACGATTGTCATTGTTTCTTACTCCGCCCTGGCGATTGTCGTTGTTTCTAAATCCGCCCTGACGATTGTCATTGTTTCTAAATCCACCCTGGCGGCTCTCATTATTTCTTGAGCCACCCTGACGGTTCTCGTTATTTCTGTATCCACCCTGACGGTTCTCGTTGTTTCTTACTCCGCCTTGACGATTGTCATTATTTCTGTATCCGCCCTGACGGTTTTCTCCACGGTTCTCTCCGTTATTATAGCGGTTTGGACGGTCCCCTGTATTTCCCTGACGGTTCTCATTGTTTCTATAATTTCTCTGACGGTTATCGCCTGTATTTCTTCCCTGATTTCTTGTCTGTCCTGACTGTTCATGTCTGTTTTGTGTATTGTTTGTATTTTCCGTTTTCATGCCTCCCTGTACCGGATTTTCTCTCTCCGGCTGACGGCTTCCTGCTTTTTTCTCCGGTTTATGACTTGCATTTTGCGGACGAAAAACCTGAATCAGTTTTTTCTTTGGCTTTTCCTCTGATTCCGGCATTGCAGCAGCTGTCACATTCCCCTTTCTAAAATTTGCCCGTACCATTTCTGCATCTTTATCTTCCACGGTACTCATGTGACTTTTCACATCTATATTTTTAGATTTCAAAAAATCCATTACGTCTTTATTGGTTTTTCCAAATTCTTTTGCGAGTTCATGTACTCTTTGTTTTGACATATACCTGCCTCCTTCATTTAGCTACCTGCCTGCTCTAACTTTTTTGTCATGGCCTTTGCAAAATTTTCATCTGTCACTGCGATTAATGCCCGATACTCTTTTCCAATGGCCCTTCCCAATTCCTCCTTTGTTCCGATATCATAAAGCGGTACTTCATAAAACACACACATATCATGAGCACTTTTCTTTGTATTCTTAGAAGCATCTTCTGCTACCAGTACAAGATGTGCTTTTCCCTCTTTCACGTATTTTTCCACGGCGAACTCACCGCTTACCACTTTCCCGGCTTTCATTGCCAGCCCGAGAAGAGACAATTGTTTATTTAGACTCAAGTTTATCAAACTCCTTTTTGAGGCTTTCGTATACATCCGGTGAAATCGGCATTTTCAAAGAACGCTCAATTCCTTTGTTTTTTTCTGCCTTTTCCAGACATTCTTTCTGAAAACAAAGATAAGCGCCTCTTCCGTTTTTACGTCCGGTATCATCTAATACCACTACGTTTTCCGGAGTCTTTAATACGCGAAGCATTTCTTTTTTATTTTTCATTTCACCACACCCTACACATTTACGCATAGGAATCTTTTTTACTGTACCCATGTTCACCTACTCTTCTTCGCTGTCAAAAACTTCACTATCTGCTTCTGATTCATATTCATCAGCGGATTCTGCATAATTTTTATCTTCCGGATACTCTTCATAAGCTTCTTCGTAAAGCTCATAATCTCCAAGTTCGCTTGCCTGTGATTCACTCTTAATATCAATCTTAAATCCTGTCAGCCTTGCTGCCAGTCTTGCATTCTGACCTTCTTTTCCGATTGCAAGTGATAACTGATAATCCGGTACAATTACCTTTGCAGTTTTTGCATCAGGATCAGCCAATACAGAAATAACCTTTGCCGGACTTAAAGCATTTTCGATTAAGAGTGCAGGATTATCACTCCAGTTGATGATATCAATTTTCTCACCACGAAGTTCTTCTACAATTGCATTGACTCTTGCTCCGTTCATTCCGACACATGCACCTACCGGGTCTACATCCGGGTCATTGCTCCATACTGCAATTTTGGTACGAGAACCAGCTTCTCTTGCAATACTCTTGATTTCTACTGTTCCATCTTTTACTTCTGTTACTTCTGCTTCAAACAGACGTTTTACCAGCTCCGGATGGGTTCTTGAAACCATAATCTTTGGTCCTTTTGGTGTATCTTTTACTTCCACAATATAGACCTTGATACGTTCAGTCGGCTGGAATACTTCTGTTTTTACCTGTTCATTTTCAGAAAGAATCGCATCTGCTTTTCCAAGGTTAATGCTGTAATTCTTGCCAAGGCTTCTCTGAACAATACCGGTTACAACATCTTTTTCTTTTCCATAATACTGATTGAAAATTACTTTTCTTTCTTCTTCACGGATTTTCTGAAGAATCACATTTTTTGCATTCTGTGTTGCAATTCTTCCAAACTCTTTTGATTTAATTTCTACATTTACCGTATCACCTAAATCATACTGAGAGTTCATTTTCTTTGCATCTTCCAGGCTGATTTCCAATACCGGGTCCAATACTTCTTCTACTACTGTTTTCTCTGCAAATACACCAAACTCACAAGTCTGCGGGTCAATATTTACTTTTATATTATCAGCTTTTCCAAAATGGTTTTTACATGCCTGAATTAAAGACTGTTCAATTGCTTCAAGCAGGGTATCCTTGCTGATAGATTTTTCTTTTTCAAGAACGTTCAGCGCCTCTAGTAACTCAGTATTCATTTTTTATATCCTCCTAAATCTTCTCTTTTTCTTTAAAAATCAAATGCCAGACGAATCAGTGCAATATCTGATTTCTGAAAAGTCTGTTCGCCATCTTCATTTTCAATGGTAACACTGTTTTCATCATAAGATTTTAAAATACCATAAAACTCTTTTTCACGGTTGATTGCACGATACGTTCTGATTTCCAGTTCTTTTCCCATGCTCCGTTTGTAGTCTTTTTCTTTCTTTAATGGTCTGCCAAGTCCCGGGGAACTGACCTCCATAATATAAGCATCATCAATGAAATCCTCTTCATCCAGTTTATCGGAAAATGCACGGCTTACGACTTCACAGTCATCCACTGAAATTCCACCTTCTTTATCAATATAAGCTCTGAGATACCAGTTACTTCCCTCTTTTACATACTCTACATCTACCAGTTCAAAATTGTTTGCTTCAATAATCGGAAGCAGTAATGCCTCTGCTTTTTGTTCATAGACTTCTTTCTTGCTCATCTTTTCACCTTCTCTCCCATTTTCCGTTATACAACAAGAGTGGACCTTTTCGGTCCACTCTTATGCTATCGTAGTTATCAAGTTCTTTATCAGCATAACACTATTATTCCCAACTTGCAAGTCTTTTTTACCAATACACCGTAATCAAAAGCTCTGCATCACTGCATCCGACGTTCCACCTGTAGCTGTTTTCTCCATCAAAAGAGTAAAACTCCTGAACTGCCTGTTCAATCAGATTTCCTTCTGCAAGCGCACTGACTGCCTGCTGATAAGCTTCTTCATTTGCGAACTTAAAATCTTCTTTTTCCCGTTTTTCTAAGATAGAAGCTTTTAGTACCTGATAAATCTGTGATTCATCATAAGACTCATACCAGCTCTGATTCTGTTTATAATAATTATAGCTGTCATCTTTACATTCCGGAAGCGTAAGATTGTCATCCGGTACATGACTTCTCTCCAGCGTCTGTGCAGTACAACACAGATATGTGTAAGAGAAATCCTGAATACTATCCTCTTCCGGCACAAATCCGGAACTGCTCCAGGTCGTATCTACATAATAATAATTTTCTCCTATCCGCACCAGATTCCATGCATGCTCCATGTTTTCCGGAATAACTTTTCCAGTTACCAAAGTACAAAAGATTCCATTTCTTACAAGCAGATACTGTGTCGCTTTGGCAAATCCCATACAAACCGTACTTTGATTTAAAAATACACTCTGGATATTCTGATTGTTTTCACTCTCACTGTCATAAAGCACATTCTTCCCAAGGAACTCATAAACATACTTAATTTTATCATATTCGTTTTCACAGTTTGAAAGTTCCTGTGACCATTCCTCCGCTTTTGCTTCTATCTGCCGTTTTGTGTCTTCAATCTCATCTTTTTCCATGTTATAGACCAGATTCAATTCCAGTAAATCCACATCAGAATTTTCTTTTTGATTAAACGAATATTTCTGCTGTTCCAGCCAGAAAATTTCCGGATGGTCCACAAAAACCAGATTACTGACTCTGTTAATCTCTTCTTCCGAGCAAGCCTCGACAGTCACAGAATCTTCATAATTTTCAATCCCCGCAAGAATCTGACGGTATCTTGTTTTTTCTTCTTCATTTAGATTCTGATACCCATAAAGAAACGGCTCTTCTTCCGGTGTAATCTCTGCTTCCGGAAGTGTATCCTGTTCTTTTTGTATATCACTGCTTGAGGACATCGGTATCTTGTCTTGGGTACATCCGCATAAGCTAAGTATCAGAACAAGTGTAAAAATCCCAAAACTATTTCGTTTTTTCATAGATTGATTCCTCTCAATTTTTTACACTCTTGTCTTTGTTCCTTTTCCATCTCTCTTTGCCAGTTTCAGCCGATTTAATGAAACGCTCTTGCCCTTATAATCCGCCGTATAATCTGTCCGGTTTTCTAACAAATACGCATGCTCTACTTCATCTTTTGCGCCCAATGTAATTCCTCTTACTCCAAGTGCTGCTTTTTTCTTTAACGGTACTTCTGTTTTCATAAAACGTAAGAAATATCCCTCTTTTGTCTGAAGTACTACATATTCCATTTCATCTGCCGGTTGAACAAGAACGACTTTATCGCCCTCTGCCAGCTTCGTTGCTGTCGTTGTCCGCTTGGAAACCTCAAATTCAGAACCTTCTACTAATTTTACCATTCCAAAAGCAGTTGCAAAAAGCATCCGACTCTGCTTAATCTGATTTAAACTTTCCACATAAACCAGCTGTTCTTTCTTGCTGTCAAAATTGCTGACATTATCAATCGGAACTCCTTTATCTCTCATTTTTCCATAAGGTAAATCTAACACTTTTATAGTATGCAGACATCCGGTATCTGTAAATACACAGATTTTATCGGTATTCATACAATGGAAAATATGGCGGTTTTCCTGATGAATGGTTTCTTTATTTCTTTCATAAACCGACTGATCTACCGTTTTTGCATAGCCAAAACGATCCATCAAAAAGACAACTTCTGCTTCTTCTATTTTCTTTTCTTCGTACACTGCTTCTTTGGCATTTTCTATCTGTGTTTTTCTTGGTTTTCCATAGGCTTTTTTTACTGCCTTTAATTCTTTTATAATCACTGCCGCCATGGAATGATAATGATTTAAGATATCCTCATACTGTGCAATTTTCTTTAAAGTCTCTTCGTGTTCTTTCGTCAGTGCTTCAATTTCAAGCCCGATTAATTTATACAGACGCATGTCTAAAATTGCAGTTGCCTGCTTTTCGGTAAATCCAAGTTTTTTCGCCTGTTTTTCACTGGTTTTCGTGCGGAAACGGATTCCTTCTGTTGCTCCGTTTACCAGACAGTTTTTCACCTGTTCCCGATTTTTACTGCCTCTTAAAATTTCAATAATCAAATCAATTACATCGCAGGCTTTGATTAATCCTTCCTGAATTTCCTGTTTTTCTTTTTCTTTGGAAAGCAGGGTGTTATATTTT
>OLRW01001879.1_pt1 | contig 12655 bp, 10 predicted proteins | sample 1672701 | NCBI WGS metagenome assembly OLRW01 (sample SAMEA3136715, study PRJEB25190) | human gut metagenome | biome: human gut; feature: human-associated habitat; material: faeces | place: Austria | collected 2013
GGTAGATAGGGCAGAGGTGGAAGTGTGGTAACACATGGAGCTGACTGTTACTAATCGGGTGAGGGCTTGACCAACAAGCCGAGGAAGCGGGCAGGATGTAACAGAAATGGGGCGGAACAAGCTTGCTTGTGGAGAACCATTTATGGTACAGACTGAACATTTGCGAAGCAAATGACATCGAACGACGGAGTCGTGAGATGACCACCGCTGGAGTAGCCAAAAGAACAGGTGATGCAGCTTTAGCTGCGAGCCCGTGAAGAAAGCTACGGATCGGTACGCAGGTTAAAATTGATTCAAAAAAGATTAACGATCATCAATAGAACATGTATGTAGTTTTGAATATACAATCATGAAAGAGTGGCTTAAACAGCCACTTTTTTATTACCCATAAAAACTGTCCCCTAAAAAAACATAAAAATTGCCCCTTGTAATATACCCAAACAAGCGGTACTATAACATCCAAGTTATTACATTCCTACATTAATACAATCATACATTAAAGTAATAACAAAGGTAATAACGAAACGAGAGGGGAATTATTATGAACACACAGAACAACACAGTAGTTAAACTTGCAGAAACTGCGTTATTAGCAGCTTTATGTTATGTATCCTTCACATTTCTGCAGATCAAGATCCCGGTGCCGGGTGGAGACGCAACATCCATTCATATTGGAAATGCTTTCTGCGTACTTGCAGCACTGCTTCTGGGTGGCGTATATGGCGGACTTGCCGGAGCTATCGGAATGGGAATTGCAGATATCATGGACCCTGTTTATATCACAGGCGCACCGAAAACCTTTGTACTGAAATTCTGTATCGGTCTGATCGTAGGTCTTGTGGCACACAAGGTTGCAAAGATCAATGAGAGTACAGATAAAAAATATGTTTTCAAATGGAGTGTGATCGCATCTATCGCAGGACTTGCATTTAACGTAATTGCAGATCCTATCGTAGGATATTTCTACAAACAGTACATTTTGGGACAGCCACAGGAACTGGCACAGGCACTTGCAAAAATGAGTGCGGCGGCAACCTTTATCAATGCAGTTGTATCTGTAATTCTAGCGATCATCTATAATGCAGTACGTCCGGTACTGATCAAAAGTCATTTGATCACAGTTACCAACAACAAAAATCAGGTTGCGTAAAACGACATACTAAAAAAATAATAAAAAACAAGAAATAACACAAGACAGCGAAATGGAAGTTAAAATTCATTTCGCTGTTTTTTTATGCGTGTATAGGATCATTTTTTATATGGTTATCCTCACATAGAAAACAAATTTCGGAACAACCAAGATCTGTTTTGACGTATCCATGGCAGTGATTGCTGCGGTACTTTCCTTCGTATTTGCGGGAAGACTGGATGGTGTAAGAGAAGGTACTGTTATTTCCGCATATTCTCCCGCACCTTCGTAGGTGTGCACCCGAAGTGCTCCTGGAACATCCGTCGAAACAGCTTATAATTGGTGAATCCATGGCGTTCTAGGATCACATGCACGGGGTCTTTCGTATTGATCAGATTTTTGTAGATAAAAGAAAGTCTGTATTCATTCTGATATTCCCAAAATGTAACCCCCATCTTTTTCTTGAAAAACGGCAGAAATATCCAGTCTGGAGATAAGCAACACCTGCGATCTCATCCAGAGAATAGGCCGTTTGTAATTCTCAGAAATATAATTCAGCACCAGATTCAGTCGGTCCAGATCTTTTTTCTGCCGGCTTAGATCACTTTGAAAAATTTTGACACTGAAATTGTGACACAGCTGGAACAAAAGTTCAAAGATCAGGATATTGCAGACGAGAGTCGTATGGTGGAGTAAAAAGATACAAAAAAAGCGGAGATTTATCGTTATAAAGACTATTGAAAATAAAAGAAGTTTGTAGTAAGGTAGTAGCTACAACGCTTACGAAAGGGAAGACTGTTTCGGGTGGGCAGTCTCCTTTTTGTGGAGAATTTTGGATGAAGGAAAACGAAAAACAAGGGGGAAGAATTTATGGAGAAGGTAAAAGAGAAATCTTCTTTTTTCCGAAAGTTCGTAGGAGATAAGAGGTTTTATCTGATGGTCCTGTCTATTGCAGTACCGATCATGGTACAGAACGGGATCACAAATTTTGTCAGTCTTCTGGACAATATTATGATCGGTCGTATCGGTACCGAACAGATGTCTGGAGCGGCGATCGTCAATCAGCTGATCTTTGTATATAATCTATGTATTTTCGGCGGGGTGTCCGGAGCGGGAATTTTTACAGCACAGTATTTCGGACAGAAGGATCATGAGGGTGTCCGCCAGACACTTCGTTATAAACTGTGGATGGCAGTGATTCTGACAGCGATCACCATTATACTGTTTCTGACAGCAGGGGGTTCACTGATCAGCATGTATTTAAAAGGTGACGGAACCGCACAGGAGATCAGGGATACTCTTATTTATGGGAAACAGTATTTATGGATCATGCTTCTGGGACTTCCGCCATTTATGATGGTGCAGGTCTATGCAAGTACCTTACGTGAATGCGGTGAGACCGTACTTCCAATGAAGGCCGGGATCGTGGCAGTGCTGATCAATCTGATATTTAATTATCTTCTGATCTATGGAAAATTCGGATTCCCGGAAATGGGAGTAAGAGGTGCGGCTGTTGCCACAGTGCTCTCCAGATATGTGGAAGCCTGCATTGTCCTGAGCTGGACACATAAGCATACAGAAAAGAATATTTTTGCACAGGGTCTGTATTCAACATTAAAGGTTCCGGCGAACCTGACAAAGAAGATACTTATTAAGGGAACCCCGCTGCTTCTGAATGAGACCTTATGGGCAGCCGGAGTGGCCATGCTGACACAGTGTTATTCGGTCCGTGGACTGAACGTGGTTGCGGGATTAAATATTTCCAATACCATCAACAATGTATTTAATATCATATTTATCGCACTTGGAGATTCGGTAGCCATTGTTGTAGGACAGCTTCTGGGGGCAGGTAAGATGAAGGAAGCCAGAGATACGGACAACAAGATGATCGCATTTTCTGTGTTCTGCTGTACCTGCGTGGCAGCTGTGATGTTTGTAATGGCACCACTGTTTCCAAGGCTTTACAATACCAATGCTGAGGCACGTACTCTGGCGAAATATTTTATTATGCTCACAGCATTTTTCATGCCGCAGAATGCATTCTTGCATGCAACATATTTTACTTTGCGTTCCGGTGGAAAGACCATCGTTACATTTCTGTTTGACAGTGTGTTTATCTGGGTGGTAAGTGTAACGATCGCATTTACCTTAAGCCGTTTTACAGGTCTGCCTGTACTTGTGATCTACGCAATGGTCCAGGCAGCGGATATGATGAAATGTGTCATTGGATTTATCCTTGTAAAAAAAGGCGTATGGCTTCAGAATATCGTTTCATAGAATTTTTTGAAATCTTCCGGGAGGGGTGCTTCCAGGGAGATTTCTTTTTTGGCATTTTTGTCATGATGCATGGAAGCCCGGGTGTCGGAAGCAGATTCATCAATTGAAAATGGAAGTTGAAATTTAAGCTTCCATGCGTGGAGTGCAGCCCGGGAAAACGGATTCGATATGTCCGATAAACAGTACAGAGAATCACCCAGAAGAGGATGCCCGAGAGATGCCATGTGTACACGGATCTGATGGGTACGGCCGGTTTTCAGACGGAGCATTACAAGAGAAGCCGGAGCTGCTGCGTCAGGGCCGGTAGATTTCAGAACAGAATAAAGGGTTTCTGCATGTTTGCTTCCGGGAAGCGTGCCATCTGTGGATACGACCATTTTCAGACGGTTATCCGGGTCAGGTGCAAGGGGAACGGAGATCCTGTGAAAAGCTCCATCTTCATCCACAGGCATGAAACCGGAAACTGCAGCCAGATAGGTTTTCTCTGAAATCCCTTCTTCACGCTGGTTCTGTAATCTGGCGGCAGCAGTCTGGTTCCTGGCAAAGAGCAGGATACCGGAGGTTTCTTTATCCAATCGTCCGATAGACCGGACTTTGGTAGGCTCTCCTTTGGAACGGAAATAGGAAGCCACCTGGTTGGCGAGACTGTCACTGTAGTGAGAACCGGAAGGGTGAGTGACAATCCCGGCAGGTTTATTTATGGCGAGGATATCCTGGTCTTCGTATATAATCGCCAACTCAGGAAGAAACTGTGACGTTGTAGCCGGTGAATGATAATTGTGAGAATTGACATCAGAACCTGCAAATTCTGAAGCTGCGGAATCAGAATATGAAATTGCGTCTGCGGAGAACTGGAAATTGTGATTGGACGAATAGACGGTAAAGGATGAAGATTCCAGCTGGGCAGAATCCACATCGTCCGCTTCCAGGCATACTATGATCTGATCCCCGGGATAAGCGGTTTCCGTTACCCGGCACTGCTGTCCGTTTTTCCGGATACCACCGGGACGGAACTTCGCCTGGCTGATCTGCTTTTTTGTAAGACCTGCCTGCGTGCGAAGAAAGCGGGAGACAGGTGCCGGAACAGCTGTTTTCGGGATATAGATAGTAAGATAGCGGTTCATTGTGAGGAATCCTCCGATTCTATTAAATTAATAAATATTTACAGGAATTTGGATGCAGGAGATTTTTACTTATGCTGATAATAAAAAACAGCAACTTGAGTCCGATCCCTCAGCTGCAGTTTATCCAGAATGGAACTGAGATAATTTCGTACCGTTCCCTCACTGAGAAACAGTTCTGTGGCAATCTCTTTATTGCTGTATCCGTTGGCAATCAGCCGGATGATATCCAGCTCCCGTTCGCTGATGTTTCTGGAAGCATAATCAAATCCGTCGGAAGACTGCAGGAGTTCAGGGATTTTGGATATGATCTCTGTGCCGAATACGGTCTGGCCGGAGTAAACCGCCTGAAGGGCCGGAAGAATGCTGGTATGATCCTGCTTCAGAAGATAACCCTTTGTGCCGAGGCGGAGGGCTTTTACAATATATTCATCATCGGAAAAAGTAGTCAGAAGAAGAATTTTTGCCTCCGGAAATTCGCCCAGGATCTTTCTGGAAGCTTCCAGTCCGTCCATTCCTTTCATACGGATATCCATCAGAAGAATATCCGGAAGATACTCTCTGTACAGAGAGCAGGCTTCTTCACCATCAGAGCCGGTGGCAGTCACTTCGATATCCGGGTTTGCTTCAAGAATGGTTTTTAGTGCTCCTGCAACCAGGCAGTCGTCGTCTACGATTATAATTTTCATGTCAAAATCTCCTGTTTATGAGTTATAAAAAATAAATTTACAGATCAGAAAAAACAGACGGATCCAATATGCCGGGAAAGTACTTTGATCAAATCAGGAAGGTTTCCGGCAAAGGGAGAAATATCTGTCTGATTCAATTAGAAACAGATTTCGGGACCGTCACAAAGATCCGAAAACCATTCTCCTGCGTAATCTGGACCGTACCGCCCAGCGTCTTTGCACGGTCACGGATATTGGACAGTCCCATATCACCGGAAATATTTTTGGCCTTATTGCTGTCTGATCCAGTTTGAATATCCGGAATTCCATTTTCCGGTGTCCCATTATCCTCAATGCACAATTGATAAAGTGCAGGATGCTCCCGCAGAAGAATATTCACAGAATCCGCATTACTATGCCGCATCACATTGGAAAGCCCTTCCTTTGTAATACTGATCAGACTGTATTTCACCTCTCTTGGAATCTGCCTGGACATATCATAAGTAAGATTCACCGGGCAGAAGGTGAAATCCTTTACAAGTCCTTTTATGGCATCTTCCAGATCTATCGCATCGTCATGAAGATCATGTACACTGGAACGGATGCTGTTCATAGCACCGTTCAGGGATTCTTCCAGATTTCCAAGCAGAGGATCAAGAGAATCATTTTTGTTGATGGTTTTGCAGGCAGCAGTCATAAGGATAGAACGGGATAGTACATGTCCCACATTATCATGGATCTCTCTGGCAATTCTGTTTCGCTCGCGCAATGTAGCAGCATAAATCTCGTAATCCTGTTTTTCCAGAAGTGCCTTGTTTTTTTCAGAAAGAAGAAGCGTATGTTCCTCACTGTCATCCCGAATCTGATGGAAATCCTGGTAAAGAGCCTGATATTTTCCGGCATAGAGCCAGAGAAAAAATGAGAGAACGAAACCAAAAATCCCAAGCAGACAAAGAACTGCCGGAAATCTATTGATCTGAAAAACCAGAAATCCCCAAAGTGGAAGCTCAGCCACTGCCAGAGGAAAAAGCCCGGCAGATAAGGTCTGATACAGCAGCAGCGGGAAAAATAGAAGAAGATCCGAAAACCACAGGGAACATAATCCAAAGATCACATAGCTTCCTGCAAGAACCGGAATGATATTTCCGGCGGGTTTCAATACTGGCAAAGAATTGTGTGAACAGGATTCTGTTTTACATACCTTGCACAGATAAGTAATGCAGCAAAGGATCACCGCAAAAAGGAGGGCAAACACAAGAGCCTGATCTGCAGGCACATAAAAAAATGTTAAAGTACTGTATAAAAGCAATAGTATGGAATCTGTAAAATAACGCATAAAAAATATACCCTCCTTTCTCAGAATTACAGCCTTTTCCGAAAGTCAGGCAGATAACCGGCTAAAATTATCGTATCCTGTTCCGGGAGAACCCCTTTTGCTGCACAAATTTCTGAAATCAATGTGCCTTTATTATAATATACCGGTTCCTTCCCTGCAAAGAAAAATCTATCCTTCTGAAAAAGACATGACATTTGTCATTTGCAGGTGGTGACATTCAACACTTGGAGCAGACAGAAGAAAAGGATATAATGGCATCATAGAAGAAATATGAATTTCTGCGAAAAAGACATAAAAGTCCTGCTTAACGGACTGTAAAAAAGGAGGAAAACATATGCCACAGAGTATGGTCCACATAGAAAATCTGGTAAAACGATATGGTGATCTTACCGCACTGAATCATCTGGAACTGGATATCCGGGAGGGTGAGATCTTCGGATTACTTGGTCCCAACGGCTCGGGAAAGACAACGGCCATCAGCTGCCTCTTGTCACTTCTGAAATATGACAGAGGTGAAATAAAGATATTCGGAGAAGAGATGAAGCCGGACAGCTATAAGCTCAAGGAACAGATTGGGATCGTGCTTCAGAATGTAGCCGTTTTTGATGAGCTGACAGTGCAGGAAAATATCGATTATTTCTGCGGCCTTTATATACGGGACAGGAAACGGAGAAAAGAGCTGGTGGAGGATGCCATTGAATTTACAGGTCTTGAAGATTTCCGCAAAATGTACCCGAAGAAGCTTTCCGGGGGCCTTTTACGAAGATTGAACATTGCCTGCGGGATCGCCCACAAGCCAAGACTGATCATTATGGATGAGCCGACGGTAGCTGTAGATCCACAGAGCAGAAACAAGATCCTGGAAGGGATCCAGACGCTGAACCACCAGGGCTCCACCATTATCTACACATCCCATTATATGGAAGAAGTGGAGCAGATCTGTACCAGGATCGCCATCATGGATCACGGAAGAGTCATCGCTCAGGGAACAAAGGAAGAATTGAAGCAGATGATCAAAACAGGAGAGACCATCACCGTAGAAGCCATTGCCCTGGAAGAAAAAAATCTCCGGGATATCCGCACACTGGAGCATGTGTTTGATGTGCAGTATGAAAAACAGGTGCTGGTCGTGCGCTGTACCGATGCGAAGCATAACCTGATCCGTCTTCTTAATTATCTGCAAAGCCAGGATATTTCTTTTGGAAGAGTCTTTTCCGAACTGCCTACATTAAATGATGTCTTTCTGGAGATCACCGGAAAACAGCTGAGAGATTAGGAGGGATGGGAGATGTTGCATTTACTGAAATACAGTTTTCTTTCCAAGATCCGGAATTTTAACATTGTATTCTGGCCGCTGGTCTTTCCGCTTGTGCTTGGAACTTTTTTCTATTTTGCATTCGGAAATATCAATGAAGCAGATTTTCAGACGGTCCCGGTGGCAGTGGTGAAGGAAGCTTCTGCGGATACGTTTTTTATGACCTATCTGGATGAAGTGGAAAAAAGCAGTCCGGATCTTTTAAAAGCAGAAGAAATGTCGGAAAAGGAAGCGCTGGAAGCACTGCAGGATAAAAAAGTAGAAGGGATTTATTATGTGGGAAAAGAGCCTTCCCTTACAGTAGCAGGAACCGGAATAGAAGAAAGTATCCTTCAGACAGTTCTCGACAGCTGTGAAAACACCAGAACGACCATCACCAATATCATGAAAAAAAATCCGCAGATGGATATGGAAACCATGAAATCCTTGTTAAGTTCCGACAGCCTGGTAAGGGAAGTCTCTCTTGGCGGCCGGACCATTGACGGAAATGTGCAGTTCTTTTACGCACTGATCGCCATGGCCTGCCTGTATGGATGCTTTATCGGATTTGGCTCTGCGATCGGGATCCAGGCCAATATCACACCTCTGGCAGCCAGAAGGTGTGTAACGCCGACCCACAAGCTGAAGCTGATCCTTACAGACCAGCTGACATCTTTTGCTCTGGGCTATGTGGACGTGATCATTCTGATCCTGTATCTCCGGTATATTCTCAATCTGGATTTTCAGGGACAGATGGGAAAAATGCTGGTGGTATCTTTTTTCGGAAGTCTCATCGGTGTATCTATGGGAATGTTTATAGGCAGCTTCGGAAAAATGCAGGAAGGCGTCAGAATCGGGCTCATGCTTGGAATCTCTATGGTAAGCAGCTTTCTTGCCGGACTGATGAACGGAAATATGAAGGATATCGTGGAAAAAAGTGTTCCGTTTGTGAACCGGATCAATCCTGCATCACTGATCTCAGATGCGTTTTACTGTATCAATGTATATGATGATATGACCAGATACTATAGAAATCTGATCACACTGGCGGTAATGTGCGTGGTGCTGGTGATGGCATCCTTTTTCATGGTCAGGAGGGAACGTTATGACAGTATTTAAAGGCTATATGAGGATCATGAAAAAAAATACAGGTCTGATTCTCCTGTATCTGGGCATTTTTTTCGGAGTGACAATGGCACTTCAGGCAGCGGCCGGTAAGGAAACTTATACCAGCTATGAAAGCGAAAAAATAAAGATCGGAGTGGTGGATAAAGACAACGGACCACTTGCAGAAGGACTGGTAAAATGGCTTGAAGGTACGCATCACGTGACCATGCTGGAGGATAACAGGGAGAAGCTTCAGGAAGAGCTTTTTTACAGAAATGTGGAGTACATCGTGGTGATTCCTGAGGATTTTTATGAGAACTGTATGGTAAACGGCGAAAGTATTTCTGTGACCAAGGTGCCCGGATCTTATTCGGCATATTATGTGGATCAGCAGCTTGAGAGCTGCCTGAATACAATGCGGACATATCTGAAAGCCGGTTTTTCCCAGAAGGAAGCGGCAACAGCGATCCTGGATAAAAAAAGAGGAGAAGTCACCATGCTGGATACAGATGAAAACAGTGGTACGTCCGGATGGCTCTATTATTTCCGATATATTCCATATCTGTTTCTTGCATTACTTTGCTATGTGATGGGATATGTTCTGATGGCTTTCAAAAAAGACGATATACCAAAGAGAATGCAGGCATCTGCGATCTCTGCAAGACGACAGAGTCTGGAAGGGCTTCTGGCCATGTTTGTGATGGGTGGGGGCTTATGGGGAATCGGTATGGCTGGAGCCATCCTTATGTATGGAAAAACATTTCTCAGTTCAGAAAATTTCGGATACTATGTACTGAACACTCTGGTAATGATGGCAGTGGCACTTTCACTTTCCTATCTGATCGGTCTTTTTGTAAAAAACAGCAACATGTTAAGCGGGATCGCAAATATCCTGTCTCTTGGAATGTGCTTTCTGTGTGGTGTGTTTGTTCCCATGAATATTATGGACAGAAACGTCCTGAAGGTGTCTCAGTTTTTTCCTGTGTACTGGTATGAAAACGTAAATGAGACTCTTGGAAGTTATAGCCACCTAACAGGTGAGGCAGCTGTATCGGTGTGGAAAGGCATTGGACTGGAAGCTATGTTTGCGGTAGTTTTTGTCTGCATGATCCTGGCAGTGACCAGGTATCAGCGGCAGAAATAACAGAAAATAATAGCAGATGGCTGTTAATTATGGTAGGATATAGCTGATAAAGATGATTTGCGGAGAAAAACATGAAAAAAATACAAGTTTTACTAAAACCACAATGCAATGCAGAAATTCAAAATCAGTTTGCAACAAAATTCGGAGATCAGTGCGAATTTACATTTCAGGGCAAAGAAACTGAGGATGCGATCGCAGCAGCAGAAGTAGTGATCGGAGAGCCAGAGGAAGAAGAAATCCTGAAAGCAGAAAATCTTCGCTGGATCCAGCTGACCTGGGCCGGTGCGGACAAATATACAAAAATGAAAGCATTCCCGACAGGAGTTACATTAACCAATGCTTCCGGCGCTTTTGGAAAGATCATATCAGAATATGTGATCGGGAATATCATTGCGCTGTACCGTGAACTTCCGAACTACTGGAAGAACAAACAGAAACACCTCTGGGTACAGAATCGATCATCAGAAACCATATATGGAAAAAACATTCTCATCCTGGGAACAGGGGATATAGGAAGAAATATTGCCCATAGAATGAAAGCGTTTGAAACGCATGTGACTGGAATAAAAAGAACTGCAGTCCCGGAGCATTTGCAGCAGATGAAAGAGTTTGATGAGGTATATGATCTGACAGCGCTGGATCAGCAGCTTCAGAAAGCGGATATTGTGATCGGCTGTCTCCCGGGAACACCGGAAACAAAAGGCCTTCTGAATTACGAACGGCTGTATTCCATGAAAAAAGATGCAATTCTGGTTAATGTAGGAAGAGGAAGCCTCATTCCAACAGAAGACCTGATCAGAGTACTGGAGGAAGGCCACTTAAAAGGAGTGGTCCTGGATGTATTTGAAACAGAACCATTGCCGGAGACATCACCTCTTTGGAATATGGAAAACGTCCTTATCACTCCACACATTGCAGGCCCGAGTTTCGGTGGAAACGCTGAAGTCCAGGATATGATCTGGAACATCTGTATGGAAAATATGGAACGATATCTGAATGGAAAAAAATTAAAAAATATTGTCCGGTTAAAGGATGGGTATTAAATAAAAAAGATAGTTACAAGCTCCTTCTGATAAACTGTGAAGCAGTTATCCGGTTATGAGCAAGTAGCGAAGCGGATGCTTTTATCCGCTTGACTAAAAATACATTTATGGATATTTAAGAAAGAGACAGAGTGCATAATGATAACACGCCAGAAACTGATCGATCAGATAGAAAAATACAAGCCATACAATGAGCAGGAAGAAAAAGATAAAATCCTGATCCTGAACTGGATCAGAAATAATGAGAATGCTTTTTCCAGGGAAAATGCAGTAGCCCATATGACAGCTTCTGCCTGGGTAGTAAACAGAGAACGGACGAAAGTCCTTATGGTATATCACAACATATACAATTCCTGGTCCTGGCTTGGAGGACATGCAGATGGTGAGACGGATTTACTGTCCGTTGCTGTCAGAGAAGTAAAAGAAGAGGCAGGGATTTCCAATGTTCATCCGGTGTCAGAAGAGATTTTTTCCCTGGAATCTCTGACTGTAGACGGCCATATGAAAAAAGGAAAATATGTATCCAGCCATTTGCACTTTAACCTAACATATCTCCTTGAGGCAGATTCAGAAGAGGCTGTTTCCATAAAAGCAGATGAAAACAGCGGTGTAGCCTGGTTTTCACCGGAAGAAGCATTGATGAGATCAACAGAACCGTGGTTTGTGGAACATGTTTATATTAAGCTTTTGAAGAAAATGAATCTATGTTATAATGGGATAAAGACAAAAGAGGTTTGACATTGACTGAGCAAATACGAAAATCTGACTGTAATGTAAGACAATACAGTTTTGCAGGGATCGACGGGAAGCAAGGTTAAAATAAAAGAATAAAGGACTGGATTGTATGAAAATGCAGTCTTTTTTTTATTCATAAGGAATAGGTAAACTGTTAGCTGAGAAAGGGGGAAACAAACATGAAAAATTATTCAGAGGATGCGGACAGACAGTATCACATTCAGGTAGCAAAAGGAGAAGTGGGACGTTACGTTATTTTACCGGGAGATCCGAAACGCTGCAAAAAGATCGCACAGTATTTTGATGATCCGGTTTTGGTAGCAGATAACCGGGAATACGTAACATACACCGGAACACTGGACGGAGTGAAGGTAAGTGTGACATCTACCGGAATCGGCGGACCGTCCGCTTCTATCGCAATGGAAGAGCTTTATCGGTGCGGGGCTGACACATTTGTACGCATCGGAACCTGCGGTGGAATGCAGCCGGAGGTAAAAAGTGGTGATATTGTTGTTGCAACGGGCGCGATCCGCATGGAGGGCACCAGCAAAGAGTATGCACCTATTGAATTCCCGGCAGTGGCAAATCTGGAAGTGATCAATGCACTTGTGGAAGGAGCAAAGAAAGAAGGATGTGAATTCCACACAGGTGTGGTACAATGTAAGGATTCCTTTTATGGTCAGCATGAGCCGGAAACCAAGCCGGTCAGCTATGAACTGATGAATAAATGGGAAGCGTGGAAACGTCTCGGCTGTCTTGCGTCGGAGATGGAATCCGCTGCTCTTTTTATAGTGGCAAGCC
>OLRW01001885.1_pt1 | contig 12623 bp, 12 predicted proteins | sample 1672701 | NCBI WGS metagenome assembly OLRW01 (sample SAMEA3136715, study PRJEB25190) | human gut metagenome | biome: human gut; feature: human-associated habitat; material: faeces | place: Austria | collected 2013
TTGTTCCTTGAGGCATATCGTCCTTACGCAAAAAGCAGCGGAGTTTTCCTTCCCCCAGCGCCAGGCGCAGAGCATCCCGCGCTGCGGCCAGCAGGCACCCCAGCCCCAGGCACCACAGGGCATCCCCCAGCACGGCCCAGGGGGCAGGCGCGGGGGCCATCAGCGGAACAGCCGGGCCAGCAGGCCGCCGCCCGATTGCTGGTTCTCGGCGTATTGCAGGTATTCGATTTTGCCGGAAAGCTGCACCTGGCCGCTCTGGGTGGACAACTCGCCAATTTGCAGCTCCTGCCCGCCGATGGTCAGGTTACCCAGCGGCGTTTCCAGCACGGCGGTGTTTTCGTCGCAACTGATGACCCGGCTGACGCCGGTCACAGCCAGGTGGCGGCGGTCTTTCAGCGCCAGGCCGTGGCTTTTTGTCTGCTGCGGCGCAGGCTCCGCACGGGGTGTGCGAGGTTCCAGTTTTGTTTCCGGCATGATGGTTCCTCCCCTTTTTGGTTACAGTGGTACTATATGCAGGTACAGGGGAAAGTAGAACCAACGGCAGGGCGGCAAAGCCCACTCACCCTTCGATGACTTCAAACATTTCCCGGGCGACGTCCTTGCCCTTCTGCTCCACGTCGGAGAGAACGCGGATTTTCACCGGGCGGTTGCCAAAGGTCACTTCAATGATATCACCGACCTTGACGGTATAGCTGGCCTTGGCGGGCTTGCCGTTGACGAGCACGCGGCCCGCGTCGGCGACCTCGTTGGCGAGGGTGCGGCGCTTGATGACGCGGCTTACTTTCAGGTATTTATCCAGACGCATGGTAGGTATGTTTCCTTTCGGTTTGATACAAAACCGCCCCGCCGCAAAGACGCGGTGGGGCGGGCCAGTCAATTTACGATTACTGGACGGAGTCCTTCAGGGCCTTGCCGGCCTTGAAAGCGGGCAGCTTGGAAGCCTCGATGGTGATTTCTTCGCCGGTCTGGGGGTTGCGGCCCTTGCGTGCGGGGCGCTCACGGACCTCAAAGGTGCCGAAGCCGACCAGCGTGACCTTGTCGCCCTCCTTCAGGGCGTTGGTGATGGCGTTCAGGGTGCTGTTGACAGCAGCCTCGGCGTCCTTCTTGGTCAGGTTAGCTTCGTTCGCAACAGCGGCGATCAGTTCAACTTTCGTCATGGTATTCTACCTCCAAAGTATTATATCAGCAAAAAGCGGCTGCGGAAATTTCCGTCCGCTCGGCTCACTTCTTAGCTCTCTTGGGTTTGGGTGTTTTCTGCGGTAAAGGCGGCGTTGCACTTTTGCAAAGCCTGCTCAGGGTCCAGCCCAGCTTTGCGTGCCAGAGCTGCGGCAGCAAACAGCAGTTCACCCATCGCCTGCTCGGCGGCGGCCTTATCCCGCGCCGTTTCCACCGTTCCGGCAGCCTTGGCGACTGCGGCGGCATCGGCGGGCGTCTCCACACCATAGCGGGCGGCGCGCTTTTGCAGCTTGGCTGCACGCATCAGGGCAGGCAGCGCCTTGGGTACGCTTTCCAGTTCGTCGGTCAGTGTCAGACGGCCCTTTTCCTTATTCTTGAGCGAATCCCAGTCTTTTATGCTCTCGTCGCCGCCAAAAATATGCGGGTGGCGCTCAATGAGCTTGCGGCAGACGCCGTCGCAGACCTCGGCAAAGGTAAAGTGCCCGGCCTCACGCTCGATCTGCGCATGAAAAACCACCTGCATCAGCACATCGCCCAGTTCCTCACACATCAGCTCCGGGTCATCCAGGTCGATGGCATCCACGGCCTCGTAGGCTTCCTCCAGGAAATTCATGCGGATGGACGTGTGGTTCTGCACTTTGTCCCAGGGGCAGCCGTTTTCGTGGTCGCGCAGGATGGCGATGATGGCGGCGAGGTCGTCGGCGGTATACTGCTGTTTTTCAGGGTATGCGTTCATAGACCTCTCCGGCTTTGGCGGCGTGTTCAATACGCTTCATTTTACACAGTTCGCGGAATTTGTCAAGTGCTGGCAGCGCGGCCTGCACGTAAACCACGCCGCCTCGTTGTTTTTCTTGACTTACAGCTGAGCGCCGCAGTGGTTGCAGAACATCGCGTCGCCGTCCACTTCGGCCTTGCAGACCGGGCAGATCTTTGTCTCACCGCGCAGGTGGACTGGCTCTTCCTCAATGGTTTCCTCGCTCTCGGCGGTTTTTTCGGCAGCGGGTTCCTCAGCGGGGGCTTCCTCGGTCTCGGCAGTTTCCTGAGCCTCGACCTCGGCGCGCTCGTCATCGGTCATGTTGGCCTTGATCTCCTCAATAGCCTTCTCGACCTCGGCCACGGCGTTGATATACTTCTCGACCAAGGCGGGGTTTTCCTCACCGGCCTTGTGCAGGCTGTACACCAGGGCACCCAACTGGCGCTGTGCCTTGGACAGGCGTGCCTGCTGGTTCAGCAGGTCCAGTTTGTTCTTGCCCTTGTCGGCCAGGTCCTGTGCGGTCTTTTTGGCAGAATCCACCAGCTGCAGGCCCTGCTCTTTCAGCATTTCAATATCCAGTTCAAACATAAAGGTACACCTCTTTCTCTAGTCTGTACCGCAGCTGCTCCACTGCGGGATTTGTGTCTATTATAGCCTATTGCGGCGCGGTTTGCAACGCGCAAATGTATATTTTCCGTGAATTGTATGGCATTATTCGCCAATAAACTCCCGCAGCATACTGTTTTGCGGCACAAGCGCAGTGGAAAGCGCCGGGAATGCAGCGAATTTTTCCCGCAGGGAGGCCAGTTGGCGGGCCTGGGTGGCGGTCAGCGCCGGGTCGGCGGGCATCGTGTCCAGCACGGTGCGCCACAGGCAGACCTCGTAGGTGTGGGTCGTGTCCAGCAAAAGATTCGCGCGGGGCTTGTAGGGCTTGATGTAGCGATCCTCGCCTGCACAGACATGGCCCCACAGCCCCAGCGTGAACGCTGCGCCGTGGCCGCGGAAAAGGCAGTCCCGCACCAGGCGGCGGGCCAGCCGGATATCCCGGGTGGCCAGGCAGCGGGCGTCGCGCTCGTCGGCGTATTCTTCCCGCAGACCCGCGTACAGGCAGAGTGCTGCGTCATCGGGCAGCTGCTCGGTCAGCGCGGGGTTCAAGGCATGCAGACCCTCGATGATGACCACGCCGTCCCGCGCGTCGATGCGCCGGGTGCCGGTGGGCTGCTGCACAGTAAAATCGAACACAGGTGCGTCACATACGCCGGTCTTGTACAGGTCTTTCAGGCAGGTGTGGAGCTTTTCTAAATCCAGCGCCTGCAAGCTTTCATAGTCGTCGCTGCCGTCGGGGTTCTTGGGGTAACGCCCCTCGCCGATGTAGAAGTCATCGAGGCTGACGACCTGGCTGTGGTGGCCCCGGGCTGCAATGGCGTCGGCAATTTTGTGGGCGGATGTCGTTTTGCCCGCGGCGGACGGCCCGGTCAGCATGACGATACGCTGTCCTGCGGCCAGGACTTCCCCGGCGATTGCCTCGATCTGGTCATGGTAGTGCTGTTCGCTCAAAGCAGCCAGTTCCTGCGGATGGCGGGCCGCCAGCGCAACAAGGTCACGGCTGACAAAGCGTTTGCGATGTGTAACGTGCATAGAAATCCTCCACGGCCTTTTTGCGGTCGAGCAGTTCCGCAAAGCGGTCGATATATTCGGTGGGATATTTGAAGTTGAAGATGCGTTCGATCTTGCCACGCCGCTGCCCCGGGATGACCAGCTTGGTCGAACCGCCCGCACCGGCGGAGAGGATGGTATGGACTTCCTCCATAATATAAATATTGTAAAGGCACTCAAAACCGGGCTTGGCCCAGCCGATATTTTCCAGATTTTGCAGCGTGCCCTTCTGGCGGTACATATAGTACGGGCGGTAGCCCGCATCGGCCAGCAGGCTGCACTTGTCCAGCATAGCGGCCACGTCGGCATAGTCTGCGGCGCGGTGCTCCACCACGATGTTGGACGCACGTTTGAGGGTCAGCGTGTGGACCGTGATGTTTTCGGGATCCAGGGCGATGGCTTTGCGCAGGCTTGCTTCAAAGCCTTCCACCGTGTCCCCCGGCAGGCCCGCAATTAAATCCATATTGATGTTTGTGTGCCCTGCTGCCCGGGCAGCGGCGAAGCAGTCCACGATATCCTGCGCGGTGTGACGGCGGCCGATGTTACGCAAAACTTCATCCGAGAAGGTCTGCGGGTTGATGGAAATACGCGTGGCGCCGTACTGTTTGATGATGCGCAGCTTCTCGGCGTCGGTGCAGTCGGGGCGGCCGGCCTCGACGGTGTACTCATCGAGTTTCGCTAAATCAAAGGTTTTGGCGATGTGGGACATGAGCTGTTCGAGCTGCGGTGCGGACAGGCTCGTCGGCGTGCCGCCGCCGATGTAGAAGGTGCGGATATGCAGCCCGCAGCGGTCAGCGGTCTCACGGATGGCGGTCAGTTCCTCACACAGTTTGTCCACATAGGGCTGCACGAGGGCGCGGGTAGCCTTGTCCCCCACCGTGCGCGACACAAAGCTGCAATAGCTGCACCGCGTCGGGCAGAACGGAATGCCTGCGTAGACGCTGCAATCCATCGGGTCAGCAGCATCCAGCACCGGCTTTTGCAGGTCGGCAATGCCGAGGGCCAGCGCAAATTTTTCCGGTGTGCAGGCAAAATGGTCAAGGAACCGCGCGCGCACTTCTTCTTCGGTCGCGCCGCTGGCGCGCATATCGTGGATGATGCGCACCGGGCGCACACCGGTCATCATGCCCCAGGGCGGCGTGGTACCGGTGGCCTGGCAGAGCAGGCCGTACAGTAGTTCGCATAGCGCGTACTCCGGGTCTGCCCCCTGTGGGCGCAGCTGGGCACGCCACTGCATTTTGCCGTTATAACGCAACAAAATCGAGTCTGTGCAGAGATGGCTCTGCGCCAGCACAAAATCGTTCTCCAGCGGTAAGGTGTCGGCTTTTTCAGCACCGGGGAAAAACAGCCGCGCGGTGTGTTCGGCTTCATAGCCCGCTGCGGGGCCGCGTAAAATGATCTGCATTAGTACCATGCCCCATTCATGTAAGGATTGGTGCTGCGCTCTTGCCCAAGGGTGGACGATTCCCCATGCCCGGGCAGGACGGTTGTTGCATCGGGCAGCGGCAGCTCTGCCAGCAGGGAGAGGCTTTTCTGCATCTCCTGCATACTGCCACCCGCGAAATCCGTGCGCCCGCAGGAGCCTGCAAACAGCGTGTCGCCGCTGAACAAAAGCCCATAGCAGGACAGGCAGACGCCGCCTTTGGTATGCCCGGGCGTGCGGTATATTTTAAACGGTAATTCGTCAATCACAAGTTCGCCGTTGGCGGGCCATTCGTCGGTGATGACGTCGGGCGTCAGCGGCAGAAGCTGGCTGCCCTCGGCGTCGATCTTATCCATATAGACTTTGCAGCCGGTCGCCTTTTTCAGCGAGGCCACCGCCCCCACATGGTCAAAGTGGCCGTGGGTCTGCAGGATATGCGTTAATGTTGCACCAGCCTCGTCCAAGGCTTTCAGGTAGGTTTCCGGCTCGGCGGCGGCATCGATGATGATGCCGTGCTTTGCATTGGTGATGATCAAAAAGGTGTTGGTGTACAGCGGCGGAACGCCGTGGAAGTGCTGGATATTCATTGCATCCTCCCCTTGGGTTTGTGGGTTTATTTCTTCCATTCGTCGGTGTCGATGACGATGGTGACTGGGCCGTCGTTGACAAGGTCAATTTTCATGTCCGCGCCGAACTCGCCGTGCTGGACGTCTTTGAGGCCCTGATGGCCCATCTCCTCCAGGAATTTTTCATAGCACGGCACGGCCAGCTCGCCCTTGGCGGCATGGATAAAGCTGGGGCGCTTGCCCTTGGCCGTATCACCGTAGAGTGTGAAGTTGGACACGACGAGGGCCGAGTAGCCAAGCTCCACGGCGCTGCGGTTCAGCTTGCCGTTTTCGTCCTCAAAAATGCGCAGATGGGCACATTTTTCGGCCAGCTTGGGCACGATGGCGCTATCGTCGGTGTCCCGCACGCCCAGCAGGATGACCAGGCCCGGCCCGATTTTGCGCGGTTCACCGCCGTTGACGGTGACGCTGGCACGGGTAACGCGTTGGATGATGGCTCGCATAATTGTTTCCTCAGTTTCTCGTCACGCTAACGACGTCTTTGATTTTCTTCAAACGGGCAACGACGCTGTTCAGGTGTTCCGTGTTGGTGATGCCCACGGTCACGCTCATGCGAGCGCGGCCCTGCTCGGCGGCGCGGGCCATCAAAGAATAGATGGGCACCCGCATATCCCCCAGCGCCAGAGCCACGTCGGACACAAGGTTTGGGCGATCCATACAGATGATATCCAGCGTAGCTTTGTAGTTTTCCTTTTCTGCCTCATCCCAATAAGCGCGAACCCAGCGGTCGGCGTTCTCGGGGTGGCGCATACTCTCGCGGGCGTTGGCACAGTCCTTTTTGTGGATGGAGACGCCGAAGCCGCGGGTGACAAAACCGATGATCTCATCCCCGGGCAGCGGTGAACAGCACTTGGCAAACTTGATGGGACAGTTGTCGATGCCCTCTACAATAACGCCGTCGGAGGAGTGCATCCGCTTGAGTTCCACCGCGACCGGCTTCGGCTCGGTGGCCTGCAGCTTGGTGTACTCCTCTTTCAGTTTTGGCAGCATGCGGGAAATCTGCAGACCGCCGTAGCCGATGGCCGCGTACATTTCCTCAACGCTGTTGCAGCGGTTGCGGCGGGCCAATGCCTCCATAAAGACGTCGTGCTGCTCATCGGTCAGGGTCATGAGGTTGCGGCGCATTTCGCGTTCCAGTGCGTCGCGTCCCTCCTGAATATTCTCTTCCCTGCGTTCTTTTTTGAACCAGTTGCGAATCTTGTTTTTGGCCTCGCTGGTCTTGACGATGTTCAGCCAGTCGCGGCTGGGGCCGCGGTTTTCGGGGCCGGTGATGATTTCAATAATTTCGCCGGTCTGGACCTTGTGGTCGATGGGCACGATGCGGTTGTTGACCTTCGCACCGATCATCCGGTTGCCGACGGCGGAGTGAATGGCATAGGCAAAGTCGATAGCCGTTGCGCCTGCGGGCAGGTTGATGACGTCGCCGCGCGGCGTGAAGGCGAACACTTCCTCGGGGAGCAGGTCGCTCTTGATATCGCTGAGCAGGTCGGCGGCGTCGGCGCTGGAACGCTGGCTTTCCAAAAGCTGGCGCACCCAGGCCAGACGCTCGTCCAGCTTGTCATTGCCGCCGGTGATGCCGGCCTTGTACTTCCAGTGGGCAGCGATGCCGTACTCGGCCATGCGGTCCATGTCCCAGGTGCGGATCTGCACCTCAAAGGGAATGGCCTCTCGGCCGATGACCGTGGTGTGCAGGGATTGGTAACCGTTTGGTTTTGGCGTAGAGATGTAATCTTTGAAGCGGTTGGGCAGCGGGTGGTACATATCATGGATAAGGCCCAGTGCAGTGTAGCACTCGGGGACGTTATCCAGAATGATGCGCACGGCGTAGATATCGTAGATTTCCTCGAAATCCTTATTCTGCATATACATCTTGCGGTAGATGCCGTAGATGCTCTTGACGCGGTGGCGGATGGTGGCCTTCTGGATACCGTTCTCGGCCAGGTGCTTGGCAATGGTGTGGCAGACCTGGTGCAGGAACTCGTCGCCGTGCTTGTTTAAAAGGTCGCGAATCGTCTCATAGCCCACCGGGTCCAGGTAATGCAGGCTGCGGTCCTCGAGTTCCTCCTTGATGTTGGAAATACCCAGACGGTGGGCGATGGGCGCGTAGACTTCCATCGTTTCCAGGGCCTTGTCGCGGCGCTTCTGCTCGGGCCAGGCGTCGCCGGTGCGCATATTGTGCAGCCGATCGCACAATTTGATGATCATAACACGGACGTCCTGGCTCATAGCCAGCAGCATTTTGCGCAGGTTCTCTGCCTGGCGGTCCTCGACGTTGGAGAATTTGATTTGGGTCAGCTTGGTGACGCCATCGACGAGCAGCGCGACCTCGGGGCCGAATTTCTGCTTGATCTCGGCCACGGTCACAGGGGTGTCCTCGGCCACATCGTGCATCAGGGCAGCGGCAATGCTCTCGCTGTCCATGCCCAGTTCGACCAAAATCTGCGCAACAGAAAGCGGATGGCAGATGTACGGCTCGCCGCTGCGGCGGCGCTGTTCGCCGTGGGCTTTTTCGGCCAGCGCATAGGCGCGGTCGATCATAGTAAAGTCGTAGGGCCGCCCGCTGTCAATCAGGCTCTGTTTGAGGTCATCATAGGTAATGGGCATTTTTACTTCAGGCACGTTCGTGTTTTCCATAATCCATTCCCCTCTCCATTTTTTATAAAATCGCACAGCTCTTTGTAGGGGTCGATGCTTGCATCGGCCCGGGAACGTCGCCGTTGCCGCCACGCCCCGTGGGCGGATGCTCGCATCCGCCCCTGCAATCCCGGATAAAACCGCGTTTATCCCTGTTTCGCCATGGCCGCCAAACGCTGCAAAACCGGCGCGGACGCCAGATCCTGCTTAGCGGTCACGGCCACCGGCTGCCAGTGGCCGTTTTGCTCTTCGATAAGGCCAAGCTCCTGCAGGGCCGTCAGGCTTGTCAGCGCCTTGCCGGTGTTCTGCGGGCCCTGCGCCGCAAAGACAGGCTGCAGATCCGCCGAAACGACCTGCCCGGTGCGGATGCGCCGATAGAGCGCGACGGTGTCGGCCCGCTGCGGCAGCAGAGCGGCTGCACGGTCGGCGGGCAAATCGCCGCCGGTGCGGAACGCCTCGAACCAGGCGGCCTGTTCGCTGGGCGTGTTGCCCAAATCGGCCGGGCGGATGGCTTTCAGGTGTGCGGAGACCATCGGCCCGCTGCGGCCGTTAAAGACGGAAACTTCCAGCGCAGCTTCGACCTCGCTGCCGACAGGATACGCGAACGCCTGCGGTGCTACGCCGAAAATCGAGGCGAACAGCGTGTCGTTGCCCTGGCGCAGCCGCACGCGGGTGTGGCGTCCCTCGGCGCCCATGGGCCACAGACCATCCACAAAGGCGTGCTGCACCAGCAACACCGGGGTCGGGTTTTCCCGGCCAAAGGGGGCCAGGCGGGCCAGTTCCTCCACATTGGACAGGCTCAGCTCCGCCAGCGTAACAGCGGCATCCAGCCCCAGGCTGACCGGCCCGGGCTGGGCGGCGTGGTCGGCGGCCCAGGCGTTGATGGCCTGACGGAAGGCGGGTAAATTTTCTTCCTCAATCTCCACACCCGCGGCGGCGGCGTGGCCGCCGAACCGGATCAGATAGTGGGCGCAGCCCGCCAGGGCGCTGTGCAGATCAAAGGGGTCCGGCGCACGGCCGCTGCCGCGTCCCTCGCCCTCGTGCGTTGAAATGACGATGGCCGGGCGGCTGAACCGCTCCATGAGCCGTGCCGCCACAATGCCGATGACACCGGGGTGCCAGTCCTCACCGCTGACAACGAGCACCCTGTCGCGGGTGCGGGCGGGGTCAGCCTCCAGCGTTTGCAGCGCCGCTGCGAACACCTGCTGTTCGGTTTGCTGGCGTTCGGTGTTGATCTCGGCCAGGCGCTCGGCAATGCCGGTGGCCTGATCCTCGTCGCCGCAAAGCAGCAATTTCAGCGCCACGGCGGCGTTATCCATGCGGCCCGCTGCGTTCAGCCGCGGGGCCAGGCTGTAACTGACCGTGTCCGTCGTGACAGGTTTGCCGCTGCAGCCCGCGCTTTCCAGCAGGGCGTGCAGGCCGGGGCGCATCGTGTCCTGCAAAAGGCTCAGTCCCTCGCGGACGATGGTGCGGTTCTCCCCCACCAGCGGCATCACGTCGGCCACGGTGCCCAGGGCGGCCAACTCGCCGTACATTTCCAGCAGCTCGGCGGGGTCACAGCCTTCCAGCGCGGCGCAGAGCTTGAACGCCACGCCCGCGCCGCACAAATCTTTAAACGGGCTTTCGTCGTCGGGCCGCTTGGGGTCTACGACGGCAATCGCGTCAGGGAGCGTGTCACCGGGCAGGTGGTGGTCCGTGACGATGAGGTCAAGGCCCAGTTCCTTGGCACAGGCGGCTTCCTCGACGGCGGAAATGCCGTTGTCCACCGTGACCACGAGCTTAAAGCCCTTGGCGGCCAGGGATTCCAGCGCAGCGCGGGTCAGGCCGTAACCGGAACCGCGGGTGGGCAGCTTGCAGCGGACGTGCGCGCCCTGGCTGGTGAGACATTCGTACAAAATCGCGGTGGCGGAAATGCCGTCCACATCGTAGTCGCCGTAAATAACCATGAGTTCTTCGTTCTCGATGGTTTCCTCAATGCGGGCGACCGCTTTGTCCATATCCTTTAAAAGGAAGGGGTCAGTCAGCGGCGTGCCCTCGCCCAGCAGCGCTTGCGCGGCGGTAGGGTCGGCACAGCCGCGGGCGGCCAGCACCCGGCGCAGCAGTACGCCGCACCCGGCCCCAGCCAGCGCTTTTTCTGCGGCGGGGGCGCCCTTTTTTAGTTGCCACGCAGGGTAATTCATACAATTTAGCTCCTTGTGTTAAAATCAGCTTCAAAATCATGGGTCAGGCCATCCTGGCGCAGCATGGCCTCCAGCGTATCGATCTCTGTCGAAACGTCCATGCTCACGTCCTGTAAAAGCGTATCGTACAGCTTTTCGTAGGCCTGGTTCAGTGTGTGCAGGATGCCGGTGATATCGCGGCGTATCTCGGCCGCGTTGGCGGTGTCCGTCTCCCCCAGCCCCTGCGCTGTGTCGAGCAGTTTGCGCGTGGTGGGCAGGTAGTATTCCCGGAAGCGGCGCACACGGTTCAGCTGCTCGGGGTGGTTGTGGACAAAGCCCAAAATTGACGCGCAGGTCTTTTGCATCCGCATCAATTCTTCATCGGCCTGTGCGCCCAGCTTGCCCTGACAGCGTTTGAGGTAGTTCAAAAAGTCCACGCCCTCGCGGCGGAACCGCTCGGCATCGGACAGCGGCGCTTCCGGCTCGGCTGCCTGGGGCGCAGCAGCGGGCTTGGCCGCCACCGGCATGAGCGAATCGTCCAGGTACAGGGTACTGAAATCGTCGCTGATGGCGGCGTTGGGCAAATCGCCATTGCCCACGGCCCTGGCGACCGTGTCGTAGGCTTTTTCCTGTTTGATCTGCGCCTTACGGGCCAGGCTCGGCAGGTCGCACACCCAGTCATTAGCGGCGCGCAGCAGCTTGCGCAGGCGGCTGAAATAGGCCAGCTTTTTCATGCCCACGATGGCCATAAAGAGGAAGCCGAGCGTTGTGGGGTAAAACACGGCCGTCAGAATCGGCAGGGCTATAAAATCCTGTTGGGAAAGCCCCAGCGGCCCTGCGCCGACTGCCGTCAGGATGCCCAGCACGAACGCCGCGATGCCAAAGCAGCCTGCAAAGGTCCAGCCAACCGCCGTCAGCACAACGCCGACGGACTGGCCGCCGTTTTTCCACTTGCGTTCCAGGCGGCGTTTCCAGGCGACGAAGGTGTCGGGCTGTTTCATTCCCATCGCGTCCCCCGCCTGTTCCAGAGCGTCGGCAATGCTGCCCAGCACCGACGAGCCGATCTTGCTGCCCATCTGAACCGCGTTGTCGATCACATCGCCGAGGTCGTAGTTATATTCGTAATTGTGTTTGTTGTCTGGCATGGTTTGTCCAATCTGTTTATTGGGCCGGTGCCCAATTTTTCATCAGTTCGGCGGCGCAGCGCACGCCGTCCACGGCGGCGGTCATGATGCCGCCCGCGTAACCTGCGCCCTCGCCGCAGGGGTACAGGCCGGAAAGTCCGGTACACTGTAAATCCTCTTTGCCGCGCAGCAGGCGGATTGGGCTGCTGGTGCGGGTCTCCAGGCCGGTGAGGATGGCATCCGGTGCGGTGTAGCCCGCGATCTTGTGCTCATAGGCACGCAGACCGGCCCGCAGGGTGTCGGCCAGCTCCGCAGGCAGCAGGCTGCCCAGGTCGGCTGCGGTCACGCCGCGGTCGTAGGTCGGTTCCACGCTGCCGATGTGCAGCTGCCCCTGCCCTTCCAGAAAGCTCCGGATGTTCTCGGCCGGGGCGGCGTAAGGCCCGGCAGCATGGCCTGCCGCGTAGGCCTTTGCTTCCAGCTCCCGCTGGAACGCGATGGCCTGCCGGGGGTCGTTTGCAAAGTCGGTGCCGTTCACGCTCACCACCACGGCGGCGTTTGCATTTTTGCCGCTGCGGGCATGGTAGCTCATGCCGTTGGTCACCACACGGCCTTCCTCACTGGCCGAGGCCACCACCTGCCCGCCGGGGCACATGCAGAAGGTATACACGCACCGCTCCCCCACATGCTGGGACAGCTGGTATTCGCCGCGGGGCAGGGCCGGGTGGCCTGCCGCCTCGTGATACAGGCTCTTTTCGATCTCGCTCTGCAGATGCTCTGCGCGGAAGCCCACGCTGAAGGGCTTGCACTCCAGCACAAGGCCGCTGTCCATGAGCATGGCAAAGGTATCGCGGGCCGAGTGGCCCACCGCAAACACCAGTGCTTCGCAGGCAAAGGAACCATCCGTTGTGAAAATTCCGGTAATGTGTCCGTTTTTCTGTTCCAGACCGGTGAGGGCCGTGTTGAAATGCACCTCACCGCCCAGGGATTCGATCTCTTTGCGGATGGAGGTGATGACCCCCCGCAGCAGGTCGGTGCCCACATGGGGCTTCTGCTTCCAGGCGATCTCCGCCG
>OLRW01001887.1_pt1 | contig 12594 bp, 16 predicted proteins | sample 1672701 | NCBI WGS metagenome assembly OLRW01 (sample SAMEA3136715, study PRJEB25190) | human gut metagenome | biome: human gut; feature: human-associated habitat; material: faeces | place: Austria | collected 2013
TTAAGTGCAGATATTGTATTTCTGCATGATGGGAACATAGGGAGTCCATATAAAGAGCCTGAACACAGGGCACGAAGGGTCGCTGTCCACAGCGCATGCCAATTCAGCAGAGGATATGCTGTCACGTCTGGAAACCATGGTTCTTATGGGAGTGGAGCTTCCACTGGAAGCCATTCGCAGGCAGATTGCATCCGGCGTGGATATCCTGGTACATCTGGGGCGTATGCGGGACAGATCCAGAAAGGTGCTGGAAGTAACCGAAGTGTGCGGCTTTGAAGACGGACAGATCCGGATCAGGCCGCTGTATCAATGGCAGGAGGGGAAAGGGCTGGTAAGGACTGCACCCCTTCTCCATATGGAAAAACTGGAAAGAGCAGGGATTGAACTATGAAAGGGAAAGTAAAAGAACGATCATACAGGAAAACAGATTATGAACAGTATCATTTTTCAGTAAAGGAACTGGTAAAATATCTGGGGCAGGCGGCAGCTTTATGTATGGCAGCAGATTACTTGTTTTACAGAAATCTGTGGCTGCTTATGTCTATTATTCCGGTTTCCGCCTTTTATCTGAAATGGCAGAGAAACCGAATGATCCGGGAGCGCAGGAAAAGACTGAATTATCAGTTTAAGGATGCACTCACTTCTCTCAGTGTGGCTGTGCAGGCCGGATATTCAGTGGAGAGTGCGGTGATGTCCTGTGTACGGGATCTGGAACGCCTTTATGGAAGAGGCGCAGATATTGTGGAGGAATTCCGGTATATTGAGAGTCAGCAGCAAGTGAGCGTACCCCTGGAAGAACTGTTTATGGATCTGGGTGAGCGAAGCCAGGTAGAGGATATTGAGAATTTTGCATCTGTTTTTTATACGGCGAAGAGAACAGGTGGAGATATGAACAGAGTGATCCAGAAGGTGGCGCGGATGCTGGGAGACAAGATCGATGTAAAGAAGGAGATTGAAGCGACACTGGCTGCGAAGAAATCAGAGCAGATGATCATGAGTTTCATGCCTGCAGGGATCATTGTCTATCTTCAGATGACTTCGCCGGGATTCTTAAGTGTTCTTTATGGAAATCCCTTTGGAATTGCCGCAATGAGTATCTGCCTGGCTGTTTATGGAACTTCTTACTGGCTTGGCAGAAAGATCGTAGATATAGAGGTATAACAAGAAGAATGTGGGTACATATTGCCGTTTTTGGTATGATCCTGGCTCTGTATGTGGGATGGAGAAAGGGCTGGATCCCATCGGAAGGTATCGGCGGAAGAGAAGGAATAAGGCTTTTTATCACAGTTGCCTTGGCAGGCAATGTGCTGGGAATGCTTCTCACAGCAGGAGGCAGCGGACAGGTGTACTCCCGGGGATATCGACTGGAAAAGGAGGATACAGGATCTTATGAGAAGGAATTCATGGTATCCGTGGATGGAGAAGAAGCAGGCACCCTGCACATTCAGGTACCGGAAAAAGAATCTGAAGAACAAAAAGGACAGGAACAGAGTCAGGAACTGACACAGGAAGAACAGGAGAAAAAGGATCTTGCAGAAGAAGTTGCCAGATATAACGAAGAGAAGGCAGATCCGGATTATTACTATCTTCCTGATGAGATTGAAGGAAAAACCCTGACATGGGAAACTCCGGAAGATACTTCCGGAAGATTGCTGACAGGCCTGTTTCTGGCTGCGGCTATGGTTGTTCTTGTTATGAAAGGAAGAGAAGAACAGGTTCAGATCCAGAAACGATATGAAGAACTTCTGATGGATTATCCTGGCCTGATTATGAAATTTACTCTTCTGGTACAGGCAGGAATGACTGTGCGGAAAGCATTTCAGAAGATAGCTGCAGATTACAGGAGAAAGAAAAACAGGAAACCAAGAACTGCCTATGAAGAAATCCGTACAGTCTGCTATGAAATGGAGAGCGGAGTCTCGGAAAGTGAGGCATACCGGAGATTCGGGGAACGATGTGGTCAGGCGAAATACAAAACACTGGCTACACTTCTGATCCAGAATCTTCAGAAAGGAAGCAGCCAGATGGCAGATATGCTGGAACGGGAATCTGTGGAAGCATGGGAAGAGCGTAAGCGGAAAGCCAGAGTTCTGGGCGAAGCCGCAGCTACGAAACTTCTGTTTCCCATGATGCTGATGCTGGTGGTAGTTATGGCCATTGTGATGATCCCGGCATTTCTTTCCTTTTATGGAGGAACCTGAGATATAAGAATGGAGGGGAAATATGAAACAATTGAAACAACTGAAAAGACTTCTGTGTAATTTCGCAGAAGAAGAGGACGCGGTAGGCGTTGTAGAGATCATTTTGATTCTGGTGGTCCTGATTGGACTTGTCATTATTTTCAAGGAACAGCTGACGAATCTGGTCAGAAGCATTCTTTCCAAAATCGCGAAACAAAGTAACTCTATTTGATGAAATAACTGCAGGGAGAAGGTGTACTCAGAATGAAAAACAATGGAAAAAAGGCAAGTATCACTGTTTTTCTGGCATTGATCTTAAGCCTTTTACTGTCTCTTATATGTACCAGTATCCAGTCTGTGCGGATGGCATCTTCCAGAATGCAGATCCTCAATAGCATGGATATAGGACTGTATTCGCTGTTTGGCCAGTATGACAGAAAGCTGCTGGAGGATTATGAGCTGCTTGCACTGGATGGTTCCATGGGCGGAGGACGGCTGAATCTGGCGGAGATCTGTAATAATCTGGAGTCTTATATGAAACCTGTACTCAGCCAGAATGGGAGAAAATTGAAACTGAAGCAGAGCGGACTTACAGGATACAGCCTTCTGACTGATCATAACGGAGAGGTTTTTTACCAGCAGATTGTACAGTATATGAGGGACACTCTGGGAAGTCAGGGAGTACAGCTTCTCCTTAACAGAATGTCAGAAAGAGAAAGAAAGACACAGGAAGCAGATAAGAATGCCAATACAGCAGAATCAGGTGATACAGTAGAAAACTATGATTCTGCCATGGATAAGGCTGCCCAGGAAAGTAAGAATGCACAGGAGACTCCTAAAGGGGAATTCTCAACAGGACAGGGAAATAACTCTGTAGTTCAGCCTCCATCTGCAGTGAAGAATCCTATTACAGTAATAAAGAGAATTATGAAAATGGGCGTTTTGGAACTGGTGCTTCCCCCTGGAAAAGGGATTTCCGGGAAAGAAATAAATACAGGCACTTTGCTCTCGGGCAGAGAGCAGCAGAAGGGAATGGATATGCCGGATGGAACTACAGCAGAAAACAGCTATACAGCCAGCATTCTTTTTCAGCAGTATCTGCTGGATCATCTGGGAAATTATACAGATCCGTCCACTTGTGGCCTGGCATATCAGATGGAATATATTTACGGAGGAAGAGACAATGATATGGATAATCTGAAGAGTGTGGCGGCGAAACTGCTGTTTATCAGGGAAGGAGTAAACTTCGCCTGTCTGATGGCAGATACCGGGAAACGTGCGCAGGCAGAGGCACTTGCAACAGCTATAGCAGCAGGCTTTCTGGTTCCTCCAGCAGCAGTGGTGATCGAAACGGCACTTATTCTGTGCTGGGCTTTCGCAGAGAGCGTCCTGGATGTAAGGGAACTGTTCGCAGGGGGCAGGATTCCGCTGGTAAAAACTTCAGATCAGTGGCAGATTTCTCTGGTGAATTTATCAGAACTGATGTCGGGTCTGGATACATTCAGGAGAAGTGATGACAGTGGAATGTCCTATGAGGACTATCTGCAGGTTCTGATCCTGACAGTGCCCAAAGGAAAAAAAGTTTTGCGTTCCATGGATATGATAGAGAATTCCATACGCAGCCAGGGCAGACCTCATTTCTGTCTGGATTCCTGTATCGTGGCGCTGGAAGCCTTTGCAGATGTGAATGCGGAGAACAGAAAAGATTTTCAGGTAATCCGCCAGTATGCCTATGAATAAAAAAGTGTAGAAAATATGCGAAATATGAAAAGAGGTGCGAAAAGATGCTTTTACAGAAGGAAATGGTGAAATGCGTAAAAGAAATCAACGAAAAGGAACTCAGTAAAAAAGAAAATCAAATAAAAGAAAGGAGTAACTGCTCTCTGACAACAAAAACAATCTTTTTTCCCCCGAAAAAAAGATACAGGCCTTCTGTGAAAGTATCTTTTTGCACCTCTGTATGGCGAAGGGCGAGTCTGGCTGTGGAAACTGCACTGGTACTGCCGCTGTTTCTTATGGGCGCAGTGACCATGATCTCGTTTATGGATATCTACAAGGTTCAGACGGAGCATCTGAGCAGGCTGTGTGATAAAGTGAAACAGGCGGGAATGTATGCTTATCCTGCAGGACAGAACAGTCTGGAGAATATTGTACTGCCGGATATTTATTCCTATGAACCTTTCGGCGGGCTGGTTCCCCTGCCGAAAATGATCACCTGTAATCAGGTAAAAGTTCATGCATGGGTCGGAAAGACATATGAAGACACAGGAGAAAATCAGGAAAACATAGAAAATATGGTTTATATTTCGGAAAGCGGAAGTGTATATCATAAGAATCCGGGATGCAGTTACCTGAATGTGTCACTGCGGCAGGTATCAGGGAGCTCCATACTGTCCATGAACAATGCACATGGAGAGCATTATACTGCCTGTGAAACCTGCAGCAGAGGCCAGGAACCTGCAGGCGTTGTCTACATTACAGGTCAGGGGAACAGGTATCATAATCTGGAGTCCTGCAGTGGGTTGAAGAGAACTGTAAAGCTGGTAAAGGAATCTGAGGTTTCAGGAATGGGTCCGTGCAGCAGATGCGGATGATGATAAATATAAAAGAAAAAATATAAAAGAAAGGCAGGACAGGGGATTTATGATAAAAGAAGGGGTTGTACTGGTATTTCTTGGAATCAGTACATGGACGGATCTTAGAAAGAGACAGGTGTCTCTGATCATTACCGGTCTTTTTGCAGCAGCAGGGCTGGGATGGATGTTGTATCAGGGAGCACTCTCAGCAGAACTTCTGCTTTCTGTCGGCCCGGGAATGTTTTTCCTGGGATTAAGTGTTCTTACAGGAGGAACTGTGGGAATGGGTGATGGATGGATCATAACTGCACTGGGAATATTTCTGAAACCGGAAGAATTGTATGAAATGCTTCTGGCAGCAGTCCTGATTAGCGCTGCCTGGTCTGGAATCCTGATGGGGATTTTTAAAAAGAAAAGAAATACAGAGATCCCTTTTGTGCCATTTCTGCTGGCCGGATATGCAGGAGGTTTATTTTTATGGAAATAAAAAGCATCAGAAGAACAAATACTGCAAAATTACAGAAAGGAAGCCTGACTGTGGAAGCCGCGTGCGTGATGCCGGTGATCCTTCTGACTTTAACAGGAACACTTTATCTCTGCTTTCATGTACATAACAGGGCATGGCTGACTTCAGCGGCTTATGAGTCTGCATTATGTGGAAGCATGGAAGGAATAAAAAAGAATGGATCTGCCTGTGATGCGGCCAGGATGCGCAGTGAAGAACTTGGCAGCACGGGATTTTTCGGGACAGAAAATCTCACAGCACAGACGCATGTGGGGAAGGAAGTGCAGGTTACATATGATCTGGATACGGTTTCTCAATACGGCAGTTTCTCCTGGCATGTTCGTGCAGAAGGAAGGGCCAGAATAACAGATCCGATGAAGTATATACGAAAGATCCGTGCAGCAGCTGCGATCCTGAAAGGAAGGGAGGGATAAGGTGAAAACAGAGTATAAAAGAGACATGAACCATAATTACCTGATCCTTTATGGGGAAGAGGAGATCAATACAGATTCCTATCAGGTGCGGATGCTGGTAGGAAATATCATTCCCTCTCTTCTGAAATGCCGGATACAGGGAATGGACGGGAAATTTATGGTGTATTTCGATATTACATCCAGACAGGCGCTGAACAGATTATATGAAGAGAAGAAAATGGGGATCGAAGATCTGAGACGCATTTTCGGCGGATTCGTAAAGGTGATGGAGGATACCGCAGAGTATCTGATGAATCCGGGACAGCTGGTACTGGCACCGGAATACATCTTTACAGATATGGAAGAGGGGCAGGTTTATTTCTGCCTGATGCCTGGATATGACAGAGATATCAAAGAGCAGTTTCAGGCACTTACGGAATACATTCTGCCGAAAATTGACCATGAAGACGGCGTTGCAGTTATGCTTGGGTATGGAGTTTACAGAAGAGCGATGGAGAACAGTTTTCATCTGGAACATATTAAAGAAGAATTATATAAACTTCCTGAAGAGCGTGAAATTCCGTCAGCAGAAGAAAAGGATCTGTTCGGGGATGAACAGAGAATGGAGCCGGAAGAAAAGGATCGGTTGGAGAATGACAGAATAGAATTTGTGCGTGAAAACAGAGCTCCGGAGATAAAGAACAGTGCAGGGCAATCTCTACGGAAAGTACTGCCGGCAGCAGTCAGTCTTGTTATTCTGGCAGGTATTGCAGCAGCTACGGTGATGGGGTATCTGCCATATCTGGAAACAGGAGTTTTACTGGGGGCAGCGCTGCTGATACTAATGGCGGCGATGGGGATTTCATGGATCATGAAAAGGCGGACAAAAGAAACGCCTTCTTCTGCACAGAAATCCCGGAGGCAGAAAGAAGGACAAACAGAATACGGAGACTCAGAGCTTTTCGGAAAAAACAGTGATTTTCTGCATAAAAAAGAATCTCCAAAAGTATTCGAGAGAACAGAAAATAATGGAAATGCAGAGCTATTTCAGGAAGAAAGAAGCGTATATGGAGGCATGGAATCTGTTCAGAAAGAAAAAAAGAGTATGTGTAATGGAAATTTCGGAGAAACTATGGTTCTTTCGGCAGCAGTAACGTCAGGTCCGGCAAGTTTCGTAAGCAGGGAACCGGGAGAACTGGCAACTATATATCTTCAGGAAGACCTGACAGTGGTAGGAAAGCTTGCCAATGCCTGTGATGCAGTCATAGATCTTCCCACAGTGAGCAGGATCCATGCGAAGATCCGGAAAAAAGAAGAGGGGTATTACCTTACTGATATGAATTCCAGAAATGGAACTATGGTAAACGGCCGCCTGCTCTTGCCGGATGAAGAGTACAGACTGCAGAATGAGGATGAGGTGGATTTCGCCCAGGCAAGATATGTGTTTCTGGAATAGAGACATGTCTGTTAAAGAATAAAGGTTTTGTAAATTCTTGCGTTTTTTGGTACAATTACAGAAGATACTGAATAGAAAAGAGGTTAAATGTGGAAGAACTGAAAAAAGAGCCTGTAACAGTCTTTTTGATCCTGGTCAATGCGCTGGTTTTTCTTGTAGTAGAATTCACAGGAGGATCTGAGGACACCCTGCACATGCTGCAATGCGGAGCTGCTTATACACGATCCATTCTGGACGGGGAGTATTTTCGGATATTAACCTGCATGTTCCTGCATTTCGGAGCGAAGCATCTGGGAAATAATATGCTGGTGCTTTTTGTTCTGGGAGGAAGGATGGAACGTACTGTGGGACGGATCCGTTATCTTCTGATCTATCTTCTGGGAGGTATGGGCGGCAATATCCTCTGTCTTCTTCTGGAGATGAGAAGCGGCGATTTCGCTGTGTCAGCAGGTGCCTCCGGAGCGGTCTTTGCTGTAATGGGAGCGATGATCTATGCTGTGATCAGAGGAAAGGGACATGTAGAAGATCTTTCTACCAGGCAGGTGCTGATCATGGCAGCGTTTTCTCTTTACTTTGGCTTCACCAGTGAAGGCGTGGATAATGCAGCCCATGTAGGCGGACTGATCTGTGGATTTATACTGGCAGTACTTCTGTATCATCCAGGAAAATATGAAAGGCAGAACCCTGACCAGGTGTGCTTGTAAGCGTAATGTGTCCATGATGTGCGAGAACAATCTCCTGAACAACTGCAAGTCCGAGACCGGTTCCTTCCGGTTTATAGGTAACAAATGGCGTCCAGACATGCTGAAGCTGATCCTGTGTCATCCCGCAGCCATTATCACTGATGGAGATACAGATTCCATTGTCATTTTTACGGAGACAGGCGGTGATCCTGCCTTTGGGATGATCGATGGCCTCGCAGGAATTACGGATAAGATTCAGTAATGCCTGACGCATTTTGATCCGGTCAATAAAAACAGGGGAGGAAATCTCTTCCAGATGACTTTCCAGTGTGATCCCCAGATAATCCAGTGTGTGTTTTTCGCTGGAGAGGACTTGCCGCAGGAAATCTGTGGGATTGGTGGGGATTGGGGAAATGGTTCCGGCATGGCTGAAGTCGGAAATCTGATTCAGAAGCTCCCTGACGTAATCCAGATTATCTGTCAGGCTGTCCCAGCCTTGCCAGGTGCAGATCTCGGGATGAGAGGACGCCATAAGCTGCAGTTCACTGACGATCAGGGCGATGGGATTACGTATTTCGTGTCCAAGTTTGGATAAGGTCATCTGAAATTCTTTTTTTAATTGTTCTGCTGTACTTTCAGTCTGCATATGTATCACCTCAGGGAAAGTGTACCACTGAGACAGCAGGATCATCAATCAGTTTCGTAGTGGAAAAATCGTATAGTTTCGCTGTAATTATTGCACAGACGAGGGATTTTGACGTAAAATGTCCGTATACGCAATGCGAAATTATGCGTGAAAGAAAAATAAATTCAACAAAATTTAATGAAAGAGGGAATTAAAAATGGATAATTGTATTTTCTGTAAAATCGCTAATGGAGAAATACCGGCTGCAACTCTTTATGAAGATGAAGATTTCAGGGTGATCCTGGACCTGGGACCTGCAAGTAAAGGCCACGCACTGATCCTGCCTAAGGCTCATGCAGCGAATATTTATGAACTGTCAGATGACATGGCAGCCAAGGCTATGGTTTTGGCGAAGAAGATGGCATCAGCTATGACAGAAGCGCTGAAATGTGACGGTTTCAATATTGTGCAGAATAACGGGGAGTGCGCCGGCCAGACAGTATTCCATTTCCATATGCACCTGATTCCGAGATACAATGGAGATACTGTAGGCATCACATGGAAACCGGGTGAATTAACAGATGAAGATAAAGAGGAGATCCTGTCAAAGGTAAAGGCACAGCTTGCCTGACCCCGAGACTTTATACAAAAGATGAAAAACACGGAGTTTGGAGCCATCTACGCCAGATACCGTGCCCGTTCAAAGCGGCTCGCAAGAGCAATTCTGAAGAATGAAGATGAGGCAGAAGACGTCTGCCATGACGTATTCGTAAAACTGTATAAAATGGGAGAGGAATTTGATACGTCCAGTGAGAAAAAGATGGAATCATGGATACTCACCACGACTGAGCGCACAGCGTTGGATTATTACAAAAAAGGATACAGGAAACATGAATATGCAGATTCAGATGAAATTGAGAGAGCGGCAGAAGTGCTTGCACAGAGCAGAAGCACTGTAGATGAAGTAATAGAAGTAATTGAAGCACATGATTCTGTGGGAGCGATTTTCAGGGAACTCAGACGCAGGAATGAGAGAAACTACGAAATCTATGTCAGAGTCAAGTTATGCCATATGCCGCCGGAAACCGTGGCACGACAATTTCATACTACATCCAATAATGTGAACAATATTGTCATGCGCACGAAGCGGTGGCTTATGAAAGAATATGACAGAAATTCAGATCTCTGAGAACAGAGGGAACAGTATGTTTATCTAGCTGCACATTCCTCGATGAGTTCCGTGATCTTTTCGATAGAATTCATATGACTGCTTCCTGACATTGCATCAATGTAGGTCTGGCGGTTATTATAAAGCTGTCGGATGGAATCCAGAAGCTTTTCTTCTGTGATCTCTTCTTCTTCCAGAACCATGCTGAAGCCCTGACGTTCGAAAGAACGGGCATTTAAGATCTGGTCTCCACGGCTGGCATTTGCTGACAGGGGAATAAGAAGATTTGGTTTCTTAAGGGCATTGATCTCACAGATCGCGTTGGCGCCTGCACGGGAAATTACCACATCTGCCAGTGCAAACATATCTGCCAGTTCCTGTTTGATATATTCATACTGAACATAGCCTTCTGTGCCATTCAGGCTTTCGTCCATTTTTCCTTTTCCACAGAGGTGGATCACCTGGAATTCTTTCAGAAGATCCGGAAGGATACGGCGGATATTTTCATTGACGGAAGCTGCGCCCAGACTGCCTCCGATCACCATAAGTACGGGCTTGCTGTCTGTGAAACCACAGAATTTTCTGGCTGCTTCTTTATCACCGCTCAGAAGTTCCTGACGGATCGGTGTACCGGTAAGGACAGCTTTATCAGCAGGAAGGCTGCTGACAGTTTCAGGGAAATTACAGCATACCTTTGCAGCGGAAGGAATGCAGAGTTTGTTTGCAAGTCCTGGTGTCATGTCAGATTCATGGATGATGGCAGGAATTTTGCATTTTTTAGCTGCGATGACTACGGGAACAGTAACGAATCCACCCTTGGAGAAGACAACATCCGGTTTTAACTGTTTCAACAGTTTCTTAGCTTCTCCGAAACCTTTCAGAACACGGAACGGGTCGGTAAAATTTTTCACATCAAAGTAACGTCTTAATTTACCGGAGGAAATGCCGTAATAAGGAATGTGCATTTCTTCGATAAGTTTCTTTTCAATTCCGTCATAAGAGCCGATATAGGAAATTTCATATCCCAGTTCTTGCAGACGGGGAATCAAGGCAATATTTGGAGTAACATGACCGGCGGTACCGCCACCGGTGAGTACGATATGTTTCATAAGGATCCTCCTGATCATTTTGAAATAAAATAGAATAAAATGCCCTTTCAGAGCAGAAATTCTATCTTTAATATGAACCAGTACAGGAGAATTGTCAAGGAAAGTTGGAGATTATGAGAGATAAAATAAGCAGGTACAGAAGCGAAGAAGAGACAGATAAACTGCTGGAAGAACAGTTCATCAGAGAGGCAGAAGAGATGGAAGCACGGATACTGAGAGCAGCAGGGGCAGACCCCATGGAAGAACCGCCTGAAGAATCCCAGGAAGAAATCAGCGCAGGATATGACCGTGTGATCGCCACCCTGAAAGCCAGCGGTGAATACCGGGAGGAAACAGAGGATCGTAAGCTTCTGGGATTTCAGGAATTTCAGGAATGGAAGAAAGAGATTGCCAGAGAACAGAAATTGTTTGAGAGAGCCGGTATTGCAGCAGTGAGCCTTCTGATCGTGTTTATGGCGGGAATGACAATAACAGCAGATAATACTTCTGCTCTGGAAGCTTCCAGAGCCATGTTTCATATAGAGAAACATGTGGAATCTGACGATCATCTTTCAGAAGAAACCAAAGAAGAAGCAAAAGAAAAATCCATAGAAGAACCAGAAGAACTAACAGAGGAATCCGCAGGAAAATAAAAAATTAAAAAAATTTTATTTTTTGTGTGATTTTGGAAGTGGCTGATTCGTATTATATATGTAGTGGAAATCTGCAAGTGGAAAAGATATCGGTTTTGGACTTGGTTAATTTTGTTTTTCGGGAAACAGTCACTTCACAAGAAAACAGATACAGGCAGGATGAATCAGCCGGTGTTTTGCAGATGTACATTACCATTCTGCACATCCATGTGTTTGTTCCGCAGTAGAGTACATTGAGATATCAGCAAAATCCAATATCCGAATGTGGCAGACGCATGAAAGAAGCCGGGAACTGTCTGAAATGACAGTTTCTGGCTTTTTTGAATATAGAATGTATTACTTTATTACTTTATTACTTGCCCGAAACGAACGTTACTGTTCACTCCGTTCACAGTAACGTAGCCAAAATTCATTCCAGATTGCCTGCGGCAATGGAATTTTGGCTTGTATGTCTCGGGATTTTGGCATATTCATGCCAAAACACCTCGCGGGATAGTGGTGTGTGAACAGTAACAACAAAGTTTATTTCTACAAATACGGGATCCCCGGTATCTCCGGATAACTGCCCATTCCGATCAGAAGCTCCAGACCTGTCTGTCTGGCATTTAATACCGCTGTCTTAGCAGCACTGGCATCTCCGGAAACTGCCAGGATCACTTCATTGGAATGGCTGGTTCCCTTATTCGGCGTCATATATTTCGCAATGGAAAGAGGCGCTGATTTCATCGCAGTATCTGCCATCACAAGCCCTATTGCAGCCGGAGAACCCGCCATAAACCCAAAGGCTTCTCCAACCGGTACTCCGAATGCTTTATTCAGAGCCTGTCCTGCACTGGCTGAATAGGCAAATTCCAGATGTCCGCTCTCGCTGATATAGAGTTCACCTGCATATTTATTCGTAAGTTCCAAAGCCATAGATATGGCATGGCGAACATCCGAGACATCAGTTCCCCCAAGAACAATAATATCTTCTCGGAATTCTAAGCCTTGATTTTTCAAGGCTTTTTCTTTGTTCATAATTAAAATCCCCCCATTTTTTTCTAAAAAGTACTTGACAAATTCCTCCAAAAATGTGGCGTTTCACGCCTTGATCAATAAGAAATATCTCTTACGGCTCTGCCGATTATATTATTTTTGAAATGGAGGCATTATCATGTTACCTGTTTATTCACCTGAATCACATTCCCTTTATCAGGACTTCCTTATCTCTAATTTTTTACTTTATTATCCAGATCCTTTTTCTATAT
>OLRW01001889.1_pt1 | contig 12580 bp, 13 predicted proteins | sample 1672701 | NCBI WGS metagenome assembly OLRW01 (sample SAMEA3136715, study PRJEB25190) | human gut metagenome | biome: human gut; feature: human-associated habitat; material: faeces | place: Austria | collected 2013
CCGGGGCCGCTTACCAGAGCGGCGAACGGCTGTTCAGCGAGTACGACCAGAAAACGAAATTCTACAACAAGAAGAAAGAACTTGTCCACGCCGAGATCATGCTGCCGTCCCATGCGCCGCCCGGATATGCAGACCGGGCAACCCTCTGGAACGCCGTGGAAGCCGTGGAGAACCAGTGGAACTCCCAGCTTGCCCGGCGCATCGTGCTGGCGTTCCCGGTGGAGGTGCCGAAGGAGCAGTATTTGTCCATGATAAAAGAGTTTTGTCAGGAGCAGTTTGTTTCCAAAGGGATGATTGCCGACTTTGCCATCCACGACAAGGGAGATGGAAACCCACACGCTCACATTCTGCTGACGCTCCGGGCAATAGATGAACACGGCAAGTGGCTCCCGAAAGCCAGAAAGGTGTACGACCTTGACGAGAACGGTGAGCGCATCCGGCTCGCTTCCGGCAACTGGAAGTGCCACAAGGAAAACACGGTGGACTGGAACGACCAGAAGTATGCCGAGGTCTGGCGGCATGGCTGGGAGACCATTACCAACCGCTATTTGGAAGCGGCTGGCCGCCCGGAACGTGTTGACCTGCGCTCCTTTGAGCGACAGGGCATCCAGCAGATACCGACCGTGCATCTCGGTCCCGCCGCACACCAGATGGAAAAGCGTGGAGTGGAAACTTTTCTCGGCAACCTGAACCGGGATATTCGCGCCGCCAATAGCCTGATGCAGTCCATCCGCAGTGCGATTCGTGGGCTGCAACGCTGGATCGCAGACCTGAATGAAAAGAAGCAGATTCTTTTGGATGCACTGGAACAAGCCAAGGAGCCAATGCTGTCCGACCTGCTGGTGGATTACTTCAACCTCCGCAACGAGCAGCGCAGCGATTGGTCTGGCAAGGCAAAACTGAAATGCACTGTCCGAGACTTTGAGGAAGTCAAACGGGCGGTGGACTATCTGAAAGCCCATTCTCTGAACACCATCGAGGATCTGGATACCGCAATTTCTAACCTGAACCAGACCGCCGCCCCTCTCCGTAGGCAGTTGAAGCAGAACGAAAACCGTATGCGGGCAATCGCCCAGATCAAGGATGCTGCCGCCGCCCATGCCAAGCTGAAGCCCATCCACGACACCTTTATCAAGAAGAACTTCAAGTTGACCAAGGACGCTTATGCCGCCCAGCACAAAGAGGAGCTGGACACCTTTAATAAAGCTGTCCGCACCCTGATGAAGCTGAACGGCAACACAGCGGTGGATTTTTCGGCATTGAATGCCGAATTTTCTGCGCTGCAATCCGGCAGCGCAGAGTTGCGCACCCAACTGGAAACCTTACAGCCAGACGTCTCCGCACTGAAAAATATCCGCAAGTATATCGACATGGTGCTGAATAAGCAACAGCTTTCCGCACCGGGCGGCAAGACCCCGGAGAAGGAATCGGTGCTGAAGAAGTTGAACGATAGCAAGGCAGCACTTGAACAGAAAAAATCACAGACCCAGCCAAAAGAAAGCGAACACACATTGTAAGAGGAGAAGCGCAAATGAGCAAAACTATCACATTGACCGAACATCGCCCTGCGGATGGAATGTTGACCATGCGAGTCAGAAACACAACTTACAACGTCAACATTTTTTTCAATCCGAGCTCAAAGAACACATTAGACACTCAAATGCGGAAAATCATTCAAAAAGAAGCGAAAGCTGGTAATTTTTGAATTTACAGCAGCATCTTGATTTTTTATCTTGACAAAATGCAGCCCAAGGGCAGCTTGATCGGTGAAGTGGGCCAGCTCCTTATCCGCAGCAGCTACCGCGTGAAAGTGCTGAACACCATCAATTTTTCCAAGAGCATGAAATACAACCCGTTTCGGTATCTGCACTCGGAAAAAGACGTGTTGAAGCTGGTAAATACCCTGATTTGCAACACTAAAGGCGAGGGCGAAAAAAGTGCGGAAGATTTTTGGGTGAAATCGGAACGGCTGTTCTACACGGCCCTGATCGGCTATATCTGGCAGGAAGCGCCGGAGGAAGAAATGAACTTCACGACGCTGCTTGAAATGATAAATGCCAGCGAAGCCCGCGAGGACGACCCGGAATTTCAGTCGCCGGTGGATTTGATGTTTGAGCGATTGGAGGAACGCGATCCAGACCACTTTGCCGTCCGCCAGTATAAAAAATTCCTGCTTTCGGCGGGCAAGACACGTTCCTCTATCCTTATCAGCGCAGGCGCGAGAATGGCCCCTTTTGACATCCGCGAGGTGCGGGAGCTGATGGAGGACGACGAACTGGAACTTGACACCATCGGGGACGAGAAAACGGCGCTGTTCCTGATTATGTCGGACACGGACACCACCTTTAATTTCATTCTGGCAATGGTACAGAGCCAGCTTATCAACCTGCTTTGTGACCGGGCCGATGATAAATACGGCGGGCGGCTGCCGGTTCACGTCCGCATGATACTGGACGAGTTTGCGAACATCGGCCAGATACCCAACTTTGACAAGCTGATCGCCACCATCCGAAGCCGTGAAATCTCGGCTTCTATTATTTTGCAAAGCCAGTCACAGTTAAAGGCCATCTACAAGGACGCTGCGGAAATCATTTCCGATAACTGCGACTGCACGCTTTTTCTTAGTGGGCGGGGCAAGAACGCCAAGGAAATCTCTGACGTGCTGGGCAAAGAAACCATCGACAGCTACAACCAGAGCGAAAACCGGGGCGCACAGACCTCTCACGGATTGAATTATCAGAAGTTAGGAAAGGAGTTGATGTCACAGGACGAAATCGCAACGATGGACGGAGGCAAGTGTATTTTGCAGGTGCGCGGTGTCAGGCCGTTTTTCAGTGAGAAATACGACATTACCCGTCACCCCCGCTATAAATACCTTTCCGACGCCGACAAGAAGAACTATTTTGATGTGGACAGCTACCTGTCGTCCCTGCGCCGGAAAAGGCGGCGCGTGATAACGGAGGACGAACCCTTTGACCTCTACGACATTGAGCTGTCGGAGGAAGATTTTTCCGCAGAATAAAGCGGCCATAGAGAAAGGAGCGTGACCGATGGGACACTCGGACGAATGGACATTTGCGGATTATTTCAAGTATGAGAAAGAAATCTACCGGGCAATCATTTCCGCTGCGGTGCTGTGCCAGTGGATCGCAGAACATGATACCCCGCCCACGGACGGGGAAGCCGAAGAACTTGCAAGGGAAATAGACCGCAGACTGTGTGAAGCATGGGGCGAAATTTTTTCGCTGGCTGTGCTGGAATGGCGGGACGGCCAGTAACTCCGGGACGTCTGCGGATTGTGAGGCTGCCGCTGTGAACGGCGGCTTTTTTTGCACCCAAACACCATCACAATCTGAATTTATGGAGGTATATTTATGGAATTTTTCAATAGTGCAGTTGATACTTTGCAGACCATCGTTGTGGGCCTCGGCGGCGCGCTTTGCGTATGGGGCGGCGTCAATCTTTTGGAGGGATACGGGGCGGACAACCCTGCAAGCAAGTCACAGGGAATCAAGCAGCTTGTCGCCGGAGGTGGCGTTGCCCTCATTGGCATGACCCTTGTTCCGCTGCTGTCCGGGCTGCTGGGATAACCCCATGTGTGTTAGAAAACCCTCCGCGTCCTCTCTGATCTGGGAGGGCGCGGGAAAGGAGGTGTCCCCACATGATCGGTGATTTAATCGGGGAATGGATCAAAGGAATCCTGATCGACGGTATCATGGGCAACCTGTCCGGCCTGTTTAACACGGTCAATACCAAAGTCGGGGAAATCGCGTCGGATGTGGGCAGTACCCCGCAGGACTGGAACGGCGGCATTTTCTCCATGCTGCAAAACCTGTCCGAAACGGTGATCGTCCCCATTGCGGCGGCCATTCTCGCCCTTGTGATGTGCTATGAGCTGATCGACATGATTGTGGAAAAGAACAATATGCACGACTTCGACAGCTCCATGTTCTTCCGCTGGATTTTCAAAAGCGCCTTTGCCATTCTCATTGTGACGAACACATGGAATATCGTCATGGGCGTGTTTGACGCCACCCAGCAGGTCGTCAACCAGAGCGCCGGGGTGATTATCGGAGATACCAGCATTGATTTTGACACGCTGCTCCCTGATCTGGAAAGCCGCCTTGAAGCAATGGACATCGGGCCGCTTCTGGGCCTGTGGTTCCAGACCCTTGTTGTGGGGCTGACGATGAACATTCTTTCCATCTGTATTTTCCTTGTGACATACGGAAGAATGATTGAAATTTATGCCGTGACCGCGCTGGGGCCGATCCCCCTTGCCACGCTGGGCAATGCGGAGTGGCGCGGCGTCGGCCAGAACTACTTGAAATCCCTGTTGGCGCTGGGCTTCCAAGCCTTTTTGATTATGGTGGTTGTCGGCATCTATGCGGTGCTGATCCAGCAGATCGGACAGGCAGCGGATATATCCGGGACCATTTGGGGCTGTATGGGCTACACGGTTCTGCTCTGCTTCTGTCTGTTCAAGACTGGCAGCATATCGAAAGCCGTCTTTACTGCACATTAACAGACAGGAGGACTACCAACCATCGAGGAAGTACAAAAGAAACGATACCACATCATTTACGCCGATCCGCCGTGGCGGTACGAGTGCAAGAAAACAGGTGCAGCGGAACATCACTATCCCACCATGAGCATTGACGAGCTGTGCGCCCTGCCGGTGGAAACGCTGGCGAAAAAGGACTGTCTGCTGTTTTTGTGGGCCACATTCCCGCAGCTCCCGGAAGCCCTGCGCCTGATCCAGGCATGGGGCTTTACGTTCAAGACGGTGGCCTTTGTCTGGTTGAAGCTCAACAAGAAAAGCCCCACATGGTTTTATGGGCTGGGCTACTGGACGAGAGGCAATGCGGAAATCTGCCTGCTTGCCAAACGAGGCAAGCCCAAGCGCCGCAGCGCCGGTGTCCATCAGTTTATTATTTCCCCTGTGGAGGAACACAGCAAAAAGCCGGACGTGACCCGTGACAAAATCATTGAGCTGGCGGGCGACCTGCCTCGCGTGGAGCTGTTTGCCAGACAGAAAGCGCCCGGTTGGGACGTTTGGGGAAACGAGGTGGACAGTGATCTTTCCCTGACCCCACAAGAAAATGTATCAGAAACGAGGTGATTTGAATGGCTTATGTGACCGTCCCAAAGGACTTAACCCGCGTAAAATCCAAGATTGTGTTTGGCCTTACCAAACGACAACTGATCTGCTTCGGCGGTGCGCTTCTCGTAGGCGTCCCGCTTTATTTTTTGCTCCGGGGCCGGGTGACTGGCAGCGCAGCGGCCCTGATTATGGTGTTCGCCATGCTGCCGGGCTTCCTGCTGGCCCTGTACGAGCGCCACGGCCAGCCCCTTGAAGTGGTGGTATGGCAGATCGTCCAGTGCTGCTTTATCCAGCCCAAGGAAAGGCCCTACCAAACCGACAACGCCTATACTGCCCTTATGCGGCAGCACCAAATGGAAAAGGAGGTAAATGCGATTGTCCGAAAAGCAAAGAAACGAGCCGCCTGTAAAGCTCACCCGCGCCGAAAAGCGGGAAATACAGGCCATCATCCGCAAGTATAAGGGCGACGGAAAAGCCCATTCCGCCCAGGCCAGTATCCCGTATCAGGCCATGTACCCGGACGGGGTTTGCAGGGTGACGGCCAACACGTTCAGCAAATGTATCGAGTTTGCCGACATCAGCTATCAGCTTGCACAGGCCGACACCAAGACGGCCATCTTTGAAAACCTGTGCGATCTCTACAACTATCTGGACGCCTCGATCCACGTTCAGCTTTCCTTTGTCAACCGCAAGACCGACCCCAAGCAGTACGCCAAGAGCTTTGAGATCAAGGCGCAGGGGGACGACTTCGACGACATCCGGGCAGAGTATTCCGGTATCCTGCAAGACCAGCTTGTGCGGGGCAACAACGGCCTCACCAAGCGCAAGTTCCTCACGTTCACCATCGAGGCCGACAACCTGAAAATGGCCCGCGCCCGTCTGACCCGCATTGAAACCGACCTGCTGGGCTATTTCAAGACGATGGGGGCCGTGGCTCATGTGCTGGACGCCAAGGAACGTCTGGAAGTGCTGCATGGGGTACTCCACCCCGACGCCGAGCCGTTTCAGTTTGAATGGAAATGGCTGGCTCCGTCCGGCCTCTCAACAAAAGATTTTATTGCCCCGTCCTCGTTCCGCTTCGGCAATTCCCGTATGTTCGGGCTGGGCGGCAAGTATGGGGCCGTGAGCTTCTTAAACATCCTGTCCCCGGAGCTGTCGGACGAAATGCTGGCCGACTTCCTCAACACGGAAAACGGCATTGTCGTCAATCTCCATGTGCAGGCCATCGACCAGAGCGAGGCCATCAAGACGGTAAAGCGCAAGATCACCGACCTTGACGCCATGAAGATACAGGAACAGAAACGAGCTGTCCGCAGCGGCTACGACATGGACATCCTGCCCAGCGACCTTGCCACCTACGGACAGGACGCCAAGGAGCTTTTGAAAACCCTGCAAAGCCGGAATGAACGAATGTTCCAGATCACCTTTCTGGTGATGAACACCGCCGACACCCGGCAGAAGTTGGAGAACGATGTATTTTGGGCCGCAGGCGTGGCGCAGAAATACAACTGTTCCCTTGTCCGTCTGGACTACCAGCAGGAACAGGGCCTTATGAGCAGCCTGCCGCTGGGGGCCAACCACATCAAGATCGAGCGTTCCTTGACGACTTCCAGCGTGGCCGTGTTCGTGCCTTTCGTGACACAGGAGCTTTTCATGGGCGGCGACGCCATGTATTACGGTGTCAATGCCAAGACCGGCGACATGATTATGCTGGACAGAAAACGGGCGCGGTGTCCCAACGGATTGAAGCTGGGGACGCCGGGCAGCGGCAAATCCATGAGCTGTAAATCCGAGATTGTCAGCGTGTTCCTTTGTACGCCGGACGATGTATATATCTGCGATCCAGAGGCGGAATATTATCCCCTTGTGAAGCGGCTCCACGGCCAAGTGGTGAAGCTGTCGCCTACCAGCAAATCCTATGTGAACCCGCTGGACATCAACCTGAATTACAGTGAGGACGAAAACCCGCTGGCGCTGAAATCCGACTTTGTGCTGTCGTTCTGTGAGCTTGTCATGGGCGGCAAGAACGGGCTGGAAGCCATTGAAAAGACGGTGATCGACCGGGCGGTACAGGTGATCTACCGGCCTTATCTGGCAGACCCCAAGCCGGAAAATATGCCCATCCTTGCAGACCTGCACAAAGCCCTGTTAGACCAGCATATCCCGGAGGCCGACCGGGTGGCGCAGGCCCTTGACCTGTATGTGTCCGGCAGCTTAAATGTGTTCAACCACAGAACCAACATCGACATTCAAAACCGCATTGTGGCCTTTGACATCAAGGAGCTGGGCAAGCAGCTAAAGAAAATCGGTATGCTCATTGTCCAAGACCAGATTTGGGGGCGCGTCACCCAAAACCGCAGCAAGGGCAAGGCGACATGGTATTTCTGTGATGAGTTCCACCTGCTTTTGCGTGAGGAACAGACGGCGGCCTTTTCCTGTGAGATTTGGAAGCGTTTTCGTAAGTGGGGCGGGATTCCCACAGGTGCGACGCAGAATGTAAAAGACCTGCTTTCCTCCCCAGAAATTGAGAACATTTTGGAAAACAGCGACTTTATCTGCCTGCTCAATCAGGCCAGCGGCGACCGCAAAATCCTTGCGGAACGGCTAAACATTTCGCCCCAGCAATTACGGTATGTGGACAATTCCGAACCCGGCGAGGGGCTTCTCATTTACGAAAATGTGATCCTGCCCTTTAAGAACCCCATCCCGAAAAACACCCAGCTCTACCAGATCATGACGACCCGGTTAGGCGAGGGGGCGACGGTATGAGCGCCTTAACACATTTCAGCCTGTTTTCCGGGATCGGCGGGATCGACCTTGCGGCGGAAGCCGCAGGGTTTACCACCGTATGCCAGTGCGAATGGGCGGATTTCCCGATGGAAGTTTTGAAAAAGCACTGGCCGCAGGTACCAAAATTCCGGGACATTACCACAGTGACAAAGGAGGCATTTTTTGAAAAAACAGGACAAGAAACCACCACACTTATTTCCGGGGGATTCCCCTGCCAGCCCTTTTCCAGTGCTGGGAAACAACGGGGATTTGAGGACGAACGGTATTTATGGCCCGAAATGCTCCGCGTTATCCGGGAACTGCACCCCTCTTGGGTGCTTGGAGAAAATGTTGCTGGCTTCATCCATCTGGGGCTCGACAAGACGGTTTTTGACTTGGAGCAGGCAGGCTACGCCGTTAGGGTTTTCGTACTTCCTGCTGTCGCCGTCGGCGCATGGCATGAGCGCAAAAGAACTTTCATCATCGGCCATGCTGCTTCCCACGCCCCTTGCCAGCGACACGGGGGATGTGGGGAAAACTGTCGATGTGCGGATGACCCCGACCGGGAGCTTCCGAAAATACAACCCCAGCGGAACCGTATGGACGGCGCGGCTGTCATGGGCGGTTTACAAACTGCTGGGCAGCCCGCCGGGGGATGTGAAACTGAATCCCGACTGGGTGGAATGGCTGATGGGATTCCCCAGGAGATGGACGGACATTCCATGTGGGCCAAAGAGCCGGCGCAAATCCCGTACTTAATCAGCGACCCGCCGGCGAATGTGGCAAAGCGGTTAAAGACTTTGGGAAACGCGGTTGTTCCCCCGCAGGTGTACCCCATCCTGCGCTATATTGCAGAGATTGAAACCGGGTGCTGCCGGAACAGACAGCAAGGAGGTGATCGGATATGGAACCCTTAAAACCCCGCGATAAGGTAACGCAGCACATGACCCGCGACGGCCTGACGCTGGATAACCAGACCACAGGCGAAAGCGTCAATGTGTCCAGCCGGGAGGCCGAGCAGGAATACACCGCCCAGCCGGAGGGCGCGGCGGAAAAAATACTGGAACGGGCGGACGAGCTGCACGACCGCCACAAGGCAAAAAAAGTGGCCAAGGATGCCGGGGAAACCGTGGCACAGGCCACCGGCCCCGTTTCCCGGTTGCAGTTTACCGCCGAGGAACGGGCTTCCCCGGAGCTGGCCCCGTATATCAAAAAGGCAGAAAAGCGGGCGGATAAGCTGGAAGCGGCTAAAGAAGCCCTGCCGAAAAAGCGTGTCGTCACCAAGGAAACGGTTTATGACGAAGCCAAGGGCAAGGCCAAAAGCAGGCTGTATTTTGACAAGGTGGAGAAAACCCCTCCCAAGCTCAAACCAAACCCGGCCAGCCGCCCCATACAGGAAGCCGGGCTTTACCTCCACGGAAAAATCCACGAGGTAGAACATGAAAATGTGGGCGTGGAGGGCGGCCACAAGGGGGAGGAACTGGCGGAACGGCAGGCGGGCCGCATGATCCGCAGCGGCGTCCACCGCCACAAGCTCAAACCCTACCGGGCCGCAGCCAAGGCCGAGCGAAAGTCCATCGCTGCCAACGCCGAGTTTGCGTATCAAAAATCCCTGCGGGATCACCCGGAGCTGGCGCAGGCGGCCAAGAACCCCGTTTCCCGTTTCTGGCAGAAACAGCACATCAAGCGGGAATATGCCAAGGCAGCAAGGGCGGCGGGCCAGACCGCACAGGGGGCGGCAAGCACCGCCAAGACCACGGCTGCCGCAGCCAAGAAAGCCGCAGAGAAAAGCAGACAGGCCGCGTCCTTTGCCGCCCGGCACTGGAAAGGGGCGCTGATCGTCGGCGGCGTGGGCCTTATGCTTCTGCTGGTGATGGGCGGCCTGCAATCCTGCACCGCCATGTTTGGCAGCACCGGGACGGGCCTTGCCGCCACCTCCTATCTCTCCGAGGACAACGATATGCTGGGAGCCGAAGCCGCCTATGCCGCGCTGGAAGCAGACTTGCAGCACGAACTTGACAACTACGAAAGCCTGCACCCTGGCTATGACGAATACCGTTTCGATCTGGACGAGATCAAACATGACCCCTATGTGCTGACTTCCATCCTGTCGGCGCTGCATGAGGGCGTCTATACGCTGGGCGACGTGCAAGGCGACCTTGCCATGCTCTTTGAGAAGCAATATACCCTGACACAGACCATTGAAACCGAAACCCGATACCGCACCGAAACCCGGACGGACAGCGAGGGCAACACCTATACTGTGCAAGTTCCCTACACCTATTACATCTGCAACGTGAAGCTGGAAAACTTCGATATGTCCCATCTGCCTGTTTACATCATGGGCGAGGAACAAATGAGCCTGTATGCGGTGTATATGCACACGCTGGGCAACCGGCCTGACCTGTTCCCAAACGGCACCTATCCCAACGCTTCCACCGTCAAGGAGCCGACCTATTACGACATTCCCCCGGAGGCTTTGGAGGACGCCACCTTTGCCGCAATGATGGCCGAGGCGGAAAAGTATGTAGGTTATCCGTATGTGTGGGGCGGCAGCTCTCCCAGCACCAGCTTTGATTGCAGCGGCTTTGTGAGCTGGGTAATCAATCACAGCGGATGGGACGTGGGACGGCTGGGCGCACAGGGCCTTTGCAATATCTGTACCCCTGTTTCCCCGGAGCAGGCCAAGCCCGGCGACCTTGTATTTTTCGTCGGCACCTACGACACCCCCGGCGTTTCCCACGTCGGCATTTATGTGGGCAATTCCGTGATGTTGCACTGTGGCGACCCTATTTCCTACACCAACCTCAATTCGAGTTATTGGCAGCAGCATTTCTATTGTTACGGGCGTCTGCCTTGACGCCAGAAAGGAGTTTTGACTATGGCAAACAAACTTGACCGTATCGAAAAGGACATTGAGAAAACCAAGGCCAAGATCGCGGAGCTGCAAAAGCAGCTTCGTGAGCTGGAAGCGGCAAAGACCGAGCAGGAGAATTTGCAGATCATCCAGCTTGTGCGCGGCCTGAACATGAAGCCGGAGGAATTTGCGGCGTTCCTGCGCGGCGGCGCTTTGCAGAGCGCCCCGGCCCCGCAGCCGGATTTTGAACAGGAGGACAATGCCGATGAAGAATAAGATCATTCGCACGTTTACCGTGACGCTGGCCGCCGTGCTTTGCCTGACGGCCTTTTCCACCACCGCGTTTGCCGGTGGCACTGACCCCAACCCGGAGCCTTTGCCGGAAACCACCGAGGCACCGCAGGAGGAAGAACCCACCACCGGCGGCATGGAGCCGGAGGGCGTACCTGTTACCCCGGAGGGCAATGCAACACTGGTGGATGATTTTTATGGGGATAAGCAGCTTATCACCGTTACCACCAAGGCGGGCAACTACTTTTATATCCTGATCGACCGCGCTAACGAGGACAAGGAAACCGCCGTTCACTTCCTCAACCAAGTGGACGACGCTGACCTGCAAGCACTGTTGGAGGACGGCAAAGCCGCCCCGGAAACCTGTACCTGTACGACCAAGTGCGCGGCGGGAGCCGTCAACACGAATTGCCCGGTATGTAAAACCAATATGACCGAGTGTACCGGCCCGGAGCCGGAACCGCAGGAGCCGGAGGAAACCGAGCAGCCGCAGGAAGGTGAAGCGAAAGGCAGCGGCACGGGCGGCCTTGTCGTGTTCCTTGTGGTGGCCCTGATCGGCGGCGGCGCGGCCCTTTACTTCTTCAAGTTTAAGAAGCCCAAGGCCGACACCAAGGGCGGCGACGAGCTGGACGAATACGATTTTGGCGAGGACGAGGACGACGAGGACGAACCGGCCCCAGAGGACGAAGTGACACCCGAAGTGGACGACAGCATGGAAACGGATAAAGAGTAAAGAAAAAGCGGCATTGCTTATCAAACAAGAAATAGCAATGCCGCTTTTATTACGATAGTTTGGCGTTAAGTGATTTAAGCAAATCAAGACCGAGGTCAAATACCCAGTCGAACGATTCGCTTTCGTATTCTTTAAGTTGATTATGTACCGCTTTATTCAAAATACCAACAAGGTCAAATATGATAGCTCGTTCATTATCATTGATAAGCTGGTGTTGGCTAAGAACTTTTGCCATTTGCCCGATACCAGTACGAGAAGTATCTAATTGGTTCGCTTCAGCTATTTTTCTCAATACACTTTCAATTTCGATCCGCAAACCAGCTAAAGCCAATTTGGGATCGCTGTACCGCAATCCATAGAAAGTGTATTGCTCGTTGTCCGCTGTTTCACTTTTTAGGATTCCTGCCTCACTTGCCTTTTTATCAATTTCTTTTTTCTGCTCTTTGCCAACCAGCTCAACTTTGCCAAGTCCGCTGATTTCCAGTGTTTTAATGTATTGGATAAACCACGGGACGAAAGCAAGTATAAGAAGAATAATGGAAGTAGTATCAATATTCCATTCGGGTTTAACAATTCTTGCGATAAAGACAGCAATAAAGACAAGTGATGTGATTATCTTAAAGACCATACCTACCACCTCACAAATACAATTATACAACACAAATCGCAAAGAAACAATGAAAGGAGTGTGTGTTTATGCAACTTATAATTGCAGAGAAACCGAGCGTCGCCCGCAGCATTGCGGGCGTGATCGGTGCGGATCAGAAAAGGGACGGCTACATGGAGGGAAACGGCTATCTGGTGAGCTGGTGTATCGGCCACCTTG
>OLRW01001899.1_pt1 | contig 12538 bp, 10 predicted proteins | sample 1672701 | NCBI WGS metagenome assembly OLRW01 (sample SAMEA3136715, study PRJEB25190) | human gut metagenome | biome: human gut; feature: human-associated habitat; material: faeces | place: Austria | collected 2013
GCATTGGCCCTTTCATCGCTATTTTCCTTTTTACAGGCTTATTATATGCCGTTTTTGTCCTCTTGTCAACCGCTTTTTTCCGCATAAAAGCGCCCATCTGCGCAAAACCTAACACGGAGAGGAGTGTTTTTATGGCAGATGTTTTTGTAGAGATCCGGCAGGTCGTGCTGACAAGCCTGCTGTCCCTGGTGGTAATGTTCGTTTTCACCCGAATCGGCGGCAAGCGGCAGATCGCACAGATGAGCCCCTTTGACTATTTAAATGCCATCACCGTAGGTTCTATCGGGGCCGAGCTGGCGACGGACTTAGAGCAGTGGTGGCGTCCCCTGTCGGCGCTTATCATCTATATTCTTGCCACCTGGCTTGTACACTATACTGCCTGCAAAAGTAACGCCATGCGCAGCTTTTGGAGCGGGCGCAGCCTGATCCTGATGGACGGTGGCGTGATATCAAAAACGGCCTTGCAGCGGGCCGCCATTGATGTAAATGAGTTTTTTGGCCAGGCCCGGATAGCCGGGTACTTTGATCCGAACGAAATTGAAACAGCCATTTTGGAGACAAGCGGGCAAATCAGCTTTCTGCCCAAAAGTCTCAACCGCCCGCTTACGCCTGAGGATATGCAGCTGCATCCCGACGTCGCCGGCATCTGGTATGATTTAATTATCGACGGTCAGCTCATGCAGGACAATTTAAAGGCTGTAGGCCGGGATGAGCGCTGGCTGGATGCCCAGCTCCACGCCCAGGGCATCGGCCAACGCAGCGAGGTATTCTACGCTGCCTGTGATAAGGCAGATGGATTTTTCGCCTGTCGGGTAAAATAAAAAGAAAACCCGCCTGACAGAAACTCTATCAGGCGGGTTTGTGGTGGAGAATACCGGGATCGAACCGGTGACCTCTTGCATGCCATGCAAGCGCTCTCCCAGCTGAGCTAATCCCCCACAGCTGGCGTCGTCTGGGGTGTTTGCTCCTGACGACGTGTGTTATTATAGCAAAGCTGTTCGCAAATGTCAACAGGTTTTTGCAAAAAAACTTATAAAATATTTTATAGAAAAGGGCCGCCCCCAAATGGGATGCAGCCCTTGCAAGCATCAGATGGAAATAGCCTTGGCAATCTCGATCATGTCGCGGTCGATGGTCTTGTGCATGGACAGCGCAACGTTGACATCGTAATCGACGATCTTGTCGCCGGAGACAGCCACAACGCGGTTGTAAATGCCCTTGTCCAGCAGGTCGATGGCGTGGTAGCCCATCAGAGAGGCATTCACACGGTCGCGCACCGTGGGAGAACCGCCGCGCTGGATGTGGCCCAGAACGGTGGCACGAGAGTCAACGCCGGTAGCCGCCTGAATCTGATTGGCCAGCTCCTGGGCACCGACAACACCCTCGGACACGATGATGATGAAGTGCTTCTTGCCAGTGACCTGGGTCTGGCGCATACGGTCGAGGATGTCACGCTCAAAGTCGAACGGGATCTCCGGCAGCAAAACGGCAACCGCACCGGTGGCGATGCCGACGTTCAGCGCAATATAACCAGCGTGGTGGCCCATGACCTCAACGACCGAGCAGCGGTCATGACTCTGGGTGGTGTCGCGCAGCTTATCGATGGCCTCGACAGCGGTGTTCATGGCCGTGTCGTAGCCGATGGTATACTCACTGCAGGCGATATCGTTGTCGATGGTGCCGGGCAGACCGATACAGGGAATGCCCTGGTTTGCCAGCGCACGGGCACCCATGAAGGAGCCGTCGCCGCCGATGACGACCAGCGCGTCAATGCCCAGTTCCTTACAGCGGGCAAGGCCCTTGGCCTGGCCTTCCTTCGTCTTGAACTCCAGGCAGCGTGCGGTATACAGAATCGTGCCGCCGCGGTGGATGATCTCAGACACGCTGCGGACGTTCATTTCATACACTTCACCATTGATCAGGCCGTTGTAACCACGCTGAATGCCCATCATGCGGTAGCCCTTGCTGATACCTGCACGGACGATTGCACGGACAGCGGCGTTCATGCCAGGTGCGTCACCGCCGCTGGTGAGAACACCGATCGTTTTGATTTCCTTAGCCATAAAGCGAGCCCCTCCTATTTCGGGAACTATGGACCCGCCTGAAATGTACGATGTATTCAGGCGCGGTCATCACGTTACAATAAATTTTTAACAATCTCGTGACCATCCACATTATACCACACTTTGGCCTTGGTAATTATGGACAAATCGCGCAAAACGCATGGATTTATTTTGCAGACTGTTCGATATCCTGAACTTTTACACAATTTTTGCCCAGAATCCGCTCCAATTCTGTACGCAGCAGTGGATCGTCCTTGATTGCCATGTGCCGGGCCAGCACCGCTTTCCCGGTGTCCAGGAAGCGGAAGTATACCTTGACTGTGCCGCCGTCAAAGATGTTGCACAAAAGATTTTCAACCTTGTGCATTTCCGGACAGTCCCGAGCAGGCACGGTCAGGAAATACCCGGCGGCCCCTCCCCCGCTGGTCTCGCGTTTGACACGTTCGACACGGTTCATGCCAAAGTTTTTGTTCGGGTCATAACTGTCAATGGGCTGCACGCCCTCGACCAGCAACCGGGCGGCCTCGTCCTCCTTGACGGAGACGCGGCCATTGGCAACGACGACGGCGTTTTCCTGCAAGGCTGCGCGGCACTCTGCCAGGATGCGCGGAAAAACGATCATCTCCATGCTGCCGGTCAGATCCTCGACGGTGGTAAAGGCCATCAGGGTGTTGGACTTTGTCGTCATGATTTTGTTCTTGACGATGGTACAGACAAAGGTGACAGTCTGGTTGTCAAACTGCTTGGCGTCCTCCCCCAGCAGCTGGGCGATGGTGCAGGTAGCTATCTGCGCGATCTGGGCGCGGTAGGCGTCCAGCGGATGACCGGACAGGTAGAGGCCGGACACCTCTTTTTCCATTTTCAGCAGTTCGCCAGCCGAATATTCCGGCAGGTTCGGGATTTTATAATCGTCGGCGGGCTTGTCGTCGCTTCCGCCGCCCATCAGACCAAAAAGATCCATCTGACCGTCCAGGTTCTGGCGGGCATCGTTCTCGACGCTCTTCAAGATGCCCTCGACGCTTTCCAGCATACCGTGGCGGGTAGCACCGAGGTTGTCGAATGCGCCGGCCTTGACGAGGTTTTCCAGCGCGCGGCGGTTGAGACCGACGCCCCGCAGCCGCTTACAGAAATCGTACAGACTGCGGTAAGGCTGGTGGGTGCGTTCCTTAATGACGGCGTCAATTACGTCGCGCCCCACGCTCTTGACGGCGTTCAGGCCGAAGCGGATAAGGCCGCCATCCGCCGTAAAGCCGCCGCGGGAGATATTGATATCCGGCTGCTGGACCTTGATGCCCAGACGCTGGCACTCGGTCGTATATTCAATAACTTTTGACGTATTATCGAGCACACTGGTCAGGAGTGCCGCCATAAATTCATGCGGATAGTGGCACTTTAAATACGCCGTCTGGAATGCCACGTAGGCATAGCAAGCGGCATGGGATTTGTTGAACGCATACGACGCAAAGCTGATCATATCGTCGTAAATCTCGTTGGCAACGTTCTCGGGCACGCCGTTGGCGACGCAGCCCGCACACTCCTTTCCCGGTTCCTTGCAGCCGTGGACAAAGTGCTCACGCTCAGCCTCCATGACCTTGAGCTTTTTCTTACTCATTGCGCGGCGGACATTGTCAGCCTGACCGAAGCTGAACCCGGCCAACTCGCGGCAGATCTGCATAACCTGTTCCTGGTAGATGACAACGCCGTTGGTAACGTCAACGATATGCGCCATCTGCGGCGTTTTGTAGGTCACTTGGGAAGGGTCCTTGCGGTTGCGCAGGTAGGTCGGAATGGAATCCATCGGGCCGGGGCGGTAGAGCGAAATCAAGGCAATGATATCTTCCAGGTTCTTTGGCCGCATGCTGACAAGCACCTGGGTCATGCCGGTAGATTCAAGCTGGAAGATGCCCTCCGTCTCACCTTTTGCCAGCATGGCGTAGGTGTCGGGGTCGTCGTAATCGAGGTTTGCAATACGGAAATCCGGATCTTTGGTATGGCGCACGGCCATCTCGGTATCATGGATGACGGTCAGCGTGCGCAGCCCCAGAAAGTCCATTTTCAAAAGGCCCAGCCGCTCGATTTCCACCATGTTGAATTGGGTGACCGGCAGGCCGTCGTTCGTGGACAGCGGTACATACTCGGTGGCCGGGTCGCGGGTAATGACGACGCCCGCCGCGTGGGTGGATGCATGGCGCGGCATCCCCTCAACTTTCAGCGAGGTGTTGATGAGTTCATGCACCTGGCTGTCACCGTCGTAGAGCGTTTTCAAATCGGGGCTGACTTCCAGCGCCTTTTTCAGCGTCATTTTCAGGTCGGTGGGAATGAGCTTTGCCACCCGGTCCACATCCTGGTAGCTCATGCCCATAACGCGGCCCACATCGCGCACGGCAGCGCGGGCGGCCATCGTACCAAACGTCACGATCTGGGCCACATGGTCACGGCCGTATTTCTCGTTGACATAGTCAATGACCTCCTGGCGGCGCTCGTAGCAGAAGTCGACGTCGAAGTCGGGCATTGAGACGCGCTCTGGGTTCAAAAAACGCTCGAAGATCAGGTTGTAACGGATCGGGTCGATATCGGTGATACCGACGCAGTAGGCCGCCAGACTGCCCGCGCCAGAGCCACGTCCCGGACCGACCGGGATATCGTGGCTTTTGGCGTAGTTGATAAAGTCGTAGACAATGAGGTAGTAGTTCGTGTAGCCCATCGTCTTGACGACGTTGATCTCATAGGTCAGGCGCTCACGCAGGGCATCGGTCACTTTACCGGGGTAACGGCGCTCCAGGCCCTCCCAGCAGAGCTTTTCAAAATATGCCTGGTTCTCCATGCCGTCGGGCGCTTTGAAGTACGGCAGCTTCGTCTCGCCGAAGGTAAACGCGAAGTTGCACTGCTCGGCAATTTTGTTCGTGTTCTCGCAGGCTTCGGGCACCATGGAGAAGAGGTCGTACATCTCATCGGTGGATTTCAGATAGAACTCGTCGGTCTGGAACTCCATCCGATCCACATCGTTGATGGTCTTGCCGGTCTGGATGCAAAGCAGAATGCTCTGCATCTTGGCGTCCTCTTTGGTGATATAATGGGCGTCGTTCGTTGCCGCCATCGGGATGCCGGTCTCCCGCGCCAAGCGGATGAGCTGCGGCAGCACGACCTGGTCTTCTTCGAGGCCGTGGTCCTGCAATTCGATGTAATAGTTGCCCTCGCCGAACAAGTCCCGATACCACAGCGCTGTCTGCTTAGCGCGGTCATAGTCCCCTGCCAGAATCGCGCGGGGTATCTCGCCCGCCAAGCAGGCGGACAGGCAGATCAGACCATCGTGGTACTTTTCCAGCAGTTCCTTATCGATACGCGGCTTGGAGTAAAAGCCCTCGGTAAAGCCGGCAGACACCATCTTGATAAGGTTCTTGTAGCCTGTCTCGTTTTTGCAGAGCAGAATCAGGTGGTTGTTGCCGTCGATACGGTTGACCTTATCAAAGCGGGTGCGGGTGGCTACATAGACCTCACAGCCGATGATGGGCTTGATGCCCGCCGCTTTGGCCGCATCAAAGAAAGCCACGCAGCCGTACATGACACCGTGGTCGGTGATAGCGCACGCCGTCTGCCCCATCGCTTTCAGCTGGTCAAACATCCGGTCAATGCGGCAGGCACCGTCCAACAGGCTGTACTCGGTGTGGACATGAAGGTGTGTGAATTGTCTCGGGGTCGTTTCAGGCATGGGGTGTTTCCTTTTCGTCAGGGGCCGTGTCCAGGCGGGCGGCAGCCTCCTGTATCTTCTTCATCCGGTGGGAAAGCCCAGCTTTGCTCACCGGCGGATCAAACTTCTGGGCCAGCTTTGCCAGCGGCAGGTCGGGGTACTGCATCCGCAGCTTGGCGGTGTGGCGCAGGGTCTCGGGCAGGGTGTTCATAGCCCCCGCCGCCTGCAGCTTTTCAATGGCAAGCTGCACCTGTACGGCGGCCTGGACGCTTTTGCCCAGGTTGGCTGTCTCGCAGTTGGAAAGACGGTTCGTCTTGTTGCGCATCTCGTTGTAAACACGCTGATCCATAATGCGCATGGCCGCGCCGCCCGCCCCCATAAAGGTCAGCAGATCTTCGATATGGTCGGCGGCCTTGATATAAATGGTGTTGGCCCCCTTGCGCAGGGCGCGGTGGGGATGAAAATCATGCTCGGCCAGCATGGCTTCCAGCTGTTGGGAAAGGTAATGCCGGGTTGAGAGGAATTCCAGATTGTAGCTTTTTTCAGGGTCGGTCATCGTGCCGCAGCACAAAAACGCTGTGGAGATAAACGCCTGCATACAGTTCTGGCATCTGAAATTTTCCGGACGGATGCGCAGGGTAGGCTCCTTGCCGGTGTGGCCAAACAGTGCCAGCATCCTGGCAACCTCGGCTGGGTCCTTTACGCTGAACTCATACACCGGGCCTGTGGGGCGTTCCTTGCTGATAACAGTGCCTTGCACACCGCAGCGACGGTAGAGCTTTTGGGCAAAATGGGCAACGCCCTCGTTTTCGGTCTGTAAGACAACACCGCGGTCATCAAAGTATTTGCCAAAACAGGCCACCGCATACGCGGCGGCCATGTTGCAGCAGGGTTTGCTGATTTTGCGGCGCAGTATTTCGTTTTTCACTTCTTGAGAAAAGCTCAAGGTGGTGGTCTCCTTATTATAAACTTCGGTTCACGTCGCGGTGCTGCACGCTGGGGGCATAGCCGAGTTTCTCGCAGAACTCGCCAATCTTCCGTGCGAACGTGATGGAGCGGTGCTTGCCGCCGGTGCAGCCCACCGCGATCATCAGCTGGCTTTTGCCCTCCTTGACATAGAGCGGCAGGGCGTATTCCAACATACTCTCATAGCGGCGCAGCAGCTCCTGCGACTCTTCGGAGTTCATGACGTAGTCCACGACCTCCTGGTCGAGGCCAGTCTTGTGCTTGAGTTCCGGCACATAGAAGGGGTTTGGCAGGCAGCGCACATCCAACACCAGGTCTGCCTCCTGTGGCAGACCGTACTTGAAGCCGAAGGACACGACCATCAACTCCATCGGGCTTTCGCCCTTGTCCAGAAATAGGCTGCACACCCGCTCACGGTTCTGCGCCGCCGAAAGCAGCGACGTGTCGATGACATATTTTGCCTTCTCACGCAAAGGTTGTAATAGCTTGCGCTCCTTGGCGATAGCCTCAGTGATGGGGACTTTCTCACTGATGGTGATGGGGTGCTGGCGGCGTGTCTCCTTATAGCGGCGCTGGATGACGGAATCGTTCGCGTCCAGGAACAGGATGTCGTAATCGATTTTCTTGGCATCCAGGTCGTCCAGGGCGGCTTTCAGCTGCTCGATGCTGCGCACGCCGCGCACATCCATAACGACCGCCACGCGGTTGAGCTGGTTCTCGCCTTGCAGAGCAAAGTCCACGATACGCGGCAGCAATGCCACTGGGATATTATCAATGCAGAAAAAGCCGATATCCTCCAGCGCATTGACAGCCATAGACTTGCCCGCGCCGGACAGGCCGGTCACGATCAGAAAGTTCATTTCCTCCACCGCTCTCTTATTTTACCACGCGAATCTCACGTTCCAGCACAAAGCCGGTCTTTTGCTTCACGATTTGTTTGACCTGCTCAGTCAGTTCTACCACGTCGGCACAGGTCGCGCCGCCGCGGTTGATGACAAAGCCGCAATGTTTCTCGCTGATCTGCGCGCCGCCCACGGTAAAGCCCCGCAGGCCGCAGTCCTCGATCAGCTTGCCCGCAAACGCGCCCACGGGCCGCTTGAAGGTGCTGCCCGCGCTGGGCCACTCCAGCGGCTGCTTTTCCTTGCGCTTGCCCAGCAGCTCCTTCATCTTGGCAAGCACGGCAGCACCATCGCCGCGGTGCAGAACGACCGTGACCGACAGGATGCACCAGCCGGGATTTTGTTCAAAAATACTGGTACGATAGCCCATAGCCAGATCCGCCGCAGGCAGCGTACGCAGCTGTAAGTTGTCATCCAGGAAGGTCACGCTTTCCAGCACGTCCTTCAATTCGCCGCCATAGGCACCGGCGTTCATATAGACCGCGCCGCCCACCGTGCCGGGGATGCCGCAGGCAAATTCCAGTCCGGTCAGGCCCAGCGCTTGGGCCTTGCTGCAAAGCCGGCCCAGGGTCTGCCCTGCCCCGGCGGTGATGCGCACGACATCGTTGTCTGCGTCGGAGTGCTCCATCTCGGCCACGCCGCGCATATCGATGACTGCGCCGTCAAACCCTGCATCGTCAAACAATGTGTTGGAGCCGTTGCCCAGCAGGTAGACCCGTGCGCCGTTTTCGCGGCAGAGGGCCAGCGTGCTGCGCAGTTCCTCCGCGTTATGCGGCGTACACCAGAACGCTGCCGGGCCGCCGATTTTGAATGTCGTGTGCCCTGCCAGCGGCTCGTCCTGCACAAACGGCAGTCCTGCCGCCGCCAGTGACTCACGCAGTGCCGTGATCGTTTGTTCCTGCATGGAAACCTCCGTAAAAACTGCTGTTAAATAGAATTTCCCAGGGCGGCTGCACCGATAACACCCGCGTCGTTATGCAGCGTGCAGGCACAGATTTTGGGGAATTTGCCGGTGGTGATGTTCTTCGTCTCGTTCTCAGCATATGCGCGGACCGGGGCCAGCAGGACTTCGCCCTGGTTGGACACACCGCCGCCGATGCAAATGACCTCCGGCTCAAAGGTGTTGATGACGTTTGCAATGCCGACGCCGACATACTCGATCCAGCTGTCCACGACCTGCTTTGCCGTCTCATCGCCCTTAGCCATGGCGTCAAAGGCGAGCTTGGCGTTGACATGGTCGATATCCTGGGTCATCGTCCACATGATGGTGTTTTTGTTGGCCTGCATGGCGGCCTTTGTCTCGCGGGTCAGTGCGCTGGCAGAGGCATAGCGCTCCCAGCAGCCCTTGCGGCCGCAGGTGCACTGGATGCCGTCCTTAACGATGACGTTGTGGCCCATTTCGCCAGCCGCAAAGTTGAAACCGCGCAGGATTTTACCGCCCAGGATGATGCCGCTGCCGATGCCGGTGCCCAGGGTGATGACGACTGCGTCGTTATAACCCTTGGCGCCGCCCGCAATGTACTCGCCGTAAGCGGCGGCGTTGGCATCATTTTCCACATAGACCTTGCAGCCCAGCATCTTTTCCATGTCGGGGCCAAGGTTCCAGTCATAGTAGCCGAAGTTCGTGTTGAAGCCGACAAAGCCGGTCTTGAAGTTCACGCTGCCGGGGGTTCCGATGCCCACATAGTTGACATCGGCAAAGTCAACTTTGTTTTCTTTGGCAACGGTGCGGCACAGGTCTGCCAATGCCTTTTCCAAATCCTCCGCCGGGCGGGGCAGGCGCGTAGCCCATGTGGTCTTGGCGACGATTTCGTAGTTCTCGTTGACCAAGCCGGCGGTCATGGTGGTGCCGCCCAGATCGATACCAATGGTGTACTTGCTCATAATAAAATTCCTCCTACTTTTTCTGCACAGGGTTTTTTATGCAATTTCAATTCACGGACCAGGTTTTCCCGCGTGGCGTTCACGATGAGCTCCTGCGGGAAGTCCATCTCTTCCAGCATGGCGTAGAGGGCTGTCAGGCCGTGTTTCAACTGGTGTGTGCTGTGGGCATCGCTGTCCACAGCGATATGGCAGCCGCTTTGCAGGCAGGCCGCCAGCAGAGCGCGCATATTGGGGATGCCGTCCTTGCGGACATTGAAGGAGTTGCCGTTCAGCTCCACGACCTTGTGATTTTTGGCAAACGCCTTGGTGACAAGGTCGTAGTCGTAACGGTAATTTTCCTGCTCGGAATGGCCGATGATATCTACGTAAGGGTTTTCCGCCACGGCCAGCCAGAGGCGGTTTGCCTCCTTGCGGGTCAGCAGGCCCGGCACACAGGAGCTGTGAATAGACGCCACGACCCAATCCTGGTCTTTGAGCTGGCTCTCAGGCATATCCAACCCGCCTTTAGTGTCCATGACATTGGCCTCGGCTCCGTAGAGCATAACGACATCGTTGATCACATGGGGCATGGCGCTCCAGTTGGAGAAATGCCACGAGTGCGGCGCATCGGGCATAGCGGGCGCGTGGTCAGTCACAGCCAGAGCGCAGTAACCGATTTCCTTGGCCGCTACGGCCATTTCGTTAAAGGTGTTGTAAGCGTGGGTCGCACACAGGGTATGGGTGTGCAGGTCTGCAATCATTTGCATGGAATGGAAAAACCTCTTTTATTTTGAGATATCGTCCGCCAGGCCCAGCTGGGTCAGCAGCTCCTTGGCAGCGTTGTAGCCCATTTCCTTCTGGCGGTTGTTGATGGCCGCCGTTTCCAGAATAACAGCCAGGTTACGGCCGGGCATGACCGGGATGAGCATGCTGGGCACCTTGACACCGAGGATATCATAATACTCGGTCTCAAGGCCGGTGCGGTCATAGTTCTTTGTGCGGTCCCAGGGTTCGAGCTGAACGACCATCTCGACCTCAACGCTGGAACGCACTGAACCGATACCGAACACGCGGGCCACATTGATAATGCCAATACCGCGCAGCTCAATAAAGTGGCGGATATTGGCGGGTGCGGTGCCGAGGATTTTGCGGTAGGACACCCGGCGCAGCTCAACGGCGTCATCGGCGATCAAACGGTGGCCGCGCTTGACCAGCTCGATGGCCGTCTCGCTCTTGCCGACGCCGGAGTCGCCCAGAATCAGGATGCCTTCGCCGTAGACCTCGACCAATACGCCGTGGCGAGTGATGCGGGGCGCAAGCTCGGTGTTCAAGGTCGTGATGAGCTGGCCCATCAGGGCAGACGTCATCTCGGTGGACATCAGGAGCGGCACGCCGTACTGCTTGGCATACTGCATCATTTCGGACATGGGCCGCATCCCGCGCGTGAGCACAACAGCCGGCGGCTGGAAGGAAAACAGCTTTTCCAGGTGGGTGTTGCGCAGCGAAGTGGACAACTCATCCAGATAGGACATTTCGGTCAGGCCGATGATCTGGATGCGCTTGTTGTCAAAGTTTTCATAGTAACCGGCCAGCAGGATACCCGGGCGGTACACCTCGGTTGCCGTGACCTGAATCTTGTCCAGCTCACAGGGGGTGTAGGCGGTCGTCAGATTGGCTTCCTCAGCCAGCTTTGCCAGGGAAACAGAGAATTCGGACACAGTGGAACGCCCCTTTCCTTTTTGTAGAACATTATTACTTATTATACCGTACCTGCCGATTTTTGTACAGAGGGCGCAGGTGTACAATGTTAAAAAAATACCCGCTGTTTTTGGATAAAAACAGCGGGCAGCAGGTTTTATGTCTGGGGGCGCAGTTTGGCAAACGCCCCGCGCAGGGCTGTTTGCAGCCAGAGCAGCGCCTTGGCCGCGGCAAAAGCTGCCGCCAGATAGATAATGAAGAGGAACGCTGTGTCCCTGCGGGAGAGCGCCGCCAAGTCAAAGTGGGATGCCATATCCTGGATGAGCACATGATGCACAAGGAACACCGCGTAGGAAATTTTGGCAAGCTCTGCGCCGAGCGCACGAGGCCAGGGGCGATCCAGCAGCGTCGACACCAGCGCCAGCAGGATAAACACCCCCATGCTTGCCAACGCACAGGTGATTTTGCCGTCCCATCCTTTAGCCGGGATGGCCGCCATCAGCAGTGCCGGAGCCAAGATGTACTGCGCTTTTTTCGGCAGCATCAAAAACGTCATGCCGAAGAGAAATTCCGGGATATGTACGGCCACCAGCCGCGCATCCCAGCCCAGCAGGTGTACCGGGATACACACGGCCAGCGTCACAACCCAAGTCAGCCAGGCGTTTTTGCGCAAGGCCCGCTGCAGAAGCGGGAACAGCAGATATAAAAACAGGATACTGCCTAAAAACCACTCGCCTACGCAGGCAAAGTCCATGCCGACCCACCCCGCGGCAACGGCGAAGTTGTCAAGGCCCAAAAAGGTCAGCACCAGCGTGACGGTCCTGGCCCCGCCGAAACTGCCTGGGCGCGTGACGAACCGGCAGCTGAACACAACGAACCACGCGAGCCAGAACAGCGGATAGACAGCTCTTGCCCGCTTTTTGTAAAATTGCGGGGGGCTTTGCTCTGCCGGGACTGTCAGCGCCAGTGACGCGCCGGACACGATAAAAAACAGCGATGAGCCGAAATCCCCCAAGTAAATGCCCAGCGGCAGGTTGCTGGTGAAAATTTTATGCGGCAATGTGAAATAGCCTGTGACCGTCGCATTGAAATGCACGACCAGAATACAGATGAGCGCCACGGCGCGGACCAGGTCCAGATAAAAAAGGCGTTGCTTTTTGATGGCTCTTCTCCCCTTTTACTTTTGCAGTTTGTGCTTGATGAGCCGCCCCAGATGCTTGGCCACGGCGGCAGGCCGAGCGGCATCGGCCTCGTACACATCCAGAACATCCGCCCGCGCGGCAGCCTGGGCGGCGGTTTCAAAGGCGGCGGCATAATACCCGGCGGCCTGGGCTGTCAGGGCCAGCTGCCAGGCGTCGCGC
>OLRW01001907.1_pt1 | contig 12493 bp, 6 predicted proteins | sample 1672701 | NCBI WGS metagenome assembly OLRW01 (sample SAMEA3136715, study PRJEB25190) | human gut metagenome | biome: human gut; feature: human-associated habitat; material: faeces | place: Austria | collected 2013
AATTGGAAGCGCACCCATAGCTTCGTGCGTATATACGATTCCTGTCATGGATATATGGTTCTTACGATATTCTAGCATATCCGTATACCAAAGCATTTTCATTAATTTGACTTTAAACAGACTTGGAATCTTTTTTGCAATATATGATACTACCGCCTCAATCTTATCAAAATCCAACGTATTTTTGAATCCGTTCATAGCTGATGCGGTTATGAAATTGACGTAATCCTTTTTTAATACGGTTCTTCGGTCAAACTCCTCTGCCTCTACTTCCTTTGACTTTATTTTTTCACTTATTTTTTTGACTTTTTCAGAAGATAATGTATTTCTATTTTTCTGCAGTAACTCAGATACAAAAGAGATGTCATCACGAAATCTTTTTAATATAGAATCATATGTTTCGTCCTGGATTGCCTTTGTTTCATATCTTTGTATAGTTACATCGCCCCAGCCAAGAAGCCTTGCAAATTCAACCTGTGTCAGGCCATATTTTTTTCGGATGTCTGCAATTTCATATGAAGTCAAAAGTCCATGTTTTTTGCGATATGCATTCCTTCCATTTAATAAATTCTCTCCCAGCAATTTTCCGTTAACGAAAATTCTTTCGTCTTCTTTCGCATTTTCGCAGTAGAAGTATTTTTCTATATATTCAACATCTTCACCTTTTACGATGGCTGTTGATGTTGCTTCATATTCTTTTATTAAATGGACTTTATCGCAAATAGGGCAGTCCATCTCAAATTCTCTGATTAAATTTTTCATTTTTTCTCCCTCCTATTTTTGCGATATGGATATTCCATCTTGTATTTTGAAAAATGAAACGAAATACATGCTATATATGACCGATTTGTCTCTTTTAACTTAATTTTAATATATGTTTCTTTGTTGTCTATTATTTTTCCAAATACAAAAAGCAATGGCGGATTTGTATCGTCAGTATCTATTTTTGTTTCTGAATAGTTCTCTGCGGACAGTATGCTTAATATTTCTACAATATCATGTTTATCATATTCGAGTACGTCCATCGCATATCTCGTAGAATACTTACGTTCTCTTTTTATATCTCCATTGAGATTAAGAAAAAAGTCTTTATCAATATTGAAATCCTTTCTTGTTATGAATGATTTTAATTTATCCAAAAATATCTGCACTTCTTTTTCTTTTGAGATTAGTGTTAAATCTATGGCTATTTCGCCTCATTTCTTTTTATCTTTACACATATTATATACATCAATTGATTGATTGTCAATCGAAATATATCAATTGATGGTTTTGTTGATAGGTATTTTCCATTTTTATCCTTGGATGCGTGGTGAACTACTTGTTTTTCAGTGGAAGAAAAAACAAAGGTGAGCTTCTCAGCATCCGATAAAGTCCACTTCGGAGCTTCTATCTGGCTCCGATGAACTGTCGAGAGGTTTACGAATCGATAAAACCATCAGTTCTTATTATTGCGAACTTGGAAGCATTAAAGACTCGGAAATTCTAGCGAAAGTAATCTTTCTACCGAATGAACCTTTGTCACATATACTTTTAATTTCATATCACATCTCCTCCTCACACTTACACAAGAAGCGCACGTTTCCGTGCGCTTCTCTTCTTATCTTTTATTTCTTTTCCTCACCACTTCATATTTTTTGTGGTTATCCATTTTCAGTTACTTCCTGCGTTTCTTCTGTTTCCGAGGATTCATCATCAGGATTAATCCAGTTCCAAGAACCGCAAGTGTGCCAAAGCCGATAATACCATACTTCCAATTTCCTGTTCCTCCAGTCATCGGCATCTTAAATGTTGCTGAGTTGGTTACTTCAAAAGTACAGTCGTAGAACTGCCACTTGTTCGTATAGGCATCCCACGTCGCCTTTGATGTATCAGCCTTATTCTTGATAGCCTCCTCTTTCGTCATTGTGATTGGAAGGGTAACAGTAATCGGGTCTTTTAAAAGCGTATGTCCTTCAGTCGTTTTTGTTTCTGTTATCTGGTATTGTCCCCTGTCAAGGTTATCAAATACAAGATTTCCATTTGCATCAGTTTCTCCTTTTGTGCTCTCACCAACTTTCAAAAGTCTATTTGGAGCAGACTGTACCGAAGCAGACTGGAGGAACTTCAGCTCAAACTGAACTCCTTTTAAAGGTGTTTTTCCATCTGTATCAAATTTCCTGATACTTATTTTGCATGGCTTTGAAGTATTGATAACATCCAGTTTCATTTTTTCATCTTTACCTGTCGTCAGATATTTAGGTGTACTGTCAATTGTATATTCAGCAGGTGCTTTTACTTCCGTAATTTTTAGCGTTCCCCCAATAGGAATAACTACTTTATTATTATGTTTATAAAAACCATCACTCTTATAACCAGCCTCTTTTGAGGTGTATGACGTATCCATTTTTACGAGTCCTTTTTCATCGGAAACGAGATACCATGTTTTCTTTGTTATGTCATTGTCCATGAACTCAACTTTGAAGACTACACCCTTGATTGGATTCTTATTTTCATCGGTTTTTGTAATCTGGAATCCGTCTGAAACAAATATCGGCTCATCAGTGAACTCAAGTGCAACCTTCTTACCGTTGTCTTGGGGCATATTGATTTTTATCGTCTGCGTTCTGCTGTCTAATGTATGACCAAGCGGCGCCTTGACCTCTGTGACCTGGTACTCCCCGGATGTGGTTGGAAGCGACAGCTCTTCTGTTGTTCCATCCTCCGCTGTTATCAGCCTTCCAGTGAATCCATTTCCTGTTATCTCAAACTCAGCACCTTTCAGTGAATATCCGCTTAATTCCAATATTTCATTTGACACAGTAGACTTTTTCTGTATCTTTACAGTCGGTGGGGTTATCTCATCATCTATGAATCCTTCGCCTGCAAATGTCTTCAATGGCCCTTCTGTGCTACCCTGTGCCAGAAGTGTCTTGTACTCTGATTTATCAAATGTAAGCGATGCGATTTCTTTTGATATCAGATATCCCTTAGGGGCTTTTGTCTCCTTGCACCATAACGTGATAGACGTTGTTGCTGAATCAACAGCGAATGAGATAGTATTGCTCATACCATCCTGTCCCGTTGTCAATGTGCCAATGAACTCTGAAGAACTACAATTTTTATCACCATAAACCTCAAACTGTGCTCCAGCCAAAGGTTCTTTTTTCTTATTTATCTTTTTAACGTTCATCCTTACACGCCATGAAAGATGGTTCACGATACCATCAACCGGGCCAAACATTTTAAGTTTTCCATTTTCCTGTTCCTCTGCACTTAATGCTTTATATTCATCATGAGTCCATGTCTGACTATAGACTTTGTCATCAATATCATATCCATCTGGAGCATCCGTTTCTTTACAGTATAACGTGATTGAGTCATTCGCTGCGTCAGCTTCATATGTAAATTCATCCGTAAGGCCGTCTTCACCTGACGTGAGCTCTGCTACCTGTGAATCTTCGTCGCATGTCTCGTTTGTATATATTCCAAACACAGCATCAGCAAGAGGTTTATTGTCGTCGTCAACTTTCTTAATTTGTGCCCTCAGGTTCCATCCCGAAGGATTGGATTCGTGTTCATTTACAATTCCATTTTCTGAGCCAAACCACTGAAGTTTTCCATTCTTCTTATCCGTATCAGACAGTTTATCGTAATCCGCCTTTTTCCATGTCAGGGTAAACACTTCGTCATTAAGTATATATCCATCAGGAGCGGCTGTCTCACGACAATACAGCGTTATCTCTGATACATCGTTCGTGAGCCTCATTGTTTCCAAAGGCGTCAGACCGTCTTCGTCAGTTACGTATGAATCCAGCTCATTTTCGCCAGCCTCTGCATCATCCTGGCTCTTATAGATACTAAATTCAGCCCCTTTTAAAGGTTTATTTTTTTCATCTATTTTTTTTATCCTGAACGAATAAGCCCAGCCTTCAGGGGTATTTATCACTCCTTTACCACCAAACGGTTTCCGCTCGCCGGTGGAATCCTGCTCTTTCTTTGTGAGTTTTTTATAATCACTAAGACTGAAAGTAAGTGACAACGGTTCGTTGTTTGCGGGAAGGGCAAATCCATCAGGAGCCTTTAGTTCTTTACAGTATAGTGTACATGTTTTTTCTGTAGACTGGTCTAAATCAGGATACGTATAATCCGGGGTCAGCCCGTCCGAGCCGGTGGTAAGACGAGCTAAAGCATTGTCTTCCTTTTCGGCTTTTTCCTTAGTGTTATAAATTCCAAACATAGCCCCGGCCAGCGGATTTCCGTTTTGGTCGATTTTTTTAGCATAGACCGTAAGTCTCCATCTTTCATCAATATGCGGGTCTATCTGCTCATACTTCTCAGAAGTTACCGCATTGTAATCAACCCATGTGTCCAGTTTTGAGTCTTTCGGCTTTGTTACGATACTAATTGTCTTAGTAGTCTTCACAACCTGATATCCTTCCGGCGCCTTGACCTCTGTTATCTTTAATGAGCATACAGGCAGGAAATAGGTTTTTGTATTGTCTGCATTCGTCACATAGAACAGTGCACTGCTCTTATACCCTGAAGCAAGATGGCTTCCATCTACTTTAACCTGTCCATTGCTGTCAGATTTCAAGTACCATGTCCTCTTTGCTTTAAAAGCTGTGCCACCCTGCTCACTGTACTGCACTTTGTATATCGCTCCTGCCAGTGGCTTTTTCGTGTCCTCGGCCTTTTTGGTAAGTATCGCGCCTTTGAACCTGAACGGATAGTTTACAACATATCCTGTCGACGTCATGCTCTTTTTGCTTCTGTCTGCCGTTTTGACAAAATCTCTGAGTTTATAGCTCTTTCCCGCTGCTATCTTACACGGACCATACACATTTGTATTCTGAATCGTACCGGATATTCGGCCTGTTTCCTTCACGTAATATGTTCCTGGTTTTAATACAACAGTAGCGTACGCTTTTGATTTTACGGTTTTTTTGGTCTTTGAATCTGTCATGTATGACAGTGGAACGTTTCCGCCCTTACCAATGACAGCCTTTTTGCCATTTGACATCGTAGCGATATGTGAAGCAGCGCAGTCCTTGTTTGTATAGATAGTGAACGTTGTATCAACAACCTCTCCTACACGGCTTGTGTTCTTTGCCAGCTGGTCATACAGGCTCATACATTTATAAACCGAAAACTTTGAAGTCGTTGGTGGCGGAGTCGTAATAGATGCACAGAAAAAGCCAACCATTGTCTGCGCGGTCTGTCCGCTTGGTCCCGAACATTTTGCACGGAAGAAGAAGGTTCTTGCTGTTGCAGAATCATTTTTGATACACTCAATGTAAAAATCCGTTACAACAGGGTCTCCGTCAAAGTTATTGCTCACATCACTGACACATCCACCAAACAGCCAGTTGAGTCCATCAGCACCTTTTCCGCCAATGTTATTAAAGATACTATCGCTGCAACCGTGAATATTAAAAATCTGTCCGGCCCCGAAGCCATTATGGTATACGTCCATTCCAGATACCCAGTTAAACGAAACACCACCATTTCCAACATTATGTGTTGTTGCGCTGGCCTGCCAGCTCTTTCCTACGGTGTATTTACTGATATCTCCTTTCAGATATACCATATTACATCCTTTTGCTATAAAGTATGCGGGATATGTTCCATCTGGAAAATAGCTTGAAAAAGTTGCCACTGAAACTTTTCCAGTCTGGTCTTCTTCAGGTTTTATCTCATCTGGCATAAGGTTTTTATAGAATGCTGACTCCGTGTCCTGCCATACAGTGACAGTTACATCCTTGTCTGCATATTCTGCCGGGATGTCGATATAGCCGGTCTGCTCATCATATGTACATTCATCAGTGATAGGCTGCTGCCGTCCGCCATGTGCTCCACGGTCTACATCAACCGCCAGTGATGTTCCGTCAGCACCGTTAAGATTATAGTTGTATTTTGAAGCATCTGGATTTATTAAACAATGAAGGCTTCCATCTGACATCTTTTCATATGGATACTTCAAAATGATATTTGTTACAATATTCTTTGTATGCTCATCAATATCTGGCTTACTTGCATCGTAAAACAGGTAATATACTTTCAACCCGTCACCCTGCGATACTTCATCACTCCTGTAAGATGCGTCAAAAAAATCTTTTTTGTCTGCTTTTACATTTTTGATTCCACACTTAGAAGCATAACCACTGAACATGGCCGCAGCCTCCGATGTTGAATTGGCTACCGCGTTATAATCAACAGTATCTCCATAATTTGATGTTGTAAGTCTCACGCCTTCTTTATTGCATGCGCCAATAATGTACGCAGAATCAACAGATGCAGGCATGTATCCGGAAGCATCATCGCCATTATTTCCTGCAGCACCAACAACGGTGATTCCGTCTCCTACGGCTTTATCAATTTCTGTTTCCAGTATTTTGTTTATGGAGTCTTTTCTTGTTGATATTGAAAGATTGATGATACCTACATTTTGCTTTATAGCATATTCCATTGCAGCAATAACATCAGAAATGCTACCCTGGCCGTTGTCTCCAAGCGCCCTGATAGACAAGATTTTTGCTTCATTGTTCTGATTTACGATATTTTTTACCATGGTATCACCATGGCTGTTTTTACCGGTCAGGTCATCATCAATCAGCGAAATTCTGTCTACGATATTTTCAGACTCAGACACGCCTGTGTCAATCAGTGCGATTACATTATCTTCACTCTTTGCTGCCACAGAATCCTCGGCGGTATTCAGTGCTGCAATAGCGTTACTTTCTGTTTCTGACGGGATGCTGTCGCATGCATTTTCTGAAGCATTTTCAGTAGCAGCTTCAACGATTGCATCCGGTTCTACTGCCTCTGCATTCTCTTTGTAATACATATAAGCGTTCATTGCCTGTGTTGCGTCTTTGTATTGCAGAAGATAAATATTACCGTAAGAGCCAATCAGATGTTCTTCGTCAACGATTCCAGATTCAGCATCAGTCATAACAATCAGTCTTGCAGAAGCAAATTCATCAGCGTTCAGTTCATCCACGCCGTCTGCTTTTTCCAAAAAATGTTCTTCCACTGTTTCATCCGCACTCTCTCCTGTATCCGTTGTCTCGCTGTCATCCGCAGCTTCCGCGTCTGTAGTCAACTCTTCATCGCCAGCCTCAGTAACGTCATCAGTGTCATTTTCATCTACTGCTGTTTCGACCTCGCTTTCATCCTTGTCCTCTTCAGGGTCTACAACTGATAAGTCATCATCCATACCTGCAGCATCCGCTTTGGATTCAACATCTTCTGTCTCTGCATCAGCTCCTTTGTGCACCGAATCATCAACGCTGATATCCTCGTCTTTCTCTTTGTTATCATTTACATCCGTATCTTCATTTGTACTATTGTCCGCAGTCGCATCATCAGCACAATCATCGCTGACATCTTCATCTGCTGTTTGCGTTGTCTCATCAGTAACACCAGTATCGCCTTCGCTGGACTTCTCAAACTCCACGTCTACAGTTTTGTTTTCATCCATAAAAATTGCCTGCTCATAACTGTCTGAAACATCATCAGCGTTAAGGTCAGCCTTTTTATTTGCATCTCCAGCCTTCACCTCATACTTTTTCAGTACATATCCTTCATCAGCCTCTGCTTTCACATTAGCCACGCTGTCAGATTTTACTTCGTAAGCGTATGTATAATTATTTTTAGCGGCATCCTCACTTGAGACCAGTACGTCATCCTTATCGTAAACATCAATCTTTTCTTCATCCGTCTTTCCGTCTTCGGATTTATGTTTTACGAGTCTGACCGTATGTTCTTCATCCTCGCCTTTGTCTATGACGATTTTTCCGCCAGTGTTTTTCAGCTTCAGAAACAAAAACCTTGTTTCTTCTGCTTCATCTTCACTTGAAACTTCCGTACTATCAGCAGTCTCGTTCCCCTCGCTTGTATTCAGGATAGTCTGAATGCCGTCATCATTCGTAATAGTCTGCGTCTGTGCTGAAGAGTCTGTTTCTGTCAGGTCTGCAGCATAACTTAAAATAGGCGCAGCCACGGTTGTTGCAGCTGTTACTGCTGCCATCACGCTTGACATAATACCTGCTTTAACCGTTTTTATTGTTATTTTTTTTCTTTTTCTCCGGTCTGGCGGGTTAAAATATTGTTTTTTCATATCTTTCTTCCTCCTTGCTTAAGATTTTTTATCTTTTTAAGCTTTATCATTTTAATCTCCTTTCTTCTTTGTCAACTATACGCTACGGTTTGTATTCTCTCATTTTTCATCCTCCCGTTATTTTCTTTATATTTCCTGCCTTTTTTTGTCTCTATGAAAAACCGTTACTGGCATTTTTTTCTTTCTTTTTTAATATGACAAATCAAAAAAAAATTAGAACATTTTTTTCAGCATACTAATTGTTTTACTCGCTGTATCATCGACGGACGGGAGACCGCGGTCATTGAGCGAAGCGAATCTGGTAACGAAGCCGAAGACTGAGTTATCAAACTTGTTTGCCAGTCTGTCTGAAGGTAATCAAGCGGTTTTTGCCGCTGACAAGCGAGCGTAGTTCTCGGTATCATGACGTAAAACAGGAGACTAGAAGTAATTACAAAACGCTTATATTAAACAAACAGCCTGGCTTCGCCAGGCTGTTTTATTTTTGCTTTTATCTTCTTTTATCTTTGTAATCTTATCTTCAGCATCATTTATATTTATATTTAGCAGGCGATATTCCGCCCTAAATTCTACTCTGAGCCAATCCTGCCATTCTTCTCCCAGTCCTTCAGTTCATGTTTTGCTCTTCTCCTGAACCGGTAGATGATGTCCATTGTCCTTGATTCGGAAATATTCTTTTGCCGGCATGCTTTCATGGTCAATTCTCTCCAATTATCTTCCGGCGCATATTTCAGGTAGTTGTCAATAACGAACCTGGCCTCTTCGTTCATGGAGACCAGCATTTTTTCAACAATCTCATGTACCTCGCCCGGCTCTTCTTTCAAAACCTCGTCGACACTGTCGCGTCTTAAGATATCTTGCTTCTTTTCACCAATCCTGTCGGCAAGGGTGTCTCCTTCATTAAAACTGTCAACTGCTGCTAGCGCAACCGGTTCATCCATACTGAGGGTATGGCACTTCAACCGTACATAGCTCTGTACTGTGCTTTTTTTCATATGCATACTTTTCGCGACTTCGTCTTCTGATAGATGCTCGCTATGCATCTTTTCGACTGTCTTTGATGCCTCGCGCATTACATGCGCAGATGCACCCATTGCTCCGGTCTCTTTCCGGTATGCTTCTTTCGCCGCTGACCGGATGCAGACATTGATATATGTACTCACGGTATTCCTTAATCGTCGTCTGCGCCCCGCTAGACAGGCTTACCGCTGTTTCATCTGTCAGTGTCATTCCTTTCACTTTTTTAATTGTGATGTGATAATCAAAAGTCTTTCCTCTATAATTTTTGTCCTTGTAGTCCTTCGGGAATGAATACTCTACATTAATCACATCACCAGCCTTAACCCCAACGAGTTTTTCATCAACTTCGTCAGGGAACAGATTGTCTCCGACGATTCGGTCCTCATCTTTCACATCAACAAAAGCCTTTTGTTGCCCTTCTTCTGTTGCGGTATAGTCAATCGTAACAATATCACCGGATTCCGATTTTTCTTTTTTACTGAAGATATTCTGATTCATCATCTCTTCTTTTACAGCATTATCGATATCCTTTTCGGCAATATCCATATCCTGCGTTTTTGCTGTTTCGGCGATATCGCAGCCGCTTACATCCACATATTTCAATGGGTCGTATTCTGGCCTTTCGCCTGTTTCTGTACCTTCATCTTCAGAAGTACTATCCGCATCCGTTTTGTTGACAGCCGCAGTCAGACGCTTTATGATGTATTCCGCGTTTGATGATTCCACATCCAGTTCATCCTGCACTTTATCGGAAATACTTTCTCCTACTGTCGTGGAATCGGCAATCTTGTCAAGCACATCATATTGTTTGCCACATCCGGTCAAAGCCAGTATGCTGGAAAAACCGACAATGCTTACCGTAAATCCAGGTGGAAACCAATATTTTTTTCTTTTCGTTATCTTTTCCCTCCTTTGTTTTTCTTCCTGTATACATACAATATGCTGAAAAAACTCTGTATCGTTCGTTTTTTGAGGATTTCTTTTTGCGTTTTTTTAGCTGTAAAATTTCACTGCATTTTCACAATTTTTTTTACTCTTTTTTGCATATTGTAAATATAAAGAAAAATAGGAGGTGTTAACTTTGAAAAGATTAAAAAACATTACGGAAAAATCCAAACATAAAGATGCATTGTTTATCGCAAAAACTCTTTTGTTCCTATCCATTCCGCTTATCAGTTCCGCATTGGGGCTGACATATCTGGCTGTACATCATGCACTTTTCGTTTCTTCGGAATCAGCAATCTGTTGCGGAATTGGCGCTTTCATCGTGTCTCTTTGGGCTATTGCTGAGTTTTGGTTCGGGCTCTCCTTTTGCAATAAGTAAGGAGGGCTGATGACAAATGATAATCAACCCAAAAGAAGTTAAGAAAGAAGAACTGAAAGGCTTCCATAAACCTACATATGACGAACAGCGCTTCCTTGAGAACAAAAACAAGACCTCCAGGACGTTTACAGTCAGGATACTATGGAATGCATTGCTTCCTATCATATGGGCAACCATTGCTATGGCGATGCTGGCCGTTTACCAGTGGTATCATGGTTATATGCGCGCTGCTTCTTTATGTTGTTTCTTTACCCTTATTTTTGCAGCCTGGGTTTTATCTTATTTTTTCGTAGATTTTTTCTTCCGGGAACGAAGACGTAAGAAAGAGATAATATTTGAAACAATGACATGCCGGGTGTCAAAAATGGATTTGTACAAAAAAGATACTTATGCAGCATATGCAGCAACAGACACAGAAATCTGCACGGAGCCAATCATGGTCGATAGCATAACATTTCAGAAATGGCACAAAGACAATAGCTGTCCATTCCTTCTTGTCAGATACAATACGAAAAAAGACCCGCAGGCAAAATTTTTTCAATTATTCTTGCAGCAGGAAGTCACTGATGCATTTGCTATCGAATGTTTTTAAGCAGTCACACATATGCGGCTGCTTATTTTTTTTGCGTATTATTTCTTCTCTGTTTTCAGTTTCCTTCTTTCCTTTGCCTTCTCGGAGAGAATCAGGCATACTATATATATTAAATCAGAACGGAGGCTATTTATATGTCAGAAAAAGACATTTTATATATCATCATCCCTGCCTATAACGAGGCAGACAACATCTTAAACGTTATCAATGACTGGTATCCAGTTGTTGAAAAGCACAACGGAAACCAGAAATCCCGGCTTGTTATCATTGATGATGGAAGCAAGGACGATACATACAACATTATTTCCGCCGCAGCGGAGACAAGACCGCTGCTTCACCCGGTTAAAAAAACGAACTCCGGGCACGGTGGAACTGTATTATATGGATATCAGCATGCAATCGCAAACAATGCCGATTATGTTTTTCAGACAGATTCTGATGGTCAAACGCTGGCTTCAGAATTTGAAGGATTTTGGCAGAACCGCAGCGACTATGACATGGTCATTGGATGGAGAACAGGAAGGCAGGACGGATTTTCAAGGGTGCTTGTTACAAAGACCTTGAAGTTAGTCTTACGCTTATGCTTCGGTGTTTCACTAAAGGACGCGAACACACCATTCCGCTTAATGAACACTGACACGTTAAAATGCTATATTCAGTTAATCCCAAATGGGTTCAACCTTTCCAATGTTTTGCTGTCAGTTATTTATGCGAAAAAAGGATGCAGCGTTAAATATATTCCTATCACATTTCGGCCACGCCAGGGAGGCGTAAACTCAATCAACATTCCGAAAATCATTAAAATCGGAAATAAAAGATTTCCGAAAAATAAACAAAACAATTTCCAAAAAATAGCAAAAAAAATAGAGGAGAAAGACCTATCCTCAGGCCTTCTCCTCTATTTTCAATTTCCAAGCAATGCAATTACTTCTTTCCAGTTGTCTTTAAAGAAAATATGTTTTTCCTGGTCCCCGGAAACGTTGACCCAAAAACTCCCGTCGTCCTTCTGTCCGATACATAAACTTTTATTCCTGTATTCAAGCTGCAGATTACCTCCGGAAGTAATCATTGCAGCGCACCTCATATTTCTGGCGATATCTATAGTCTCTTCTGCCGGTCGCTGCCACCATTTATCCTCTGCTGTCATATATCTGGTGATGCCAAGCAAATCATCTTTATAATTATGGTTTTTCGTGCTTGCGGATTCATCTACGTACAGACCCTTATCCCCTTCTCCTATAACGAAATTTCGGCTTTGTCCTCTTATATAAAGGATTCCGTTTTCCATATCCGGTTTCATCCGGAACACCGGTCCTGGCAGGTAATTCCATAACCGCTCTTCTTCACATCTTTTTATAAAACCATTCAGCTCTGACAGATTTTTTACTGGAACGCTCCATTCCTGCCCAAAGTCAACAAGGTATTCCTCCCCATCCGCATCAATCTCATTTACGCA
>OLRW01001910.1_pt1 | contig 12476 bp, 12 predicted proteins | sample 1672701 | NCBI WGS metagenome assembly OLRW01 (sample SAMEA3136715, study PRJEB25190) | human gut metagenome | biome: human gut; feature: human-associated habitat; material: faeces | place: Austria | collected 2013
ATCACATTGACAATCAATTTGTTATAATTTTAAGCCTATTTCGCGACTGTCCCTATTTATAAAGCTTAGTGCTTTTAAGGTTGCTTCGGGACTTCCGGGACCTTGCCGGTTTGTATTTAAAAAGAAATCACAGATTAAATTTACGTCGAACTCTTGGATTGTATTATGATTATTATCGTTATTCATTATTGTAAAACATTGAGGCATACAATCCCATTATTTGTATGCGGATTAAAAGATCAATTATAAATAATATAAAATTGCTCTCAAAAGACATTCTGAGAGTAAAAACGACTGGACAATCTATTCTATAAAAACAGATTGTTTACGACACCAAATCCGATATATGAGTTTTTAACATATTGCAAAGATACATTTATTTTATTGAATTGTAAATAGATTATTCATAAAAAGAATTATTCTTCTGTCCGATTCATTGAAAGTGATAGAAAATAATGTTTAAATTTAGTAAGGATTTGATCGTTTCCACTCTTTTAAAACCCTATTTTACGTTTCAAATAAATCATATCTTTTAGTAAAACCCCATTGTCAATGATAGGATGATCGTAATTCTCCGTGAAAAAATCTTTTATACAATGAGAATATTCAAAACCGCAACTTTTATAAAATGCAAGAGTGCCGGGAACGTCTCCCGTTCCCACCATCATCTGAGTATATTCTTTTGAGTAATGGTTTATCAGGTAATTTATTAGTTTTCTACCATATCCTTGTCGTTGGGCACTAGGGGTAACCGCTATATTCTTCAATTCACAAATTTTCGGACCTTCTTTTGTTACAACACAAACAGCTTTTATCCCGTTATCTTCCAATACAAACAAGTCACCGCGCTCCAAATATCGGTCTACCATTATTTCCTGTTCATCCCCAAGCAATAATAAATCCAGATATTGCTTTTTATTTCTAGATATTTTAACGATGTGATAATCCATAATATTATATTTATGACATTCTTGTCTTTATTTTCATAGACAGTACAAAATAGCACTATTTTAACGATTCCTGGCATATCGGTAAATAGCAGCCGAAATATCAGAGATGATCTTAGTATTCGTTTCCATATTTTCTTTTGAGTCTTTGACAAATACGGCTACTACGTATCGGTTCCCATCAGGTAGAATTACAAAACCAATGTCATTGATGCCAATGTATTCCCCCCGTTCATTCTTATCGGAAGTTCCTGTCTTATGTCCTATCTTGACTTCACTTTCGGGAAGGGGAGCAGGTAGTCTGTCTTTACCTGTCTCACACTCTATCATAATATGTTTTAGAAAATTTGTATATTCATTTTTCATGGAATCTTGAGTCATAAAAAGTTCCAATAGATTGGCTGCTTCCATTGGTGTTGTCCAGTTTTTGTAACAATCATCCATGTCTTGATGCATCTCATCTTCGGTAGTAGTTATAGAAACATCGTTTATTCCCAATGAATGAATGTATTCATCCACCACGTTTACACCACCTATATAATCGAATAAAATATCACAGGCTACATTGTCACTTAACTGCATTGTATAAGCTAAAAGTTCACTAATCGGAAGTTCCAAATTACCTTGGGGATATTTATCACGCAAAGGGCTGTATGTATCCGGTTTGAAATACCTTTTATCAAGATATAGGGAAGTGGAAAGTGGAATATGCCGTTTTTGCAGGTAATCACATACAGCCAATGCCTGATGAAACTTATAAACGCTCATCATGGGATATTTTTCGGCATTATTTACGGCCAGCGTATCTTCTCCGTCTAGTATCAGAGCCACTCCTATAGTTGCTTTCTTATCTTTAATAATATGTCGAATCTCTGTTTTTAACGGTTCTAAAGGGTCTTGGGCCTTCCTCTGAATGCATCCACACAGTGCTCCACAGAATATACAGATATATAAGAGTTCTTTTTTTATTAAAGAACTAAAAGAAGACATGGGTTTACAAATCTTTATTATATTCATAGCTCTTCTTAAATAGTATTTTATCATTCTATAACTTTCATATCATCATGTCCGGTCGCAGGCAACCATACAGTGAGGATATCCTCCATTTTAATTTTCAAACTACAAGTATTGGTGCAAGGGTGACAACCTATATAAGTCACATTCATCAAACCCTTATCTATTAAAAGCTGTACTCTTTTTTCTTTATCATAAATAAGGCTTAATACACTGACAGCACCCGGATAAGTATGAAGTAACCTTTCCATGTCTTCTGCAGAAGCAAAAGAAAGATGTGGGCTGCCGATTTGCCTTGCAACATTTTTTGCCGATAGCTTCTTATCGGCAGGAAGCATTAACATAAAATATTCTTGCCTTTTGTTGCATAAGAACAGATTTTTGCATGAAGTACTGCCTAGTTTATATGCTATTTCACTTCCTTCTTTCATCGTTATTATAGGAGAATGTTCCAGCTTTTCATAACCGATGCCTAAACGGCTCAATAATTCAAAAATGGTATTCTGTACATAACCTTTATCCATAACTATGTTCTTTATATCTCTATCCATGCTATATTCTTGGATATATCTACAAATATAACAAAAAACAGAGAACAGGAAATGCTGTTTCTCTGTTTTTTGTTTTTCGGCAAGGCTTTTCCTTATTTAAAGATTAGCCTTTTATCTTCTTCTGCAAATAACACAGCAGTATTTACCAGTGCCAGATGAGAATAAGCTTGTGGGAAATTACCCAATTGTTCTTTTGTTTCGAAATCAATATCTTCACTGAACAGACCCAAATGGTTTGAATATTGCAAAATTTCATCGAACAGACAGCGTGCTTCGTTTTTTTCCCCGATGACATAAAGTGCACGGATCAGCCAGAAAGTACAGATGGTAAAGGCCGAAGAAGGACAGCCAAAATCATCATGAGTATTATAACGGTACATCAACCCTTTGTGTAACAGGGATTTCTTGACGGCTTTCACTGTTTTATGATAACGAATATCATCAGCATCTATAAATCCATAAGGTTCCATTAACAGTAAAGAAGAATCCAAATCCAGATTGCCGTATGCTTGTGAAAAACTTTGTATTTCTTCCTTCCAGCCGTTTCTCATAACATCAGCTTTAATTGCATCAGCTTCTTCTTCCCAACGTCGGCTATTCTCATATTTATTCAGAATACGAGCTATGCGGGCTCCTCTGTCCAAAGCAACCCAACACATCACTTTGGACGAAACGAAATGCTGTCCTTCACCCCGTATCTCCCAAATTCCTTTATCAGGCTTTCTCCAATCTTCCACCACAGTCATCATAATGCTTTTCACCATTTCCCACATATCTTCTATTTCATCCAATGTACCTGGCATCAACCGGTAATATTGGTAAATCAAATCCATCAAATAGCCGAACGAATCATTCTGCCTTTGATGATAAGCATCATTGCCGATACGCACCGGTTTGGAGTTTTTATATCCTGAAAGATGGTCGAGTATAACTTCAGTCAATTTCCTTTCCCCACGAATGCCATACATTATTTGATAAGTGTCATGCTCGGCAACAAAAGTAGATTGTATGAATTTCATGAATTTGCGGGCTGCATCGGCATGACCTATTTTGAAAAGGGTCTCTATGGACATGGAGGCATCTCGCAACCAACAAAAACGGTAATCCCAATTGCGTACTTCTCCCACAGCTTCGGGCAGGCTGGTAGTAAGAGAGGCTAATACCGCGCCATTATAAAAGGACATCATCTTCAGGGTGAGTAAGCTACGCTCTATTATATCGTTGTAAATAGTGAACTTTCTTGTACGATCCGTCCAGTTCAACCAATAAACCAACGTGCGGCAATACTCCAGTTTCTCACGCTCTATATCAACAGGAATCACCTTTTCATTGTATGAAAGAAGAAAAAATTCATCTTTCTCTAATATAAATTCCTGATGGTTTACAATACCTTGCAACGGCAAAGAGGAATACAGATATTGTCTGTCCTTGTTGTTAGAAGAAGAATAGGTTTCAATATACCGGGAAGTTACATTAAAAAACGCTTTTCCACGAGCATAATCGGGAGCCGGATGGTAATTGACTTTAATGCGAGGACGACCTTTAATCCAGCGGATATAACGATAGACCTCAGCTGGACGATAATATTCCTTATTATCATATAACTCATAACAAGGCATAAAGTCGACTACCGCAAATTCGTCTTGTTCTGACACAAAAGTAGTGGAAAGAATATTGGTATGGGGAACATACGATTGGATGGTGTGATAGTCTTCTGAAACTTCAAAACCAAAAGTCCCGCCTTTTTCACGATCTAGAAGAGCTGCAAAAATAGAAGGTGAATCAAAATTTGGAAAACATAGCCATTCAATACTTCCTTTTTCGGAAATCAGTGCGGCTGTGCAGCAATTACCGATTACACCGTAATTCAAATTATCCATGGTTATTTTTTTTGTAATGTTAGTGGTTTATTATCCGTTTAAAAAAATCTATAGCCGATGATAACTGCCCTTTCAAACCACTTTTCAAGGCTGCTTTCACCATGCCTTCATCTGTCAGCCGTTGTAAAAACGGCAAGGTGTCTGTCTGTACGGGCAGATTGTAACGTGCACTCTCGGATGCTGTACCAATCTTTACAGTCACAGCAGTAACAGGTACGGCTTTAAACATATCATCATCCGTAGTATCATCTCCTATTGCCAAGATAAAATCATATCGGGTGGCAAGCAAAAGCCTGTTTACTTCTGAACCTTTGGTAAATTCGGGAGATTTTATTTCTATTACCTTATTACCCTGCATGATTTGCAAATTCTGTTTCAAGCAAATAGATATCAAGGAATTGACCAACTGTTGCGCACGTAATCTGCCCAACCATGCATCGGCCTCACGATAATGCCAGGCAAGTGCCGTTTCTTTGACTTCAAGATGGGAGCGAGGAGTCTTGCTAACAAATAATTTTAATATAGAAAGCAATCCGGGGCTCCATTCCTGCCCGTGTACATTCTTGTGCCATACACCATTCTCTTTATAAAAGGCCCCATGTTCGGCTGCAAAGGAAAGAGGCAGTGCACCCAACCACTTCTCTAAAGTAAAATGGTCACGTCCGCTGTTTATTACCACATGATTCAAGGGGTCGGCGGTCAGTTTCTGCAATGTATCCAGCAATTGTGGAGTAGGAGAGGCATCTTCCGGCCTTTTCTGAAAAGGGACCAGTGTCCCGTCATAATCCAACAAAATCAAACGCTTTTTAGCATGTAAGTATTGATGCTGAATTTCCTGCATATTCTGTGATCCTATCTTCTTAAAAAGCATGGTTTTGTTTTTGTGTGCCACTTCCTGCCATTCATTTACAAAATCGGCAGCCCATTTATTGACAGTCTGTACGGATACAATAGACTGCATACGGTGCATCCGTTCTTTCTGTTCTTCAAACGGCATTTCCAATGCCCGGCAAATGGCATTTTCTATCTGCTCCGTATCATTGGGATTAACCAGCAAGGCGTCGGTCAGTTCCACAGCGGCACCAGCCATTTCACTTAAAACCAATACACCGGGATTGTCTTGCTTGACAGCAACATACTCTTTGGCAACCAAGTTCATTCCGTCACGCAAAGGAGTTACTAATGCAATATCAGCTATAAAATACATAGCAGCCAATTCTTCGAATGAAAAACCATGATAAAAATAGCAGACCGGAGTCCAGTTCATTGTAGAATATCGTCCGTTGATAGAACCTATTTCCTCGTCAATCCGGGTTTTCAATTCGGCATAACTGCCTACATGATCACGTGAAGGAACTATGACCATAGCCAGTGTTACCTTGCCATGATATTCGGGATGGTGTTCCAAAAAAGAGGCAAATCCATAAAGGCGGTGCAAAATACCTTTACTATAATCCAAACGGTCTACCGATAGGATAAGTTTATGTTTGCCAAACAAGAGACGGGTTCGTTCTATAGCCTTCCAAACATTTTTTTGTTGTGACACATTGTGGTAAAGGTCATAATTTATCCCCATCGGAAGTGCATCAACGCGCACAATGCGACTGCCTATCCGGGTTTCATCCAAACTGAAATCTATATGGAGTACCCGTTCGGCCGCACTGATGAAATGACGCATATAGTCATGTGTATGAAATGCGATAAAATCGGCTCCTAACAATCCTTTCAGTATTTCGGCACGTTCAGGTAGAATTCGGAATAACTCATAAGATGGAAATGGAATATGATGGAAATAACCGATATGCAACTGGGGAAGCTCTTGGCGAAGCATTTCCGGAAGTAACATCAACTGATAATCTTGTACCCAGACCCAATCATCCGGTTCCACAAGGCGGATAATTTCCCGACAAAACAAAGCGTTAACCTCTTGGTAAGATTGCCAGAAACTTTTTCTATATAATGTATAGGCAAAGAAATAGTGACATAAAGGCCACAGGGTACTGTTACTGTATCCCTCATAATAGTTCTTATATTGCTCATCGGATAAAAATATGGGATGGAGATTCATTTCCTCCAACCGGTGACAGATATCCTGTTTTTCTTCCTCTTTGTCTGTACAGATTCCGGGCCACCCCACCCAATGTTTCTCGTAATTGCCCTGTAGGGAATTTAGTCCCGTTGTCAGACCTCCTTCACTACGTGAGAAAACAAAGGTATCTTTTTCTGCGACAGCCTTCACGGGCAGTCTGTTTGATATGATATACAATTTCATTTTTATATAATTCTTTTTTTCAATTAGATGACAAAAGTCATACCACTAATTTAAACATCTTATTATCAACATGATATATGTTTATTGATTAGTTTATACTTTTTCAATATGAAAGCCTTTTTTCTAAAATGGGAAATGAAATAGCTGAAAGATAAAAGTGCAATTTTTGTAATGGCATCGATTTTGATTTATATGGAGTATAACGCTATCAACTTATAGAAAAGGTAGCGAGCAAACAATAAGAAATAACTGATTAACAAACTAATAAAGATGAAACTAGTAAAAACATAGCTTTCCAATATGGAAATTTGCCTGTTAAAATGAAAAAGAAACTCCAAAAGAATAAAATGCAATAAAAAAATGAAAGTATATAATTTAGAAAATATTAAATCTGCCACCGAACTGAAACATTGGACTGAAGTAATTAACATGAACGAACGTTCTATTATAGTGCTCGACACTTTTACCAGCATTGCCCAAAAGCTGCAAGCTGTTTCTATTTCTTTATTCCATGTCGATATCGAAGAGGTTATGAGTCAATTGCAGGATTTTGAGAATGATTGTAGAAATTGGCTGGACAATCTTCTTTCCTCCGAAATACAGAAAGCAGAAGCTGCCAAAGAAATAAAAGTACACATCGATCAAATTTCCCGTTTATGTAATGAAAATCTGAACATCATTGACGATCATGAGATCATGGCTCACGGAGCAATGATATCCTCTCTTATTCTGTCACATTATTTAGAAGAATGTACAAAAAAGAACTTCATCTTGAACTCATGTCATTTCATGCGACTAGGGCTTGATCGAAAACCGGATATAAAGTATGTGAAAAAGAATGTAGAAGAACTGATGAAAGACTGTCCCGATGTTCACATTCTTATTACCCAAAGCCGTTTGTGTAAAAATGTATATGATGAAGTGGATTTCTTCCCACAAATAGGAAATGAGTATTATGCCACTGTTATCGGGGCTGTATTCCATGCGGATGAAATTATAACATCCTTACATTCTGATGAAATTTGTTTCCGAGGTATGGAACATACTCGAACTCTTACATACGGTGAAGCCGAGAATTTTATTGATAGCGGCATTGCATTGCTTCATCCGGAATGTATTCCGCTGGCGCGCACCGCCGGTATGGCTATTGTATTGATAAAAACACCGAAAGATACATTACGAATATCATCAGAAAAAACAGGAACAAAAGTAAAAGCTGCTGTTTCACGCAGAGGTGTGGTCTTTGTCAAACTTCGTTCGTTGGGGATTCTTACTTCTTATCTATTTATTGGAAAAGTATTTGATGTGTTCGAGAAATATAAGGTTCCTGTCTATTTAGCGACTTCCTCTACTTAGCGAAAGAAAGAATTAAAGATTTCAATCTAGTAAATGGTGAATGGAGTTGCAAAAGTATGCCATCTATTTTTATAGATGAAAGTCGTTCAAAACAGAATAAAGAAATACTTAACACTAACATTCAAAGAGGAAAAGAGCTTATTGAATCCGTAACGAATCCTGAAGTAAAAAAAGGAATGAAAGAAGCTCTGTCACAACTTCAATCTTCACTAGAAAAAGTTCAAAGACAAGAAAAAGGATTAAAAAAAGGTTTCTTCTGATTCTTCCAAAAAGAGAGGACTGGCTTTTCCAATCCTCTTTTTCTATTTATTTGCGTCTTAACTCATTATCTATTTGCTGTGAAATTTGTCCTTTAACGGTTCTGATTACCTCATTAATATAATCAAGAATTGGCTTAGGGTCTATAGTTTTATCTTTGTATTCCATTTGAAAATGTAAGTGTTCTCCTGTGCTGCGCCCGGTACTTCCACTAATGCCTATTGGTTGCCCAGCTTCAACAGCTTGTTTCGCATTTACAAGCACACTGTATAAATGCCCATAGATAGAAGTAAAATCACCATGACGCACTTCTACATAATTGCCCAACCCTTTATTTTTTCCTGTTTTTACAACCATTCCCGGCATTATCGAATAAACATAGTCGTTGTTGCCTTTAAGGTCTATCCCTCTATGATTTGCTACTTTTCCAGTAAATGGGTCTTTTCTTTTACCATAATGGGAAGTTATCACCATTGAATCAATGGGCAAAGATAAATACCTTCTTTGCTTCCAGTATGCAAGTCGTTCTGTAGTCAAAGCATCATTGACGACAACAGCCTTTTCTTTTTCTTCTATCAATTTATTTTCTGTCGTTGCTAATACAGGTTCCGCTTTAGGAATATCCTTTTTCTGTAATACCGTATTAAACTGACAGTAGCCATTCACTGAAAAAAACAATGAATAAGTAAAAAACATGATAAATTTATTCTTCATATTGATATTTTTATTACTTTTGGGCAAAAATATACATTACATGGATAAAAAGCAAGCTATTTTTAATGAAAATGATATTCCATATAAAGAATTAGAACTAATAGGAATATCAAAAAAACAGATATGGTCTTTGGATAAGGCAAATATCACAGCTCTATTATCTGGAAAGAGAACCAGTTTACTAGACCTTTCTTTTCACGATAATAATGGAGAAGAAATAAGTATGAAAGGAAAAATAAGTTTGTACTGGAAAGACAGCAACAATGCTGGCGTTAAAGTTCATCCAGTCAGACCAGAAATAATGAATGATATAAACCTTAAACCAAAGGAGTTAGAACGACTTCAAGATAACGAGATAATAACAAAAACTATTAACAATGAAAAATATCTCGTACAATTAGACCCTGAAACAAACGAATTGCTTAAAACAAAAATCAAAAGTATTTCAATACCTTCAAACATAAAAGGTGTTGAGCTGGATAAGCAACAAAAGGAAACTCTAAAATCAGGTAAGGAATTAATTTTGAATGTTGACAAAGAAAAAATTGCCATAAGATTAGATTTAAATAATCCAAGAGGAATAAAATTCCTAGACTTCGAGCAGCAACAGAAAATAGCTTATGACCGGCATAACCCACAAATTATAGGAACTATTCATACTGATAAAAACAGAAATGAATATATAGAATACATGAAAGGACAAAAAACAGCACTTGGAAATGAATCGCAATCTAAAGTAGAACATAAATTCAAATTATAAAATGGAAGAAAAGAAAAAATTTGAAGCTTTGCAATATAGTTATGAAAATGCCGGACAATTCCGAGCAATAGCAGCAATTCTTGGATATTCAGAAGAATATCGGAATGGTGATATTACCTTTTCCAAAGGTAATGAAACATATACTTATCCACTGAATACACTTAAACTTGGCAATTTAGGAGATAATAGAGAATCTTTATTAGAGCAATCTAAAGAAAGAATAATCAGTTTCTTTGATAAAGAACAAGCTAGCAATAATTTCCAAGAATATAGCCAATATTTACGAAAAAACCACAATGTTGCAATTATAAAATGGGATGATATAAAACAAGGTACTAACAAGAATGAAGGATATAAAGACGGATTTACAGTCATTGACCTTGAAAATAAAATTGCATATAAAGGAGAAGACCTTTATCGATATGCTTATGAACAAAACCAAACCCTAGATGGTAAAGGTTCATATGTTGATATAGACTGGAACAAGTTTAATGAAGTAGGAGTTAAACCGGAAAATTTAAGCCCCGAAGATGTTGCAAACATCAAAAATGGGAAAAAAACAGGTATGCTAAATTTTTCCATTGAAGATACTCCCGGTAATAGAACACTTCTAGACAATGAAAAAGTGTCTTATAAAACAGAAAATGGAAAACTCCATTTTGAAGGGAAAGCAACAACTCTTAAATATATAACAGCCGAGAATACACCTGAAAATAAATCTAAATTAAAAGCCAACGAAATTGATTTCAAAGAAGAAGGTAAACGCATCAAAATTGATGGTATCAATGCTAGAAAACTAGCAATCGCAGCTATTACAGTAGTTTACCCAATCGCTGGGATTGCTATCTTGCTCATTCCTAAACGACAAGAAATAAAAAATGATTTATCCTTTACTAAGGATGAAATAAAAGCCCTAAAAGCTGATAATGTCGTAGTAAAGACTAATTCAAAAGGAGAAAGAACATTGCACCAACGTGACAAAGATACTAATGAGATAGTATCAATAAAAGCAAAAGACATTCATATTCCCCAAAAACTTGGAGGAATAGAGCTTACTCCTATGCAGCAAGAAAATCTCAAAAATGGAAAAGAAATTACCATTGTAAACGAGGAACTAAACAAAGCTGCAAAAGTAAAACTAGATTTGAATGCCAGAAATGGATTATCAATCAAAGATGCAAATACTATAGAAATTAAAGCGACTGAAAAGAAAGAACAAACAATAGGGAAAGAAAGATATATATCTGATAAAGAAAGATTAGAGTTTGTAGCCCAAAAAGGAGCTAAAGGGATTGATGAAATTTTTAAAGATAAACCCACCGAAATGGCTGCCTTTTTAGAGAAACATAAACTTTCTAAAGATTATGCTTCTTACAAGGAAGTAGAAAAAACATATTCCAGCTCTAGGGAAGCTACTAAACAAACTGTCGGAGAACAAATATCTACCCAAATGGATAAAATAGATAGTTCTATTAAAGCAACAGCGAAGCAAGAAGCATCTATTCTCGGATATGGTAGAACCTACGGAAAAAATAATGATACTCCAACAATGAAACTATAATATTATGCTAACATTTGACGATTATAAGGCTAAAATATCCATCATTCAAATACTTGAAGATTTAGGATATAAACAAGACATTAGCAAAGGAAAGGTTTCGCCTGTTTTTAAACTGACAGACGGAGCAGGTAACAAGTTGGATGAAATCATCATCAAGAATCCTCATAGTGTACAAGAACACTACTATGATAGGAATTATAAAGGTGGAGATTTAATTCAGTTCATCAAAAATCATATTAACGACTTCCCACAATTCCAACATCAAAATACATTTGTGCGAATCAATATGATTTTAGGACATTACGCAAATGAGCCTTATAGTCCTAAATATGAAGCATTCAAAGTTGTAAAAGCAGAAAACAAATCTTTTGACAGAGATAGATATAAAGAATTTCCTACTACACTCGCTGATTTAAGATTTCTCACAAATGAAAGAAATATAAATCATCAAGTCGTAGAAAAGTTTCTACCATTTATCACAAGGGTTAAAGACTTACAAGGAAACGGCAATTATTATAATATAGGTTTTCCCTATATTAATCCAAAAGATAAAGACAACAAAGTAACAAATTACGAATTAAGAAACTATGGATTCAAAGGAATGGCTGCCGGAGGTGATAAAAGTAACTCGCTTTGGATTGCTGATTTTTGCCCACACCCCCAAATGGCAAAACATATATACTTTGCAGAATCCGCTTTAGATGCTATGAGCTTCTATCAGCTCAATGCTAACAAAATCAAATTAGAAGAAAGTGTTTTTTGTAGTGTAGGAGGGTACATTTCAGTTAATCAAATAAAAAACACTTTATTGCGATACCCACAAGCTAAAGTACATACCTGTTTTGATAATGATTTAAACGGTAATTTGTATGACATTAAAGTGTCTGGAATCATTAGTAATACAGAAATGACAATAAAAGAAAATAAAGATGATGTGCTGTTTAAAACTAAGGGTAGAGAATTCACTATTAACAAAAATGACGTTTCACTAGAAAGTTTTAGGGAAAAAAGCAAAATAATAGCTCCTATGATTTCTCATAAAGCAGAAAAAGCAAAAGATTTCAATGAAATTCTAATGAAACAACATGAACAAAAAAAAAGTATTAAGTTAGGGACAGTCGCGAAATAGGCTTAAAATTATAACAAATTGATTGTCAATGTGA
>OLRW01001912.1_pt1 | contig 12467 bp, 18 predicted proteins | sample 1672701 | NCBI WGS metagenome assembly OLRW01 (sample SAMEA3136715, study PRJEB25190) | human gut metagenome | biome: human gut; feature: human-associated habitat; material: faeces | place: Austria | collected 2013
GGGCTGGTGGGATCGGTGCTCTGGTAGATGCTGCCAACGGGGTAAGCGGTAAGAGAGCCAGTTTCGTTTAGATTGATTTTGCCATTTTCGTCCACGGTCAGCCCCTCACCGGCAAGCTTCGTGCTCAAAGCTTTGGCTGTCGGGGTCGTCATGGCTGCAGGCGCAAATGCCGCTTTACCCGTCTCATCCACGGCAAGACCGTCTCCGATCATCACGCCGCCCAGTGTGTCGGCTGTTGCAGGCGGCAGAACGTAGTTTCCTACGCCCATGGCCACAGTGCCTAAAGCCATAAGGATATCCTCCCTTATTGTGTAGTAATGTGCATGCAGGTCTTCCGTCGGCATTTTCCATGCCCGCAGCCGCAGGGTGTCGGTGCTGCTCTGCGTCGTGCTGTCCAGCACGGCTGCTCTTGCGGCGTCCGCACTGTCCGGCTCGATCAGCACAGCAATGCTGTCATCGGCTGTCAGTCCCGGCATATTCAGGTCGATGTAACAGCCATGGTCATCTTTCTTCCATCCTGCCGCAGGTATCGTCACCGCGTGCAGCTCCAACCGGTCCGCTTTTGCCGCATTCAGTGCATTCATGGCATTGGAGCAGGCAGTCGTTGTCTTGGCAAGCTCCTGCAGCGTGCGCAGGGCAAGCTCCTGCAGGCCCGCCAGAATGCTCAGAACACCCATCGCTTATTCTCCTGCAAATACCTCGTCCAGCATGGCGGCCACTTCTACCTCGGTTGCCAGCACCAGACTGTCCAGCTTGGCCTTATCCGCAGCGGACATCAGGCCCGCATTGGTAGTGGTGGCGTTGCCATATTTGGTGTCGCTGCCGGGGATGCCCAGCGCGGTAATGTCGTCCTTGGTCACCGCAGCAACAGCGCTCACGTGGCCGGTAGCGTCCACAGTCACCTTGTACAGGCCGCTGGCCTTGGCGGTATAGCTGGGATGGACATAGTTGTTTGCGCCCTCGGCAATGCCTGCCAGCTTGTTCTTTTCGGCGGTGGTGTAGTCGTTGGTGGAAAGGCCCTTGCCTGCCACCTTATCCACCTTGCCGGACAGGTCCACGGTGGTGTCATCCAGCAGTTCCATGGTGTAGCTGCCACTGCTGCCCTTGATCTTGGCGTAGATGTCATAATGCTTGGTGGCGGCGTTCATCACCAGATACAGGATGTTCTCCTGTGCGGCATCGGCGTTCGGCACTGCATCCACCTTCTGGAAAGATGCGTGGCCGGACTTGGAAATGGCGGTGTTGATGGCCTCCACCACCTGTGCGCTGGTCTGGAAGGTGCTGTCGTTGTTCAACTGGCTGGTCTTGGTGGGCACGGTGATGTTTACGGACTTGTCAGGGTCAATCGTCTGCGCAGTGCCGTTCACCTTGATGCTCTCGATCTTATTGGCTTGTGCGCCAATATTTTCCAGAGCCTTAACCCGCGAATTCAGAGCTTTGTGTTGTGCGTTCTGGCGCTTTGCCAGATCCTGCAGGTCGCGCAGTGCGGGGATGTGGTTCAGATCGTAATTAGCCATGTTCGTTGTCCTCCTCAAAAATTTCGTCAAATAGTGTTTTTACTTCTTCCGGCGTTGCCATGGGCAGACTCATTTTGAATGCTTCTGCCACAAAAGCTTCCCACGCCGGTGTTCCTGGTTCCGGCATTTCGCCGGTATCAGTTCCGCTGTTTTCATATACGATGTACGGCAGGTCGGTGCTTGTGATTGTCACGCCATTTCCGTCCGTTCCCTCAAAGGTACAAACGCCTTTTCCAGGGCTGGCGGTCACTGCTGCCGGAACATCCACATGTCCATCTATTACCAGTGTCGAGCCGCAGACTTTGTTGCACGGCCCGTGCCAGCACACCCGTATCGTCAGTCCCTTCCAGATGCCGGATGCTGTTACATTCAGCCCGTAGATCCCACGGTTGCCTTTGTAGCCGAATGCCAGCGCCATCGCCTTCCCGGGTGGTTTTGCCGTTCCGTTCGGCAGCAGAGTCACAGTAAGGTCTGTCATTTTGTCACCCCTTCAGCTGTACATCCGGCACAAGCAGCATCACGCTAAGTGTCAGTGTCTGTGTCGGTTTGCTTGCCGCCCAGAATTTCAGCGTGCCGTTCCCGGCCTCGCACACACCGTACATTCCTGCTGCCATTGCACTGGGCACATCGGCCGATATCACACCGGCCATCGGCAAGCATGCACTTGTGGCTTTCTCCACAGCAGCCGTGCAGCTGTAAGCCGTTTCACCTTCGGCCTTGTTCCAGCCGTCCACCGGCAAGCTGACCGCAATGCTGCCAAGGCATCCACCGTTGTACTCGGCGCTTGCTTTCTCCAGCAGTGCCTTCGTGGTTTCTTCGCTCTGTTTGGCGTCATCCGCGCTGCTTTGGGCGTTTTTCGCGCTGCTTTGGGCGTTTTTCGCGCTCACATCGGCACTTCTTGCAGCCTCGTTCATCGCGCTTTCATAGGCTGCGGCATGCTCCGTAATATCGTTTTTCAGGTGGGTCATAAAATCCACCACCACCGGATCATCCTGTGCTGCATCCACCTCAAGCCCGACAAGGTTCTGTACCGTACCCAAGGTCGTGTTGTATTTCTGCAAAATTTCGCCGTTGTCGTTCACACGGTAAAAGCTCACCGCAAAATGTACAGCGCCTTTGTAAGCCACGGCATCTGCTGCCACCACCCAGATAAAGGTGATGGTCTGCTCTGTCACGGTCTTTTCCGTCACGGTAAAATAGTTTCTGTCGCCCTCCGCGTTTTCATAGTTTACCCGAATCGCAAAATCGGCAAGGTCACTGCCGCGATAGTAGCGATTGATGCGCAGACGGATGCGGTTCACATCCTTGTCCCCTTCTACGCCAAGTACAACGCCATCTTCCGGCACCGCGATCAGCCGCTTGCTCTCATCGATCACAAAATCCAGCCCAGCATCCGGCTCGGGCATTCCGTCAAAAAGTTCATCCAGATTGTCCATATTACACCTGCTCGATCAAAACTGCATTTGTAACGATCCGTGTCTTCCCGTTCTGGCCCACCAGCTGCACCCGGAAGCTGCGGTCTCCGCTTACTTCCTCCGGCACCATACAGCTCTGGATCTCGTCAAGCGGCACAGGATAAATGTCGTTGAACACAGCCGCCTTTTTGCTTCTTTTCCAGTCTTCATCACCGCTTCGGAACTGGCATTTCAGGTAATTTACGCTCCCGGCCCTGATGCCGGAAAAATCACCTTCTTTTTTCAGCCGCTGCCCCTCCACGGTAAAATTCAGCATCCGCATTTGGGTTCCTCCCTGTCACACTCGGCATACAGCCGCCATTCCAGTTCGCTGATCAGGTTTTTGGTCGCTTCCATTGTGCTGGAGCTCTGCGGCGGGTCAAACAGCATCCTCACCTTCAGCGCCGTATAGCTCTTCACCGCTTCAATGTCCTCTTTTCCCTGGCAGAACTCGCTCCATGTCGCCGTTGCATCGCTGATACCAAAGCCCTCCTGCGGCCCAACGCCCATCTGCCGCAAGATCATCAGCACGCTGTTGATGTGCATGATAAGGTCTGCATCAAACGCCGTATACTCCTCGGTCAGGCCAAGGAGTTTCTTCACCGAGGTAAGGATACTGTCCATTTTGATTTATCTCCTTTAGTCCGCGATGCACTGGTTGTCCCACTTCTTGTAGGCGTCCAGATAGGTCTCGCCCTTATCGCCGTTGTGGGTGATCTCGTAGTACATGCCGTCAGACACGGTGGTGCTCACCAGCGCCTTCCAGTTCTGCAGGGTTTTGCTGAACCATACGATGAACACATCCTCGATCGTCAGCTTCTTGCCGTCGGTCACGTCCACGTGAGCGTTAAAGTAGTCAACCACCAGCTGCTTTGCGCGGTTCGTCATAGCTTCGTTGTCCATTTTGTTTTCCTCCTTTTATTATTCCTCGTGGTCCATCACGCCCTCGGCTGCAATGGCTGCATTTGCCCAGAACAATGCCTCATCCAGCTTCGTCAGTGCCAGACTGCGTTCCCGGCTTGGTGCAATACACCGCACCATTCCTTCTGTCTCCTGCATCTTCAGCCGCAGGTTTGTGCTGTATGCTGCTTCCGCAACATTGAATTTTCGTACAGGGTACATGTCATTTCCTCCATGGGCAGGTGTCGCCCGGTCTTCGTTCTGCATACACCGGCTTCAGGATCGCATCATCTCCATAGTGGATGGCCTTGTGGGTCCGATCGCTCACACAGATCACGTTTTCCGGGTCCAGCAGTGCGTCCGTGTGCTGGAGCACGTCCTCTTTCGTCAGCGGGTTCCTGTCGGTCCATCACGCCAACATCGGCCAATGCATTAAGTTCCGCGCTCTCATATGCCTTTGCACCCTTTTTGAATGCCGTAACAGTCAGGTAAGTGATTCCTACCAATACTGTCCCGACACCAACCAAGATATCCTTAAAGTCATTCGGAGCTGCCGCCTTAACAATAATATCAGCCCATTTGCTTCCATCAGTGCTTCCAACAGAACCTCTGTTAATTTTGATCATCTTTCATACCTCCAAAATTTAGTTTCAAGACGTAACTCGTCTCATAAAGCACTCTGCATTTCTCGCGCCTACACGTCTCTCCTGTCAAACACCGTCTCCCAGCGTTCTTTCTTCAGCGGCTTCATCCGCAGCGCCCACATCAGTTTTCGCACGGTCACAGTCGGGTATAGCCCGTCTTTGTTTTTCCGCTTGGCATTTTCCCGGAAATACTCCAGAAACCCTTCATGCAGGTAGATTTTGTCAGTCAACCATGGGTCAATGGGCCCCCAGAAGGTTGCCCGGCTCTTCTCGTTGAACCTCTGCTGAATCACGGCCAGTCCCTTACCATTTTCAAAATATAATGTGCAGGTCCGGTAGACTGGGTGGTTGCATCGGTAAGTCACGCCGTAGTACCGCGTCCATTCTTCGGACGGCTCGGTATAGTATCTCATAAAAAGAAAAAGAGGCCGCAGTTTTCGCCACGACCTCCAGTGTCCTCCTTTACTTCTTGAAGAATTTAAAGTCTCTCATAATGCCCTTAAACGTGCTCGAACAAATCGTACCTGTCTCCTCGAACTTGAATCCCTTACCGTACCAGTAACTGCCCACAGCCAGACCTGCGATCGTCGCACCGATGCTCGTCACTGTCGTCAGGATGCGAATGAACTTATCGTCATCCGCTTTGGCGATCTCAAGTTCAAGCTTGTGCTTTTCCAGCTCAAGCTTGTCCTCGTCTGCCTCCTTGTTGACGTTCGCTTCATTCGCATCCATCCGCAGTTTGTAAAGCTTCACAATGTTGTCAGTCGCTTTGCCCTGCTCGTCACTTCCCGTTTTCAGGTTTTCCAAGTCCTCGAAGCGGCGCTTCAATTCTTTGTCCATCATTTCGTTCAGTTCCATTTTGAATTTCTCCCTTCAAAAATATAATGTTCGGAGTTTCCTCCGTAAAGCGGGCAGTTATTTTCGCGCCTGCACCTTTTTAATGCGCAGCACAGCATACTCGCTTCCTTCGATGTCCTCCACGGCCTTGTCCATATTCAGGAACAGATGGGCGCTGTCATCCTCTTCTCCGGTGTAGCCAATCAGCAATGTACCGACTGCTTTTTTGCGGTAATCGTGGGTCATGCCGAGTATAAGCCCCAACAAAAATCCCAGAATGATCGCCAGTACCGCGAGTATCCATACCAGATAAGCCATTTTGAAAATCTCCTTTTATAAATATAAGTCATGTTTCGGTCACGCGCGTGCTGAAAAAAATAAGAGCAGATGTTTCCATCTACTCCATTTTGAAATGTTATTTCTTTTTGTTTCTCTCGTGTTCTCCTTTCCGTTTCTCGATCAGGATCTTCAATATCTCCCATAAGATCAACAATACAAAAAGCTGTACCACAAAATTGTACATCAGTCATACCACCTTTCATAAAGGCGGCTGATTTTTTCGCGTCAAAAAAGTAAGAGCCGCAGATTTCTCCACGGCTCCCGCCTTTCTTAGTAAACGAGATAATTCGTATACTGCTTCTTTTCTACCTGCTTGATCACACCTGCTTTTTGCAGCAGCTCAAAATCACGGATGATCCCACCCATGTTGAACGCCTCAAATTCGACGTTGAAGTCCGTGCGCTTCTTCTTTCCGTCTTCGTAGGTTCTGATCGAATAGACCGTCTGGCTAACCAGCCTCGGGTCCATCTTACAGTTCCGACGAACGACTTCCATCATCAGCTCACGTCCTTCGTAATTGTCGTCTCTCACGCCTTTCACGATAACGGTCATGTGATTCACTTTGTTGCTCTTAAACATATTGTGTTCTCCTTTGCATTTAAACAGTGAATATTCGTTCCATAAAGCACACTGAAAATTTCGCGTCACTGCCGTTCCTTGCTCAGGAGCCAGAAGAAGTACCGGTAATGCTCGTAGTAGGTCTCGCGGCAGCAGGGGCAGCCATTTGCTTGAAGCTTGTTGTAGCCGTCTCCCTCTGTCACGCCCTTTTTTATGTACGGTGCCAATGCCGTATCAAGTTCCGCAATACACCTATCCACGATGTCGATGCAGCTGGAGTAGAACACTCGGGATAGTGCGATCCTCTCGGTAGGGCTTTCAGGTGGGCAGCCCTTGATGATGCCGGAAATATCATTGGGTGATGTCTGCCAGCCGTCGATCAGAGTCAGGGCCTTCTTCCAGTCATCGTACTGCCTGCAAAAATACTTCAGTTCGTAGTACCGGTATCTCGGAATGTGGTATGGGTTCTTTTTTGACAACTCCGCACGTTCTCTGCTCATTTTTCGCCCCTCCATTCATAGCCAGTCTGTTCATAGAGGAGCTTGGGTGAGATGTAATAGCTGATCCTGCCCAGCTTTGAGTTCATCTGCTGAACATCCGTAATGCGCTTTCCATTCCTCGTTGCCTCGCCAATCGGAAGCCACCCTGCAATGACACCTGCACGCACCCATGCCGGGTCCCGGCCGTATACTCGTGCTGCGATTCGTACAGGAACCGAACCCATTTCTAATCTAGCTTTGTCCATTCTATCGTACTCCTTTTGTGTTACTCTAGGAGCGTCTAAATACGTTCCCAGGCTCAAAAGGATGATACTTGCAAAAATGGTCCCCCGTGTGCTGTATTTTATTTAGTTTGCGGCACAGCATTGACAAGCTTGTGCGAATCGTTTAACCTAAAATGGCTCGCAAAAGAAAAAAGCCCGGTCATCCGAGCTTTTTCATTTTAAATAATTCAATTTTCTAAAATATCAAAGGAGGTGTCCATGTTAAAACCATGTCCAGAATGCGAAATGCAGGTCAGTGACAAAGCGACTGTGTGTCCTCATTGCGGCTTTCCGCTACATTCCAGCCTTGTCGGTACAGTTCATAAGTCCCGCAGACGTCACGCCAGACTTCCGAACGGTTTCGGCCAGATCACCGAACTGCGCGGACGCAATCTCCGTAAGCCTTTTCGTGTAATGGTCACTGTAGGAGTCAACCCAGAGGGAAAGCCCATCGTTAAGCTCCTCCAGCCCGTCGCCTATTTCAAAACCTATAACGATGCCTATAAAGCCCTCATGGAATATAACAAGTGTCCCTACGACCTGACGCAGATACTCACCATGCAGGAGCTTTACGAGCGTTGGATCGACGAGTACACCAAAAAAGTATGCAATGGAAATATCACTTCGACCAATAGTGCATGGAAGTACGCAAACGACTTGTACGACATGCCGGTACGAACCGTTCGTATTTCCCATATCAAGAACACTCTGCTGAATGGCACCTTTGTCGACCGGCGCGGCATAACGCACCATACGACCCATCACATTCAATTGACCCTGAAAAAGATCTTCAACCAGATGTTCGATTACGCCGTCGAGTATGAAATGACTGATAAGAACTATGCGCGAATGTTCAACCTTCCCGAACCTTCTGCCGAAGAAAAAGCAACCGAAAAATATCCGCATTTCAGTTTCTCGGATCGGGAATTGGAGATCCTGTGGGGTGCCGCCGGGACAAACATCTACATCGACATCATTTTGATTCAATGCTATTCCGGCTGGCGAGCCTCCGAGCTCATAAAACTAGAACTCTCCAAAGTAAACCTTGAAGAGCAAACTTTCCGAGGCGGTTCAAAAACTAACGCCGGAAAAGATCGAATCGTTCCCATACACCATCTCATCTACCCGCTTGTCGAAAAGCGCTATCGCGAGGCCAAAAGACTCAACTCCCCACGGCTGTTCAATATTCAGACTTTTGTAGAAGGCGGCTTCAGTTTTATATACTACGAATTATATGCCCGTCAGTTCAAGGTCATCATCAACCGCCTTGCCCTTGATCCACGTCATCACACGCACGACTGCCGCAAAACGTTCGTCACCATGGCGAAGCGCGCCAACGTCGATGAGTACGCCATAAAGCGCATCATCGGCCATCAAATTGCAGACCTTACAGAACGTGTATATACAGACCGAAGCATCGACTGGCTACGCTCCGAAATCGAAAAAATTCATTAAAGTTTGTGTCCACCTTATCGTTCACCTTATGTATTTTTTCTGTACTTTGCATCATTTTTATTCTGCGTTTCAGTGTTTGATTAGTATATGAACGGGGTGCATTTCGTACACTTTTTTCACATTTTTTCAAATCTGAAAATATGCAGCTACGTTCTTATAATTTCAGAATCCTTATCCTAGAGATTAACAATTTGTGACAGCTCGTCCAATCAACGTATCATCAGCAAAACCTGATTCAAAACCTTCCGAATCTCCTTTCTTTTTTCTGCAAAATAAAGGGCCGGAAACCCTGTTTTAAGGCTTCCGACCCTTTGACTGCTCAGGAGATCCTGAAGGCTGAATTTTTTCGCGTCCGGTCAGGTCGCACTCTGTTCGGACCGCTGCGCTGCAAAGCGCTCAAAAGCAGGCTTTGGTAGCAGAATACGGCCAGCCAGCGGCTGTACCTGCACAGTGATCTGCTCCTTGGGCACACACTCACCGTCTGCCGTAGCAACGATAGGCCCGCGGCCATCCACGGCGCGCAGAGAGACCTGCTTTGCCCGCCGGTAGATAAAGTACGGCTCTGCCGCCCTGACCAGCTGACCATTCCGGAAGTGCCCTCCGTTTTTGTACATTCCCAGAAGTTTTGCGATGGTCAAACGGCTCACCTTGCGGATGATATACACATCCAGCCAGCCGTCGTCCGGCTGGGCTTCCGGCGCTGCACGGAAACCACCGCCATAGGTGCGGCCATTGCAGACGGCACACATAAGGCAGTCCACTGTCAGGGTCTCGCCGTCAATGGTGTACTCTACTCTTCGGCCAATATGCCCGCACAGCTGTTCTACGATGGAAAGCGCATAGGCCGCTTCGCCGCCGCACAGCGGGATGCGCCGGAACTTCGGGATGCCGTAGGCGACCTGCGCATCCAGACCGGCAGCGCAGATGGTGGCCGAAAGACCGAGACTGGTCTGCATCAGGTCAATGGCGACCGGCCCGCCTGCAAGCTGGGCGTCCAGATCCAGAAATTCCTCTTTTGTGCCAAAAGTACGCAGGAAATCATTGCCGCTGCCATAGGGCAGGCAGCCCACAGCCGCATTCTCAAACCCATAGACGCCGGTGAGGGCTTCATTGAAGGTGCCATCGCCGCCTGCTGTATAGATGCGGAGCTGCTCCCCTGCCTGCCGGGCCTGTCGGGCTGCGGCATTGGCAAGCTCCCGGGCGTGGCCTGCGTGGGCAGTGATCCGAATGGTATATTCTCCCCTAGCAAGACCGGCCCGCGCCGCAGCCGCATCGATCTGCCGCGGCAGAGCACGGGTACAGTCTGCCTTGCCGGCAGTGGGGTTCAAAAGAAATAAAGTACGCATGAACTTCCTCCTGCAATTCTGTTTTTTCAGATACACCCTGATTCTATGATAACAGAAAACCAGCAGGTTGCAAGATGCATTTTTACTTGGCAGGACGGCGGGGAGTTTCCCCAGCAAATGATCCGAAGGTGGGACCCTGTTGCCGCAGGCAATAGGGCGGGAGCTGGAATGACCTGCAACAATAGCGACTGCGGCCAGTGGCCGAGGCAAGAAGCTATTGTTGGGGCCGCGGCCAGCAAGATGCGAGCGAGAGCGAAGCAGATGCTGGGTGCCGCAACCCGTTATTTTGCGTGGAAAGCTCCCCGATGGCCTGCCGGGGAAGCCACTACTGTCCAATTTTTACATGGTTACGGTTTCATCCTCCCGCAGGATGATAGAGCCATCAGCCGAGCAGTCCGCTGTCCAGTGCTGGCCGGTACTGGCTGTGCCGGAGGCAATGCGGTCTGCAAGGGCTTGCTCTACTGCCCTGTCCACGGCGCGGCGCAGTTCCCGGGCACCATAGGCTGACCGTGCCTTCGCCGCCAGTGCCCTGCCCACCTGAGGCGTATGGTGCAGCTGATAGCCACTGCCTGCTGCACGCTGTTCCAGCTGGCAGAGCAGTTTTTCCGCAATGGCGCACAGGCTGTCATCTGCCAGCGGACGGAACACGATCATTTCATCCAGACGGCCTGCCAGTTCTGGCCGGAACCACTTTTTCGCTTCCTCAACGGCCTGCGCCGACTGCTTTTCAAATACGGCTTCACTGCCCGCAGCAAAGCCCAGCGGAGCGCTCTGACCCGCCAGAAAGCGCGCGCCAAGGTTGGATGTGAGCAGCACGATGGTGTTGCGGAAATCCGCTTTTCGCCCCATGGCATCGGTGAGCTGCCCATCCTCCAGGATCTGCAGCAGGATGTTCTGGATATCCGGGTGGGCTTTTTCGATCTCATCAAACAGGACCACGCTGTAGGGGCGGCGGCGCACGGCCTCGGTGAGCTGCCCGCCCTCATCATGGCCCAAATAGCCCGGCGGGGCACCCAGCAGCCGGGCAGCGGTGTGCTGCTCCTGATATTCCGACATGTCAAACTTGAGCAGTGCCTTTTCGCTGCCGAACCAGCTGACGGCCAGCGCCCTGGCAAGGGCTGTTTTGCCAACGCCGGTGGGGCCAAGGAACAGCATGGCTCCTATGGGCCTTCCCGGCTCCCCAAGGCCGGTACGGCTGCGGCGGATAGCCCCTGCCACGGCAGCGACTGCGCGGCTCTGCCCGACGATCTCCTCGTTCAGGCGCTGTTCCAGCTTTTCCAGCCGTTCCCGTTCTTGCTCTCCAACGCGCTCTGTGGGCACGCCGCTGGCCTGTGCCACCACATGGGCGATATCATCCGGGGTCAGCACGGGCTGGGGCTGCTTTTCCCGTTCCGCACGGATGCGTGCCGCTGCGCAGGCTTCATCCACAAGGTCGATGGCCTTATCCGGCAGGAAACGATCCGTGATATAGCGGTCGGACAGGGTGGCAGCGGCGATCAGGGCGCTGTCGTTGATCTTCACGCCGTGGAACACCTCGTAGCGTTCCTTCAGGCCGCGCAGGATGGAGATGGTGTCCTCCACGGTGGGTTCATCCACCTGTACCGGCTGGAAGCGGCGCTCCAGAGCGGGGTCTTTCTCGATATACTGGCGGTACTCGTCCAGCGTGGTCGCGCCGATGCAGTGCAGCTCGCCGCGGGCCAGCATGGGTTTCAGCAGATTGCCGGCGTCCATTGCGCCGTCGGTCTTGCCGGCACCCACGATGGTGTGCAGCTCATCGATGAAGAGGATGATCTTGCCCTCGCTCTTCTTCACCTCGTTCAGCACGCTCTTCAAGCGCTCCTCGAACTCGCCGCGGTACTTTGCACCGGCCACCAGAGCACCCATGTCCAAGCTGAACACGGTGCGGTTCTTCAGGTTTTCGGGCACATCGCCGCGCACGATGCGCTGCGCCAGCCCCTCGGCGATGGCGGTTTTGCCAACGCCGGGCTCACCGATGAGGCAGGGGTTGTTTTTGGTCTTACGGGACAGGATACGGATCACATTGCGGATCTCCTGATCTCGACCAATGACGGGGTCCAGTTTCTGCTTGCGGGCAAGTTCCACCAGATCCTGACCGTACTTCTGCAATGCGTTGTAGGTGTCCTCCGGGTTATCGGTGGTCACCCGCTGGTTGCCGCGCACGGCGGTAAGCTGCTGCAAAAAGGCGTCCTTTTTCAGGTTGAAGGCGCGGAACAGCTCGCTGGTAGTCTGGTCCTGCTCGTCCAGCAGGCCAAGGAACAGGTGCTCCACGCTGATGAAGTCGTCCTTCATGGCCTTGGCTTCGCGGGCGGCGGCGCTGAGCACCTTATCGGTTGCCTGCGAGATATAGACCTTATCAGGGTCACGGCCGGAACCGGACACCCGGGGCAGCGCGGACAGCTTTTCCGCTACGGCGGCGGCAAAGCTGCCGGGGTCAACGTTCAGCTTTTGCAGCAGCTGGGGAATCAGGCCGTTTTCCTGCGCAGCCAGTGCGTGCAGCAGGTGGGCGGGCTCCAGCGCGTTGTGCTGGTACTCCACAGCCAGCTGCTGGGCTGCCTGCAAAGCCTCAAGGGTCTTTTGGGTATATTGATTGGTATTCATAAAGTCAAGCCTCCATTCATACCGGAAGGTTTATT
>OLRW01001924.1_pt1 | contig 12384 bp, 11 predicted proteins | sample 1672701 | NCBI WGS metagenome assembly OLRW01 (sample SAMEA3136715, study PRJEB25190) | human gut metagenome | biome: human gut; feature: human-associated habitat; material: faeces | place: Austria | collected 2013
AAGAAATGATGGCACCTTCGATTTCCTTTGCATCGATCTGATAAATTTCCAGAACATTTTTAAAGCTGATAGCATATTCCAGAGTTGTATGTGTTGTATTGGTGGAAAGGCGTTCAGTGAAGAGAACTTCGTCCCCACGGATACAGCCGACCACAATGTTTGTATTTCCGATATCAATTGCAAGAATCAAAATATCCTCCATTCTGCGAAGGCACAGAGCGTATGTATTCAGATCGAACGCACGGAAGCTGTGCCTGCGATTTAGTTAGCAGAAGCGTTTGAAAGATTAGGAACAACCTTCAGCAGTGCTTTTGTGATGACAGTGACAAGGATTGCGGCAGCAATCGCTTCCGGGATGCCGGATGCAGTGACCGTACCCATGATCAGGCCGAACACCGCGGTGCGTGCCACATCTTTGGCAGCGGCATACTGTCCGGCAAAGAGCAGATAAATACTGCCCATAACAAATATCGTATTTACCATCGAACCGACAAAACCAGTGATGATAAGGGAAAGATAAGAATTCGCTTTCAGTTTTCGAAATAAGATCCAGAGCCATCCGGAGATCACGCCGATCATAATGCGGCATCCAACCGAGATCCAGATCGCTTTTACCACGCCAACAAGACCGGTTGTACTCAGAAACGGAGAAAAAGCAAACGAAAGAAGTGTTGGAGCGGTTGTATTGCTGATCAGGGAACAGATGCCGAAAATCGCTCCCAGGATCGCACCGGCGGATGGACCCAAAAGAATCGCACCGATGATAACCGGGATGTGTACAGTTGTCGCCTTAATAATCGGAAGCTGGATCATTCCAAGCGGTGTGTTAGCCAGAAGAATGACGATCGCTGCCATAAGTGCAACACTGACCAGGTATCGAGTGTCTTTTTTCATAGTAAAAATCCTCCTGAAAAATATGGATATAAGTAGCCGGGCAAAGGAAAAACAGGAACTGTTTTGTGTCCATTTGCTCCTTGGCTCATAAACATCAGTATCATAGCATAGCAGATTTTAAATGACAAGGGAAACAGTGTAATTTTTCCAGGCAGGCTGACAATACATAAAAAGTATGTTATGATAAACAAAAAAAGTTTTATCATTGCATAAATAATTTAGAAAAGAACGTGAGGTTTTGTGATGTTAAAGGGAAAAACGGTAATACTTGGGATAACAGGAAGTATTGCAGCATATAAAATGGCAAATGTGGCAAGTATGTTAAAGAAACTGCATTGTAATGTGGAAGTGATCATGACAAAGAATGCAGTCAATTTTATCAATCCGATCACTTTTGAGACGCTCACCGGAAATAAATGTCTGATTGATACGTTTGACCGGAATTTTCAGTTTCAGGTAGAGCACATTTCACTGGCAAAGAGAGCAGATCTTCTCATGGTCGCACCGGCAAGTGCCAATATAATAGGAAAGCTTGCAAACGGGATCGCGGATGACATGCTGACAACGACGGCACTTGCATGCACCTGTCAGAAGATCATTGCGCCGGCGATGAACACCAATATGTACCTCAATCCGATCGTGCAGGACAATATGAAACGTCTTCAGAACTATGGTTTTGAGATGGTGGAGGCGGCGAGCGGACATCTTGCCTGTGGTGATTCCGGAATCGGCAAACTTCCGGAAGAAAAGCTTCTGGTTGAACATATTGTGAGAAGCATTGCACGTGAAAAGGATATGAAAGGGATGAAAGTTCTGGTCAGTGCCGGAGCTACGATGGAAGCGATCGATCCGGTTCGCTATATCACAAATCATTCAACAGGAAAAATGGGATTTGCCCTGGCGAAAGCTGCGATGCTGCGTGGAGCTTCCGTGACGCTCGTAAAAGGGCACACCGAGGCAGAGGAGCCGCATTTTGTAAAGATGGTTCCGGTAAAAAGTGCACAGCAGATGTTTGAAGCAGTCAAAGAAGAGGCTGCGGATGCAGATATTGTGATTATGGCTGCAGCAGTAGCAGATTATTGTCCGAGTGAAGTTTATGATCAGAAAGTCAAAAAATCTGATGGCGAGATGAGCATTGCCCTTACCCGCACACAGGACATTTTAAAATATCTTGGGGAAAACAGAACCGCAAAAACATTTTTATGTGGATTTTCCATGGAAACGGAACACGTTATAGAGAATTCCCGCAAAAAACTGGAAAAGAAAAATCTGGATATGATCGTTGCAAATAATTTAAAAACAGCAGGAGCCGGATTTGGCACAGATACCAACGTGATCACGATCATCACAAAAGACAGTGAGCAGGCATTTGACCTGATGAGCAAGGCACAGGCAGCGGACTGTATTCTGGATGCCATCTGTGAGCAAAAAAATCAGAATCCTTTTTTGGCGGATGCTATGGAGTGCAGACTGCACAGCAATTCGGTCAGCTAAATGTCAGCAAAGCTGATCGGAATCACGTGGCAGGTCTCACATGCGTTCATGAGCAAGTAGCGAAGCGGATTGTGAATGTCCGCTTTACTATTACGATCAAATAGAAAAAGAGGGAATCAGAATGAAAGAATATGAAACAGTCTGGGAAATTTTTAATGAATGTGCGAATAATCAGATGCGGGATGTCTTTATCGATGAGATCTGCACAGATGATCCGGAAAAGTTTGTGCTGGATAAATTCAAGGGAAAAGAAGTTTCTTATGAAAAAACAGTCCTCGAAGACGGCACGATCATATTTGACATTACAACTTCCCAAATAAAACAGCGTTGTTCCTTTACAGAAATTTGATAAATGTGGTATAATATTACTTACGGCATAAGATAAACATGTTCTGAAACAGAGAGGAGAATGTTATGGACGAAGAACAAAAAACACATGTACATGTGCTGGAGGATGGTACTGTAGTTGAGCATTCTCATGAGGAACATGTACATCATCACAGTCATGCGCATACGAAGGCTGTACTGAACAGGATGTCAAGAGCCATTGGACATATGGAATCCATCAAGCGTATGATCGAGGACGGCAGGGACTGCAGCGAAGTTCTGATACAGCTGTCAGCAGTGAAATCTGCCATCAATAATACAGGTAAGATCATACTGCAGGATCATATCGAACACTGTATTGTAGACGCAGTGGAGCATGGTGATAAAGATGCGATCAAAGAGCTGGAGATCGCAATCGACAGATTTATGAAATAAGATCAGTAATCAGCGCACAGATCCTGTGCGTAAATATAAAGGAGAAAGTATTATGGCAAAAGAATGTAGCAATACTTCATGTGACAAGTCAAGCTGTGAAGGCTGTTCCAGTAAGAAACCACAGAGCCTTCTTGCAGAAATGAATGCTCAGTCAAATGTAAAACATGTGATCGGGGTTGTCAGCGGAAAGGGTGGAGTTGGTAAATCCTTCGTAACAGGCTCTCTGGCAAACATGATGGCAGCACAGGGATACAAAGTCGGTATCCTGGATGCGGATATCACAGGACCGTCCATTCCGAAAATGTATGGATTAAAGGGTGCAGCAATGGCAAATGATGAAGGTATCTACCCGATGATCACAAAAAACGGGATCAAGGTAATGTCCATCAACCTTCTGCTTCCTACAGAGGATACTCCTGTAATCTGGAGAGGTCCGGTTCTTGCAAATATGGTAAAACAGTTCTGGACAGATGTTATCTGGGGCGACGTAGACTATCTGTTTGTGGATATGCCTCCTGGAACAGGTGATGTTCCGCTTACAGCATTCCAGTCTCTGCCGATCGAAGGAATCGTGATCGTAACATCACCTCAGGATCTGGTTAAGATGATCGTTAAGAAAGCCTTTAATATGGCTGAGATGATGAAGATACCGGTACTTGGAATCGTAGAGAACTACAGCTATGTGAAATGTCCGGACTGCGGAAAAGAGATCAAAGTCTTTGGTGAGAGCCATATTGATGAGATCGCAGCAGAGCTGAAGGTTCCTGTACTTGGAAAAATGCCGATTGATATGGATTATGCAACCAAGGCAGACGGCGGATTCTTTGCAGCAATCGATAATCAGTATATTACTGATGCACTGGCTGTAATGCCGAAATAAGAAAAAGAAGTTCTCATTCAGTAAGAAACGCGATTATAAAAATTGTTGTTTCAGTACTGAGTGAGGACTTCTTTTATTATGTGGAAGTAAACATTTCAATAAAGCGTTCAGCAGCCTGAGAGACAGTAAGACTGTCATGCTGGGCAAGTATAAGCTGACGTCCGGGAAGAGGCTCTTTTAACATGAGCGGTGTCAGCTGATCATTTTCTTTTAACATATAATCAGGAACACAGGCAATCCCCAGTCCGATCCGTGCCAGATCCAGAAGCAGGTCATTACTGTTTAACTCTACTTCAGGAAGAAGCTTGAGATTATGGGCTGTAAATGCTTCCCGCAAATATTCGCTGGTGGTACTTTTGGGGGAAAGCATCAGGATTGGATAGTTCAGAAGCTCCTGCAGTTCGGTCTGAACAGTGTGTACAGGAAAGTAATCCGTATTGGCAACGAATACATCGTGGAATTCTTTTAGCACACGTGTCTGAAAATGGCTGCCAAGTCTGGAATTAGGACAGTTGCATACAATCAGATCTGCCTGACCTTTCTCCAGAAGCTCTGCACAGCCGATGGAGGTACTGTTTGTGACTTTGATACGGACATCCGGGTAGGTTTGATGGAATTTCTGAAGATAATCAATGAGAAAATACCGGCAGATCGTATCGCTGGCAGCAATACGCAGCTGGCCTTTCAGCAGATTGTCTCCTGACAGGAGAGATTCTCCCTCGTCCAGAAGCTGGAGAGCCGGTTTTACATGCTGGAGCAGAAGTTCTCCTTCAGGAGTTAACAATACTTTCTTGGTACTGCGGATAAAAAGAGGATGATTTAGCTTCTTTTCCAGAGTTTTAATGGACTGGCTGACTGCTGACTGGGAGATAAAAAGCTGGCGGGAGGCCTCTGAGAAGCTGAGGGTGGTGGCAACATAGTAGAATACTTTGTATAGTTCAAGATTAATATCCATAGAAATAAATCCTTTCATAAAATAATGTGATGATACAAATTGTCGGCAGCAATGGAACTTTAGAGCTTGTATGTCTCTGGATTTTAGCATATTCATTCCAAAACATTTCACGGATAGTGATTAATTAGTGTTACTGTTCACTCCGTTCTCAGTAACACGCTTCGCGATGCACAGAATTTATGCTAATCGCATAAATTCGCGCGGTATATCTCGGGTTTTCTGTGACCTTCGCTCACAAAAAACACCTCGCGGGATATTACCAGTGAACAGTAACTAATTAGTTACATTAATAAAAAATATAAGATATATTAATTTTACTAATGATATTTCCTATGATACTATAAAGAGAGCAATAGTTCAAGCAGCAGGTTCACTGGAGTCGGGCTGCAAGGTGCTTTTAAAGCATTTTTAAAACAATGCATACATAAGAAAGGAGTTTCTATGAGTAACGTAAGACGTGTCTATGTAGAAAAGAAACCGGCCTTCGCTGTACAGGCAAAGGAATTAAAACATGAGGTCAGCAGCTATCTGGGAATTAAATCCGTAACAGCAGTACGTGTGCTGATCCGCTATGATGTAGAGAATATTTCTGATGAAGTTTTTGATAAAGCATGCAAAACTGTTTTTGCAGAGCCACCTGTAGATGATTTATATCTGGAGAATTTTGAGGCAGCAGCAGGCTCCCGCATCTTTTCTGTAGAATTTTTACCGGGACAGTTTGACCAGAGAGCTGATTCCGCTGTTCAGTGTGTACAGTTCCTGGATGAGAATGCACAGCCTATCATTCGTTCCGCAACTACTTATGTAATTGAAGGAACTATTTCAGATGAAGAATTTGATGCTATCAAGCATCACTGCATCAACCCTGTAGATTCCCGTGAGACAGGTCTGCAGAAACCGGAAACACTGGTAACTGTTTTCCCGGAACCGGAAGATGTTAAGATTTTTGACGGATTTAAGGAAATGCCGGAAGCAGAATTAAAGGAACTTTATGATTCTTTAAATCTTGCAATGACATTCAAGGATTTCCAGCATATCCAGCATTATTTCAAAGAAGAAGAGAAACGTGACCCGTCCATGACAGAAATCCGTGTACTTGATACATACTGGTCTGATCATTGCCGTCACACAACCTTCTCCACAGAACTGACAGATGTAAAATTTGACGAAGGTGATTACAAAGCACCGATCGTAGATACCTACAACAAATATCTTGCTGACAGAGAAGAACTTTACAAAGGCCGTAAGGACAAATTTGTCTGCCTGATGGACCTGGCTCTGATGGCTATGAAGAAACTGAAAGCAGAAGGAAAGCTTGCTGATCAGGAAGAATCTGATGAGATCAATGCCTGCAGTATTGTAGTTCCTGTAGACGTAGACGGTAAAGAAGAGGAATGGCTGATCAACTTCAAGAATGAGACACATAACCATCCTACTGAGATCGAGCCATTCGGTGGTGCAGCTACCTGCCTTGGCGGTGCAATCCGTGACCCGCTTTCAGGACGTACTTATGTATATCAGGCAATGCGTGTAACAGGTGCAGCAGATCCTACTGTTTCTGTAAAAGAAACTCTCAAGGGTAAACTTCCGCAGAAGAAACTGGTAAGAAGCGCAGCTCATGGCTACAGCTCCTATGGAAACCAGATCGGTCTTGCAACAGGCTATGTAAAAGAAGTTTATCATCCAAATTATGTGGCAAAACGTATGGAGATCGGTGCTGTTATGGGGGCTGCTCCCAGACGTGCGGTTATCCGTGAGAATTCTGATCCGGGAGATATCATTATCTTGCTTGGAGGACGTACAGGACGTGACGGTATCGGTGGTGCTACCGGTTCTTCCAAGGTTCATACAGAAGCTTCTATTGAAGTATGTGGCGCTGAGGTACAGAAAGGTAATGCTCCTACTGAGCGTAAGATCCAGCGTATGTTCCGTCGTGAAGAAGTCAGCCATATTATCAAGAAATGTAATGACTTTGGTGCAGGCGGTGTTTCCGTTGCTATCGGTGAGCTGGCAGCAGGTCTTAGAGTAGACCTTGACAAGGTTCCGAAGAAATATGCAGGTCTTGACGGAACTGAGATCGCAATCTCCGAATCTCAGGAACGTATGGCTGTAGTAGTTGACCCGAAAGATGTAGATACTTTCCTTGGCTATGCAAATGAAGAGAACCTGGAGGCAATTCCGGTTGCAGTTGTAACAGAGGATCCTCGTCTGGTACTTGTATGGAGAGGAAAAGAAATCGTAAATATTTCCCGTGCATTCCTTGACACTAACGGTGCACATCAGGAGACAACTGTAGAAGTAGAAATCCCTAACAAAGAAGGCAACCTCTTTGAAGAGCGCCCGGATGTAGCTGATGTAAAAGCTAAATGGATGGAAACTCTGGCAGACTTAAATGTATGCTCTCAGAAAGGACTTGTGGAAATGTTCGACGGTTCTATCGGAGCAGGCAGCGTATTTATGCCATACGGTGGTAAATATCAGCTTACAGAGACTCAGTCCATGGTAGCAAAGGTTCCGGTACAGAATGGTAAAACAGATACTGTAACCATGATGAGCTATGGCTTTGATCCGTATTTATCCTCCTGGAGCCCATATCACGGAGCTGCTTATGCAGTGACAGAGTCCGTTGCAAGAATCGTGGCTACAGGTGGTGACTATAAGAAAATCCGTTTCACATTCCAGGAATACTTCCGCCGTATGACAGAAGATCCTAAGAGATGGAGCCAGCCTTTCGCAGCACTTCTCGGTGCTTATGCAGCACAGATGGGATTTGGACTTCCATCTATCGGTGGTAAGGACAGTATGTCCGGTACATTCAATGATATTGATGTACCTCCGACACTGGTATCTTTCGCAGTTGACGTTGCGAAGATCCAGGATGTGATCACACCGGAATTAAAGAAAGCAGGAAACAAACTGGTATGGCTCCGTGCACCGAAGGATCAGTATGATCTGCCGGATTATGCAGGAATCATGGATCAGTATGAAAAACTTCACAAAGATATGCAGGACGGCAAAGTTGTTTCTGCTTATGCACTTGACCGCCATGGTATTGCAGCAGCAGTTGCAAAGATGGCATTTGGTAATGGCATGGGCGTAAAGATTGAGCATAACCTTGATCCGAGAGATTTCTTTGCACCTGGATTTGGCGATATTATCCTGGAAGTTCCGGATGGTAAGGTTGGAGAGCTTTCCATTACTTATACAGTGATCGGTGAAGTAACTGCTGACGGTAACTTCTCCTATGGAAATACAGTGATCACTGTAGACGAAGCTGAAAATGCATGGAAAGGTACTCTGGAAAAAGTATTTAAGACAGTTTCTTCTGAGAATGATAAAGAGGCAGCTGACAGAGATGAGAAGCTTTATCGTGCAGACAGCATCTATGTATGCAAGAACAAAGTTGCAAAACCTCGTGTATTTATTCCTGTATTCCCTGGAACAAACTGCGAGTATGACAGCACACGTGCATTCGAGCGTGCAGGTGCAGAGGTGGATGTAAAAGTATTCAAGAACCTGACTGCTGAAGATATCCATGACTCTGTAGAGCTCTTTGAGAAAGCAATCGATCAGGCACAGATCATCATGTTCCCGGGCGGATTCTCCGCAGGTGACGAACCGGATGGTTCCGCGAAATTCTTTGCAACTGCATTCCAGAATGCGAAGATCAAAGAAGCTGTTATGAAGCTGATTAATGAAAGAGACGGTCTGGCACTTGGTATCTGTAACGGATTCCAGGCTCTGATCAAGCTTGGTCTTGTACCTTACGGTGAAATCTGCGGACAGAAAGCAGATTCTCCTACACTGACATTTAATACTATCGGACGCCATATTTCCAAGATGGTTTATACGAAGGTTGTTAGTAATAAATCTCCTTGGCTGCAGAAGGCACAGCTTGGCGGTGTATACTGTAACCCGGCTTCACATGGTGAAGGACGTTTCGTTGCAAATGAAGAATGGCTGCAGAAGCTGTTTGCAAACGGACAGGTTGCAACTCAGTATGTAACTCCGGATGGACAGCTCAGTGTTGATGAAGAATGGAATGTCAATGGTTCTTATATGAACATTGAAGGTATTACCAGCCCGGATGGACGTATCCTTGGTAAGATGGCACATAGCGAACGTCGCGGGGATGGTGTTGCAATCAACATCTATGGCCAGCAGGATATTAAGATCTTTGAGTCTGGAGTGGAATATTTTAAATAAACTCTTTCCGGGACGGAAGGTTCCCAGAGGAAGGACAGAAAGCGCTGTCCCTCCTCTGGACTCCACCCTTGCGCTTCTTTTAAGGGCAGCGCCGGGATTGTGGTGTGGAGGAGTGTATTAACTTTGCGTATTCGCCTGGTTGGGCAGCGCCCTTTTTTGATGATGAAAATAATAAAAACTATTGCAATTTCGTGGCTTTTTGAATATACTATATGTAACAGAGTTGCCCGAAGCCTTTTTGGCATTGGGGACCAAGCTGAGACTTGTGCTCAGCTTTTTTACGTTAAGGAGTGATTTTATGGATTTGAAAAAGCCATTGACTTTTGATGAGCAATTGGATAAGTTAGCTGCCCATGGGATGATTATCAGAGACAGAGAAAAAGCAAAAGATATTTTGAATTTGTGACATAAACATATTTGCAGCAGTCAAAAGAAGAAGCAACATGTTTGAAAGAAAAATTAAGTCAAAAATGCCGCAGCCTTTGAAAATATTGGCTGCGGCATTTAAAATATATGATATGTTTGATGTAAAAAACATCAGGTTCTCAACCAGACATTTGGGTAAGTCAAGACGATGCTTCTGATATAAGATATGCAACATTAAAATCATCATATACTTGAGAATTTAAATGCATATCTTCATATAACTTGATATAGTCGCCGATTGTTTTGCCAAAAACAGAACTATTACAATTATTGCATGTGTTATCCTCTGCATATATATGAGTGTTTCCATCGTTGTCCTCAACAAATAAGAGAGTAACATCTATTTTATCTTCTGTTAACCAGAAAGAGATATATTTTGAAAGAGTCCCATCAATTTCTGTGGCACCATCCGGAATTTGCTCATCTGATTCCAGCTCATTAATATGTTCCCAAAAAATTTGAGGAGAGAACACAAGTAATTTTAAGTTTTTTTGAGAGTCTTCTGAGTACCATATATGTGCTTCTGTGTTGAGATAGTCGGTTATATTAATATCCGTATCTGCCGGTAACTCATAAGTTTCACCGACGTCGGAAGTCAGTGAAAAGGTTTTTGTATGATTAGAATAAGAAGTGACAATCCCCTTGACAAAATAGTAAGTTGTATCTGACTCACTGTCATAATAAGAGCCGGAACCATCTATATCATAAGATACATGTTGCCCCTCAGGCTCCTTAGGGGCGGAAAGGGTGATTAGATCTGAGGGGGCTTTGCCAAAAGCTTGTCCGGATAGCAATATACTACCGAGTACGATACTGCCTGCGATACATAGAATTTTTACATTATTCATGGTTAAATGGCCTCCTTGTTTAGTTGTTGAATATTATATCAATTAAAGTGTGAAAATTGTAATTTTGACTTATCGAAATATGTTTTAGAAATGAGTAGGATTTCGGTTATTTTTGAATATGATAAAGAATAAAGACACAAGTATTGTTCGGTTTATTAGTCGTGTTCCAATGGTTACTGGAAAATAATTGATGATTACAAATACAACGTAATATTATCAATAGCAAAGCTATAGGATTTCAAAAATGAAGTCTTATAGCTATTTTTGTGTAGCAGTAAAAATTGTGAAGGGTATGTTTGGGAAATGAAATCTTGTGGGGGATAGATTTTTATCGATGAAAATAATAAAAACTATTGCAATTTTTTGTTTTTTTGAATATACTATATGTAACAGAGTTGCCCGAAGTCTTTTGGCATGGGGGACCAAGCTGAGACTTGTGCTCAGCTTTTTTACGTTAAGGAAAAAAATGCAAATAAAGGAGGAAAAAATTAATGAAGAAAAAGAAAAATGCATTATTAATAATTCTTGCTGCAGTAGTAGCAATGCTTGTTATGTCTGTAAATGTCTGGGCAGCACAGAAGAATCCTCTGGCGCAAATGTCAACGAAGGCCAGCGCTGTATTATATTCAGCACCAGATGGAATGGGGTGCGATTATTTCACACCTGAATATACATCAAAGGTGAAAATCAGTGTAAAGAGTTATAATACAAAGGTTGTAACTGTAAAGGGTTATACCTTTGAAAGAAACGGAAAATATTCCGCAGGATATGAGACAACACCAATAGCACCGGGAAACACTAAAATTAAAGTTAAGGTTACGGTTGGAGCGAAATCCTATACAAGAACATGCAGTTATACAGTATATAAATGGGAAAACCCATTGAAGATATTTAAAATCGGTTCAAAAAATTACTGCTCAAAGTTAAATAAATCAGGTACTGTTACAGTGTCAGAGGATTCATTGAATGGGAGACTGGTATATAAGTTAAAACCGGATTATACATTGGTATCCATGATATGCTATGTAAAAACCGGGGATAAGTATTCTACAGTCAAAAATATAAAAAGCGGAAAAAAGCTTCCACAGGGTACTTACGGTATATTTATGCAGATTAAATCCAAAAAAAATAATAAGTTTTATAATGTGAGGCTTTATACAGAATAACAGTCAAGTCTGTAGTACGTTTTCCTTTGTGAAAATTACGCGAACATACTCTTAAAATAAAACTATCCCGAACAAGCTGCAAAGTGTAAAATCTTTGTACTTAGCGGGATAGTTTTATTTTACAGAATTGTATACAGATTTGACAAAACTAATTATAAAAATTGCGGACTATATTTTTCGCGAAGATGACAATGTTCGGAAAGGAATAGGTGATATTATGGGTGGAAAAGTTCTGGAATTGGAATCTGAAAGACTTAAAGCAGAGGGAAAAGCAATTGGACGTGCAGAAGGAGAGGCAATTGGACAGGCGAGAGGAGAGGCAATTGGGCAGATTCAGGGAGAAGTTCGACTGGGAAGCCTGATTACTCGGCTGATTCAGGATCAGAGAACGGAAGAAATCCCGATTGTATCAACAGATTCTAAAAGACGTGAGCAACTATATAAGGAATATGGTCTTTAACCGAATCAAGTAAGTCCCCTGCGGGGGTTGCGAAAAGCAATAAGCAGTAGGATGAAAGGAATGCGACCTTTCTCCTGCTGTTTTTCTTTCTGAACAAATCCACAATGATTAATTATGACGGTTTTGTTGGAGATTAAAGACAGTATGATTTCTGCAGGCTGGAAGAAATTCAAAAGATATAGATTTTAATATGGTAAAGCAATGAAAATAATAGTTTGAAGCTATAACTGGCACTAGGTATTATGAATTGGCATATTTGGAAGTGTAGTGGTATAGTATGTTCATGCTCAACG
>OLRW01001931.1_pt1 | contig 12359 bp, 7 predicted proteins | sample 1672701 | NCBI WGS metagenome assembly OLRW01 (sample SAMEA3136715, study PRJEB25190) | human gut metagenome | biome: human gut; feature: human-associated habitat; material: faeces | place: Austria | collected 2013
GTACTGGTCAGAAACCAGTGAGCCATCGCTGTTCTTCTGATAGCTGTCAACTGTAACATCAGCAAGTGTTCCCTGCGGATTACCATACTTATCAAGTGTATAACCTGTTGTAAAGTATTTGAGCTTGCTTAAATATCCAAGTTTCTGTCCTACTGTCAATCCGTTGAAGTTCAGAGTAATGTAATATTTGCCATTCTTCACTGTCAGTTTAATTGTATGGTTGATTGCTTCATTTGACATAGAATAAGTATTCTTGTCTACTTTCACCATTGTTCCATAGATAGAGTAAACCCCATCAGCAAGGTTCTTGATATCCAGTTTTCCATCACTCTTCTTTGCTAACTGCTGGATTGCTTCTGTCAGTTTTGTCACCTGATCATCTACCAGTTTCTGTGATGCAGAATCATTATCCATTACATTCTGAGCACGACCTACTGCACTCTGTAATGTTGCAAGAGAACTTTCTGTATAAATGTCTGTCTGGCTTAAATATGTCTTTGCTTCTGCAATCTTGCTTTCCAGTTTGCTCTTATCTACAACTGCTTTTTCTACCAGTCCGTTTAATGCAGTTGTCAGAGATTTCTCTGCTGCTGCAACTTCTGACTCTGTTGCTTTTGGATTTGCTGCAACATTCTCAGCCAGTGTAATTGCTGTATTCAGGACCGTCAAACTGCTGCTTTCATAAACATCTGTTTTTGCTGCCTCAGCTTTTGCTTTTTCAATCAGGGCATTTAAGTTTGTCTTATCAACAACTCTTAAACTGTCAAGTGCTGTCTGAAGTGCTGTAACCTGTGCCTGAACTTCTGCCTTGGTAGCATCTTCTTTTGCTGCTACTGCCTGTGCATTTGTGATTGCTGTCTTTAATGCTTCTAATGTTGCAGAAGTATAAACAACATCGGTACGATTTGCTTCTGCTGTTGCTTTTTCAATCAAAGCATTCAGTTCTGTCTTGTCTACGATCTGAGTTTCTACTGCATCTACGGCTGCCTGTAAAGCTGTCACCTGCAGATCAATTTCCTTCTGTGTAGAATTCATATCATTGTAAACATCCTGAGCTGTCATGTAAGCCGCATTTAAAGCGTTCCAGTATTCGTCAGCAACATCACCCTGCTGCATACCGGATACCTGATTCAGAAGTGCTTCGATTACACTGTTGTCTCTTTCTACTCCTGTCTCCTGTTTGATGTTTGCCCAGTCGATAGAAACTCTGGCAACCTTTGTACCCTGTCCTTCACCGATACTTTCCATAACCGGAACATAAACCTCTACATAGAACAGGTTGTCGTTCAATTTAATCGGGATTGATAATTTCTTCGGATACCAGTTTCCTTCTGTATTCTTGTCGTAATACTCAGAGTTCTTGTCATTAAATAAATCGTAAACATCTGTGTACTCTTCCAGAATTGTTGCATCGGAAGCTTCATATTTTACCGGATAATTATATTTGTTGTATTCAACAGTATCCATATCTACTTTTTTCATTTTGTACAGATAACCTGTCATTCCGGCAAATTTCATGGACTGGAAGTCCATCTCTAAGGTTACTTCGCCTTTATCCGTCACTCTTACGGTTCCCATCTGAACCATAGAAGCATTTCCCATGGAATCTTCATCGGAAGTTGCATTCACAAGACGGATTGGTACGGAATAAGTACCTTCAAAAATCTGCGGATAATCTTTGAAAAGATCACTCTGTTTGTTCTTAACAACAAGTGCTTCATAAGAAGAGGTCAGCAGTTTTGTCTGCTTTTCTACTTCTGCTTTTGTTGCATTGACATCAGCGGATACTTTCTGAGCAGATTTGATTGCTGCCTGGAAACTATTCCAACTGTTGTCTGTATAAGTACCGTCATTTTTCTTGGTCAGTGCATTTTCGATATAGCCATTTAATTCTGACTTATCTACTGCATCATCCAGACGAACAAGTGCTTTTACTGCTTTATCCAGCTTGTCAACCTGTTCTTTCATTTCATCTGCTGTCGCATCAGATTTTGCCAATACTTCTTCAGCTTCCTTGATTGCAGACTTCAAATTCTCATAGCTGTCTTTTGTATAATTTGCTTCTGCATAATTATTTTTCGCATCGGAAACTGCCTGATCCAGTTCTGCTCTTGCTTTTACGTCTTCTTTCATTACAAGACCTGCTGTTGCTGTATCCAGAGCTGTCTCTGCTGCTGTGATTTCTGACTGGAATGCCACCTTATCTGCCTGAACGCTTTCTGCTGTAGCAATCGCATCTGTTAATGCTGCAAAAGAATCGCTTGTATAATTTTTCTCTTCTAATACTTTTGCATCATTCAGTTTTGATTCCAGATCGGATTTTTTAATTTCCTGTTTTACTGCAGATTTTAAATCAAGATTTAACAGGAGTTCTGCTTCTCCGCTTTCTGTTGTTACTTTTACTTTATGGTTTTCTACATTTGCAGGAAGTTTCACTACAAGTCTGCCTGCGTCTGTATCTGCATCCGCATATCCGGCACCCTTGCGATACTGCATACCGGTAATTCCGTCCACGTACAGATAAGCAGTTACATTGCCGTCTTTATCTGTATATAAACGAGCAGATTTTAATCCTGCATTCAAATCACTTGCTGTTCCATCCTGATTGGTAAGTGTTGCCTGTACTTCGTAAACACCTTTTTCCATGGAAACGGCTGTTGACATCGGTACAAGTGCATCTACTGCTGACTGAAGGTCTGCGGATGCCTGATCTGCATTTTCTTCTGTTACCTTTCCTTCCTGAGCAGTAATCACTGCCTGAAGGTCTGCCCAGCTTTCTGCTGTATAATCTGCTTCATTTAATGCTTTGGCATTTTTCAGGACTTTATTGTATTTGTCAAGTCCAGTTGCCTCTTTTAATCCGCTGATTGCATCAGAAATTTCTTTATCTAATGCTACGATTTCAGAATCGTTTGCAGAAGTTGTTCCGTCGATTACCTTCTGAGCTTTTGCTACTGCGTCAGATAATACTTTGTAAGATTCCTCTGTATAATTGTCGGCTGTATATTTAGATGCTTTATCAACTGCTACAACTAAAACAGATTTATCGTGGGTTGGCTCGTTAATTTCTGCCACAGGTGTTAAACCAGATAAAGTCATAAATGCAGTTCTGCATCCTTCACCAGATCCAGGAACTTTATGCTGAAGTTCATCCATGATAGGAACAAAGAAGTTCAAATATACCCCATCATCTCTGTCTGCTGATTCTGGAAATTCAAAACCTACGCTCTTCGGATAATATAAGTCATATTCTTCCGCATAGGAATCCATATCTGTGCTTCCCGAATCATTTAGGTAGTAACTATAATAATCAAGCGGTGTATATTCACTTAATATCGGAAGTCCGTTTTCTTCTGTCTGCTCATTATTTGCCCAGAATATTCCATTTGTATAACCATATCTGCCCGTAATCACAATTCCTTGTGTATCAAAATAGATATGTTTCTTTCCATTCTCTACTACCAAACGAGCTGAATCATTTACAACCGCAGAATTGCTCATAGACAATCTATCCGGCTGATCCTGCTGCCACATAGTAACATTAACATTATATGTTCCGTCCTGGATTTCTGAAATATCTACTTTATCCGCTTTTTGTGTAATGGCGATTGTATTATAAACACGAGTAGTGCCTGTTATAACCAGTTCATCGCCCTCCATGTGAATACTTCCATCATCATTTTTATAGGAAGATGAATCAAAATACTCTATCGGATTAAACATTTCATTTACTGGATAATACCATTGAACTTCTATTTTGCTCGTATCCCAGTCTTTCGGAATTTTTACTCTTAATTCTACTGCTCTCGATGGAATAACCTGCGAGTCATTCATTTTTAATGACAAATTATAGATCAATGCTTTTGAAGCGTTTCCTGCTAATAAAGAATAATATTTGTTATATTCACTATCTTCATCTGAGGTTTCCTGTAAAAGTTCTGCTCCAAATTTTGCTTTACTATTAACTGTATAGTTATCTGTTACAAGTGTAACATCACCATCTGTCAATTCGAGTTTTTCTTTCGGTGTTGTTCTTACTCGCAATTCTCCATAGTAGGTACCATCTTCTGTTTGTATCTCAACCTGTTTTCCAAAAATAGCTTCTTCTAAGTTTTCGTATTCAATGGAAAATTTTCCATCTTCCAAAATATTGTCTGAATAAACAGAAATATACTTATTCTTTTTTACTTCTCTCGAATACGCATACATATATTGACGATATGAAGAAGTTGAAGGATAAGTACACTCGCCTAAATCCTTAATTTCTTCAAGTACTCTTATTGAATCAATGCTACTTGTCTCTGCTGTAACAGTAACTTTTCCATTCTCAATTTTTGCTTCACAAGTACCACTAAACAAATCATTTGCAGTTTTTTCTTCTGCTACAAATCCTGTGAAATCCGGTGAATCTCCAACACTGGTTACAACTTTAGAAAGCTCCAATCCAATATTTTTATAATTTTCTTCGTTAATCTCTTTAGCAACTACTGCATTATTTACATCAAATGTAAATTTTCCGTTTACAATTCCGTACATATAGCTTTCCAAGTCATCATCTGTTCTTCCATAACTATAGAAAGCTTTAGTATACATCGTTCCTTCCAGTGTATCCACATCAAAAGAATACCACGACACACCCGTTGTTGCTTTTTCAACAGAATAATTTTGAATGTATTTATCATTCCACTCTTCATTAATTTGTCCTTGTTCCTTCAAATATTCCGTTGCCTCTGATGGATTTTCCTCATTATTAGCAATATATTTTTCTGGAATATTAAAAGTTCCCATAGGTGCATTCGAAGGTGCTATATCATCTGAAATTACACCCGGTTTTGAGAACTGCAAAATATCAATTTTTTCATAATTTTCAATCTGTAAGGTTACATGATATGTTCCATTATCATTCTTTTTTACTAGTGCAACATTATCCATGTAATCCTGAACTGTACCCGAATAAGGCTCCTCCGTAAGCAGTTTTCCAGAAGGTCCATAAAAAGTCAGTGGAACAACATATTCATTTTGGTTATCTAACTCTGTATTTGCGGTATTTGTTTCTTTCTGTTCACCAGCAAACGCTTGTATATTCATACCGCCAAGTAACATACTTGTACTCAATACAAAGGCTAATATCTTTTTTATTTTTTTCATTTTTCCTCCGTATCAATTAAAACAAGCTGCTGCACTTTTGGGTACAGCAGCTTGCTTTACATACATATTTACTTATTTTATTTTGCTGTGATGTCTGTAAGTTTCAAATATCCTGTTGCGTTCATCGGCATACTTCCAACGTATGTTGTGAATTTACCAGTAATTACACAGCCTTCATAAATTGTAGATGCATCTAAACCTGTGAATGTGAAGTAGTAATCTGTTACGCCATTAGTTGTAGTCTGTTTCGGAGTAACTGTTTTTCCATTAACTACCATTTTTCCTAAATGTCCAGTCAGACCTAAATATGTAATCTCATGAGTATGAACAACAAGTGTTGCCTCATCATCTGCAATCGTAATTTCTGCACGCATATCATTGAGTGCAGCATCTCCCATAGATGTTGTTGTACAAGCTGAGTTCTTATAAAGATTCTGCTTTGCTGTGTACTTACCATCTGCTAATGAATCTGCAGCAAACGCTGTAACTCCCATTGCCATTACCATTGTTGCTGCTAACAGTGTAGCAACTAATTTCTTGATCTTTCTCATAACTGTAATCCTCCTTTTCTCATCTTGGTATTAGCTTTTTGCTAATAAATTTTTAGTTATGATGTTTAGAGTTCTACGAGAATATTTCCGGTTACCCGTATCTAACTCCTTGTCTGAAAGATACCATAATTTGCCATTCAATGTCAACACTATTTTTTACAAGTTTGTTGCCTGAATAGCAACAAATAAGCCGCTATTTCCTTTGATTTTGTTGCTATTCAGACAACAATAGGCGTAAAAGTGCCGTTATTGATAGTGTTTTATCAACAACGGCACTTTATTGAATTTTTTTCTTATTTTGTTACATGATATGCGTAAATGAGAATTTTTCTCACTTCTTATTTATACCCAGAAATATAATAGTGCAGTGCTTTCCGGCATGTGCATTGGTCCTACGCTGCAGGTAACGGTAACTGGTACAATTCCCATCGTGCCAATCCCCGTCCATCGGTGGATTCTGCACGCTTCCATCGGGATTTTCACTATATTATTCTCTATTCTTGCTTCTTCCAAAACTTCATTATGCTCATACTTCAATGTTTTCAGTTTTCCAGCCATCATTTCACCACTCACTCTGGAGTGTGCTGCCATCTCTTTCAGCTTTAATTCCAGATAGCTTTCTCCATTCTCCTGAACGATTTCGGCTATTTCTTCAAATCCTCTCATCGCCATAGAGTCTCTTCCCTGCCCCTGCTTTTTATTCATCCGGTAAAGCCGGAACACTACCGGATGCCTTTCACATTTCTGCAGATTGTGCTGTATCTCCTGATCCAGTTCATTCTCTTTTTTCTTGTATACTGATTTTTTCTCTGTATAGGCGTTAATCATCAGTTCCAGCATGTGGATGTCGATATTCTCCACCATAACATCCAGTGATTCCTCGATTTCTTCCGGTTTTGCACCGATTTCTTCCAGATATTTTTCAAGATTCTCATACAGCTTGGTATATCTTTCCAGCCATTCTTCACCTGCTGCGGTAAATTCCAGTGATTCTGTCAGGATTCCTCTTTCTATGCAGTTCTTAAAATAACGGTTTACCGTTGATCGATTCACGCCATAAGATTCTGCGATACTTCCCTGAGCTCCACGTTTCTTTTCTACTCTTGACAGACCTTGTAAATATTGCAGTTGCAGCATCGTGGGTCTGTTCTGTCTCTTTAGATGTTCACCTTTTTCCATTTTCCTGTTCCTCTCTTCGTCACCATACATGAATATTCAATTCCCGATAATCGATTGGCAATGGCTTCTGTTCAAAGCGTGTAATCGCAATGATTGCCACTGCTTCTGTAATCGGGATTCCTGTATTCGCAGTATAAGTACAGATGTCTGTCGGTAACTGATAAACACCTTTTTCTTCTTTCGCCTGTATCCATTCATCATCTCTTCTGTACCATACATAGCCGATGGATTCGTCTTTTTTTGTCTTGAGCAGGAAGCAGTTCTGTGACTTTTTCACTCTTAATATGACAGAGTGTTCCAGTTTCCCGTACTCTGGTGCAAGGAACCTTGGATTGCGTCGTTCCGGTTCATACAGTCCGAATGCCATCGGGAACTCACCATCCTCATAAAAGGTATACAAGTCCATATCGTCATAAACTCTGTCGTATACGTCACCGTACTGCAGAAAGTTTTCAATTCCTTTTAACCCTTCCGAACTGATATAATGTTCCACTCTACAGGCATCTTCCTGCGCCCTCTGCTGATCCATTCCACTTACCATCTGAAAGAACTGTGTCAGTTTCTCATGGCGTGCAAGGCACTCCATACCTTCCAGTTTTCCCTTATCGCTCAGTTCCAGATGTCCGTTTTCCGGCTCACACAAAAATCCTTTTTTCACCAGACTCCGCACCAGGCCTGCCGCTTCATATCCGGTTATGTTCACTTCTCTGGCATACTCTTTCGATGTGATCTGTCTGCCCTGCCTCCATGTCCGGTAGACATATTCCAGAAGATCTTCTTCCAGTTCGCCTCTGGCTTTTGTCACATCAATATTTCTGTTTTCAATCTTTCTTCCCATGTTACCTTTCCTACCTGTCTTTTTTAATATTCATCCGCTACACGATATCCGGTATTTTCTGCAAAAGCCTTCCATCCAGTAAGCATATCGTTTTTTTCTTAGAACCTTTCTTTTTCTCTGCGACAAACCGCAGATTACAGGTGAAGTGTATTTCACCCAACCACTGCTGTTCGTACTCTATGTGAAATGCTGTGGCAGGAATTTTGATGCTGTGATCGTTTTCTTCTGCCTTCTTCCAGATTCCATGCATGTTCTGATACCAGATTGTCCTGTCATCCTCATTTTCTGGATGCTCCGTTAGTTCCAACCAAATTTCCCAAGGTTCTATGTGCAGCCAGCCATCCCTTTCAAACCGCATATCTTCAATAGCTGCTTTTCTCTCTTTTCCGATCTCTGTGGTGTAAAAGGAATACCACATCTGATACTTTCCCGGTTTCAACTTCTTCCAAAGCGTGTGGCAGTCTACACTTTTCGGAATGGAACTTCTTCCACCGTCATTGATAAATTTCCATAAATTGTCGATTTTGTCCGGATTGGATACCTCACACGCCATGAGTCTGCCGTCCCTGTCTGCTGTCTTTTCATCGACCCCGCTCATTTGCAAGAACTGATTCCAGCCTTCGGCTGCCCGCTGCAGTTGTCTCGCATACTCCATTCCGCTTTCTGTCAGTGCTGGAATCTTCGCATCACTGTCCGTTTTCAGAAAACCTTCTTCTTGCAGTTTCTTAATGTTCGTTTTCCAGTGATACTCGGTCAGGTCATAGTCTAATACGATGATTCTTTTGATCTGCTTATCATCCTCCTGCCTTTTCCGCATCTGGAAAATCGTCCGCAGAATATCTTTTTGCATGTATTCTTTTGCCACTTTCTTTGTTTCCATTACTTTTTTTCCTCTGTTTCTTGTTTCCCGATTACGCTTTGGTTAGTTGGTTCAAACCATGTATTTTTAATTATATTGTCCTTTTTTCAGGTTTGTCAATGCATTTTCCGCTACAACATTATAATTCCATATAAAAATATCCAAAAATATGTTTTTATTTCTTTTTTCACATACTTTTGGATATTTTCACTCTTAATTTCCTGTTTCCTTTAATTTTGACTCATCCGTAGTCTGTGCGTCAACGCAGACTGCATGGATGGCAAGCCGCTTGCTGTATCCGTTCCCTGTACAGGTAGAAAGTGTCAGTATCTTGTTACTGGTCTGCGGCTTTACTCCTGTATCGACATCGGAATCTTTTATCATCTGATCGATAAATTTCTGATACTCTTCGCCAGGCTGGTATCCTACTTTATACACATCACCGCCATTGACCGCATCTTCATAAGAGAAGATTCGATAACGGTAGGCGGTTGTCTCAGAATATACAGTGAAGTATTGATTCTTTTTCCAGAATCCGTCATCCTTATATTTTTTCAGGCTCCCGAACATGCTTCCGTCATTCATATTGTGACCGTAAATAATGTTGTAATAATCCGAAAAATCAGATTTGTTAAGACCTTCCAAAAAGATACACCCCGCGATGTGGCTGTTGCCATGCAGGTCGGTTCTCAGATATTTCTGATTGTCACCTGAATACAGAATCGGATAATTGATGCCAAGTTCGTCCTGATTATCAAACCGTATCCACCCGATGGCATCTGGATTCTCGGCTTTCAGCTTGTCAAATTCTACTTTTACATCTGTAGCCCACCAGTCTTTTTTCTTCTGTTTTCCATCATTTGGTTCGGACTCATCATTTACATACTCTTCGGCAAGTTTGTCATAATCTCTGGCAGATTTCCATCGGTCGATGTATGGGGGCAGGATATGCATAAGTGCTACCCCGATTAAAACCACTGCCAGAATGATCCATATCAGCCATCGGTATGAGCTTTTTTTCTTCATGTTGTCTCTCCCATTTTTCCTGTTAGTTCTCTCGAACCACTATCGTCATTATGGAATGTGTGGTCAGAATTGTCAATCTTTTTCTTCTGGCGTACTGTCTGTTGCCTGTCCGTCTGCCCCTATCTGTCTATCTGCTCCTGTTTCTCCATCTGCTTCTGCCTGTCCGTCTACGAGGTCGTAGCTCATATCGAGTAAATCCAGAACTTTTGAATCGCTGACAGAACCGTCCAGCGGAACTGTCAGCCAGTGCTTCTTGTCCATGTACTTTGCCGGAGCAAGGTGATACATTTCGATGTAGTTGCCTATCATGTCCGGCTCTGCCTGAACCTCCATGAAAGTTGTTCTTTCGGCTGGTTGGTAAAAGATGGCATAAGGTGCGGCGGCCTCCTGTACCGGCTGCGCGGCAGCCGTGTCCCTGCGGCCGATCATATTCTTGAACATTTCTTCTGCACTGGGTCTTGCCATTACTGCTCCCTCTCCTTCTCCACAAATTCCCTGACGAACGCCAGACAGTCGCCTACGAAATTCCGGCTCGACTCGGTCACGCGCTCGCCCTTTGTCTGCGACTTGCCCTCGACGTAGTCGAACACGTTCTCCTGCGCCGCCTGCGCCTCCTTGATGATGACGTTGCTGCGGATGGTCGTGCGGTAGACGTCCGCGCCCATGTACTCCGCAATCTTGCCGGTCAGCTCCTGAATGGTCTTTGTGACCCGGGTGCGCTCGGTGCGCGTGAGCAGCACGCCGTCGATTTTGAGCGCCGGGTTGGTGTATTTTTTGACCGAACGGTAGGTGTCGTACAGCTGCGTGATGCCCGAGGCCGCGAACGTCTCGGCCATAGTCGGGATGAGCAGATAATCGGCCGCCGTCAGCGCGTTGACGGTCAACAGACCGAGCGAGGGCGGACAGTCGATCAGGATGTAGTCATAGTCGTCCGCGACGCCGCTCTCCTCGTCGCGCAGCTTCTCCCGGAGCGTCATTTCCTTGCCGACGCTGTGCAGCTCCTGTTCGATGCCTGCGAGGATCGTGTTCGCCGGAATGATGTCGCAGGCGGCGGTGTGCTGGATGGCCTCGCGCGCCGTGACCGTGCCCTTCATGACCTCGTACATGGTCGCGCCGCTCTGGTTGTCGGCCGCCATCGACATGGACAGGTTGCCCTGCGGGTCGCAGTCGATCGTCAGCACGCTGAAGCCCTGCTTGTGCAGACCGGCCGCCAGAATGCCCGTTGTCGTGGTCTTTGCCACGCCGCCCTTCTGGTTGGCCAGCGCAAAAATTGCAGACATAGTCGTCCCTCTCTTTCTTCGCGGTTTTCGCTGCTCTGATTATATACCCGTAAAGTTATAACGTCAAGACGTTCTGACGCTGAAAAGCTGTAACGTTTTAACTGCATAACTTCATAACGTTATAGCTTCTGTCTGCGAAATCGTCAGGAAAATTATTTCTTTCCCCGCTCTTTTGTCCCTTTCGCCTGAAGTTTTAGACGAGAGGTTTGATTAACGAAGAATAGGTAGGTAAGGATTTTATTAGACTCCGCCGATTTGCAGGCGCTCAAAAACCATGGCTTCTGTTTCCATTGTACCCGTAAACAGCCTACCCTGTAAAAACAGGGGAATGCTATGGCGGACAAAGAAAAAGGGCGGCAGGGGAGCCGTCCTTTGTGATTCAGCCGGGAAATCCTGTTTTCCGTGCACGACCATCAGCCATGACGCTTGTCATGGCTGATTTTTTAATCCTAAGCTAGTCAACAAAAAAGCCGATTCCGATACAATTTTGTCGAAAAAGAGACGATTTACACATCGTCTCTTTATTGTTTTTCTCAAATTCATTTGAAGCGAGAGTAAAACCGCAGGATGGCATTCTTTGAGAAGTCATCCTGCGTTTTTTGTTATACAATGTATTTCGTGATCGTATCGATCAATTCCTCTGTGTTAATCGGCTTGGAAATATGGTCATTCATGCCTGAATCCAGGGATTCCTGAATATCATCTATAAAAGCATTTGCAGACAAAGCTATAATTGGAATCGTAACTGCATCGGACCGCTCTATACCCAAGGCTCGAATGGCTTTTGCTGCTTGGTGTCCATCCATGTTTGGCATCATAATATCCATCAAAATAAGGTCGTATGTGCCTCGTGGATGATTTTTAAATAAATCCACAACTTCTTTTCCGTCTGATGCGCGTGTTACGGTCACACCAGCATCTTCCAGTATCATCGTAGCAAGTTCAGCATTTAGATCATTATCCTCAGCCATAAGAACATGAATACCCGTCAAATCTCTATGTAGATGTTGTTTTTGTTCTGATTGAATAACCTGTTCTGACAACTCCAGTGGGATCTCCACTGTGAATGTAGAACCTACACCTTTTTTGCTCTCAACAGCGATCGAACCGCCCATCATATCCACATATTTTTTTGTGATGGCCATACCAAGACCGGTTCCCTTATATTGAGTTCTGGCATTAGCATCATCTTCTTGTGAAAACGGATCGAATAATTTTTTCTGGAACTCTTCGCTCATGCCAATACCGTTATCTCGAACAACATAACGAGTTATGATATGTTTCTCATCCGCTCCTGGGTAACTGCTGATATCCAAAGTGATCTTTCCGCCGTCCTTTGTGAATTTCACAGCATTGCCAAGAAGATTCACCAAAACTTCTCGGATACGCGCAACATCTGCAAGGACATATGGGTTCTTTGGGATTTCTCGATGTACTTCAAACTTAAGATCTCGATTATAAAGAAGTCCATTCATAAT
>OLRW01001939.1_pt1 | contig 12304 bp, 10 predicted proteins | sample 1672701 | NCBI WGS metagenome assembly OLRW01 (sample SAMEA3136715, study PRJEB25190) | human gut metagenome | biome: human gut; feature: human-associated habitat; material: faeces | place: Austria | collected 2013
TTTATCCGAGTGCCCGCGATGCGTGGGTCTACAGCACGGCGCGCAGTGCCGAGATCATGGCAAAGCCCGATAACCTCAAGTACTTCGACTTCCATCCGGTTGACAGCAACGTGGTGCGCTGGTGCGACCACCTGATCAATTTGTACCGTGTGGCGGTGCAGCGTGTTCCCTTTATCTCGCTCACCATGAGCTCGGCCACCTATGTGTGGATCATGATCGCCGTGGTGGTCTACCTGCTGCGTCGTCATTCATGGCGTGCGCTGGCGATCTGGGTGCCGCTGTTGGGTGTGCTCGCCGTGTGCCTGATTGGCCCGTGCAACGGCTCAACCTACATGCGCTACCTGTATCCGGTTATCGCCTGCATGCCCTTTGCCATCGGCGCCACCGTCACCCGCAGCGACTTCCTCTGGTTCTAACTTGGTGCATTGGGGTCAGGTTTCTTTGCGCCAAAGGGGCCATCATCACGACGCCTCCATTTTGGGGTTTATCTCGCAGGCCAGTAGGTATATCATAACGACGTTTGTTTATATTGCCCGAGCATCTGCGCTGGGCTTTAGGTCGAAACCGATAGGAGACACGTATGTCCGGACACTCTAAGTGGGCCACAACCAAGCATCGTAAGGGCGCGCAGGACGCCAAGCGTTCCGCCCTCTTCTCCAAGCTCAGCCGCAACATCACCGTTGCTGCCCGTCTCGGCGGTGACCCGCTGCCCGAGAACAACGCCAGCCTCGCCGCTGCCGTTGCCAAGGCCAAGGCTCAGTCCATGCCTAAGGACAAGATCAAGTCCGCTATCGACAAGGCTTTTGGTTCGGGTGCTGACGCCGCCGTCTACGAGAACATCGTGTACGAGGGCTACGGTCCCGCCGGTGTCGCCGTCTACGTCGACTGCCTGACCGACAACCGCAACCGTACCGCCGCTGATGTCCGTTCCGCCTTCTCCCACGCTGGTGGCAACCTGGGCACCTCCGGCTCCGTCGCCTTCCAGTTTGAGCGCAAGGGCCAGATCGTCGTCGCCAAGGAGATCCTGGACGAGAACGCCAAGAAGGAGACCATGATCGCCAACGGTGCTGCCGGTGACGAGGATGAGTTCATGATGGCCATCGCCGAGGCCGGTGGCGAGGACTACGAGGACGCCGGCGAGGAGTGGATCGTCTGGACTGCTGCCAACGACGTTATGGCTGTCTCCAAGGCGCTCGAGGAGCAGGGCGTCCAGGTCAAGGGCTCCGAGACCACCATGGTCCCGACCACCCCGACCGAGGTTTCTGGCGCCGATGCCAAGAAGGTTCAGCGCCTCATCGACCGTCTTGAGGAGCTCGACGACGTCCAGGATGTTTACAGCACCATGGACATGACCGACGAGGTCATCGCTGCCCTCGAGGAGGAGTAGCGCCCGCACGGGTTAAGCCGTGCATATCTGGGCATAATGAAGCGAGCATGCAAGCCTCGTGGAATAGATGAGCCGGATCCGCGTGCGTAGAGCACCGGACCCGGCTCTTTTATAATGATGCGAACCGTTTTGCATTTCGAGAGCCGAGATTTGAAGGGAGCGCCACGTGCGCGTACTCAAACGAGCCCTAGCGATTGTGTATCTTGCCGCCGCCATCGTGGCGCTGGGTACGCTTGTCTGCCAGTTTTGGGGGCCGTATACGTATCGCTTTATGCTGCTGATGCGCGACCCCATGCCGCGCATTGTCGTGACGGCATGCGGCGGAGTTGTGGCGATCGGCGTGCTGGTAAGCTTCTTCCGCCTGATGTTTGCTCGTCGTGAGCCGTCCTGCGTGCATCCGGCGGGGGAGCGCAATATCGAGGTCACGCTCGCGGCGCTTTCTTCGTGCGCCAGGGTTGCTGCCGAGCGCGACGACCGCGTGATGATCGAGCGCGTCGAGGCGCGCGTACAGGGCTCCGACGAATCGCGCGTCTGTTTTAAGGTCGACGCCATCGCGCTTGACGATAAGGACGTGGCGTCTCTGGCTACTGCGATGCAGCAACGTATCGAGGAGGCCTGCGACACCATGCTCGGCACGCCGGGTACGATCGCACGCGTTCGTTTTTTGCCGTCCAAGACTACCGTCCAGACCGTGGAGGTTTCCGGTGAGTGATACCAATCAAGACAAGACCGTCCGCACCCCGCGTCTGACTATCGATCAGAGCGCCGTGCCGGCAGGCGAGGCCGTCGATCCCAAGGTGGAGGGTACCGAGTCGCATGACGCGGTCGCCGATGATTTTGATGAGGCCATGGGTCTCATCAAGGGTACGGGGGCAGCCATCTGGAGCTATGCCGTCCGTCATCCCAACACCACGCTTGGAGCCGTCGCTGGTTTTGTGCTCGCCGTGCTGGTGCTCACGCTCGGCCTGTGGGACACGCTCGTCATCGCATTCTTTGTGCTGATCGGCGCCGTGATCGGCCAGATTCGCGACGGCGAGAACGGTATCGTCAACTTCTTCGGCCGTCTGTTTAGCGGCCGCTAATACGTATTCGACTGTCGCATCCGCGGCAGGCATAAGGAGGAACCATGGCTTTTAATACGAAGGTCGATGTGGCCGATACCGAGCTCGAGGAGAACGAGGCGGCCGTCGCCGAAGCCGAGGATGTGACGCTCGAGGATGAGGCGCTCGTCGAGGCCGAGTCCGCCGATGACGCGGACGAGGATGATGAGGAAACAGACGAGTCCGAGGACTCGCTGACCTATTCCAACGGTGTGATCGAGAAGATCGTTGCCATGGCCACCCGCGAGGTTCCGCACGTTTTGGGCATGAAGGGTAACCTCATGCACTTTGTGCAGGAGCAGTTTGGTGCCGAGAATCTGACCAAGGGCGTGACGGTCGAGGTCACCGATGACAATCGCGTGGTCGTCAACATCTCCGTCATCATCGAGTACGGCGCCTATGCGCCCGCGATCTTCGACGATGTCAAGGCACGTGTCACCGAGCGCCTTGCCGCGATGACCGGCCTTGAGGTGGCGGGCGTCAACCTGCGTATCGAGGACGTCATCACCCCCGAGGAGTACGAGCACCGCACCAGCCAGCACGAATAACCTTCCAAAAAGGGACAGGTTTGTTTTGGCAGGTTTTATCTGCGAAAACGTTAAACGGCCGACCGCGCAAGCAAAAGCGTGGCCGGCCGTTATTTGTATGCCCCCCGATGTAGGCATACCGCTCGTCTAACTAGGGGTTGCAATCGTCGCGTTCCGCGTTACCCTAATGGGCGCATTGTTTCCAAATTGTTAACGAGGGGTTGCCGTAATGGCTGACGAGCACGAAACAGAAAGCAAGGCATGGGCGATTGAGGCCGCCGCGGCAGAGGCGGCATCGCGTGCTGCCGAGGAGATGCATCGTCCTCCCGTGGTGCCGATGGAGCGCGTGGTTGATCGCACCGATATCGAGCGCGGCGAGCGTGCCGGCCAAAAGCGCAGCCAGGAGCCGGGCTTCCCGCGCTTTTTTGCCGAGCTCAATCTGGGCCTGATTCTTACGGCCTTTGCCATCGTTGCGTTTAAAACCCCTAATCACTTTGCTTTTGGCGGCACCTCGGGCGTGTCGGTCATTCTGTCCACGCTGTTCCCGACCCTGCCCGTCGGCGTCTTTATGTGGATTATCAACGCGGTTCTCGTCGTTTTGGGCTTTATCTTTTTGGAGCGCAAGGCAATCCTGTGGAGCGTCTTCGCCTCGTTTGCGCTGTCCGCCTATGTTTCGCTGTTTGAGCTCTTTATTCCGACCGATGTCTCTCTGACGGGTGATATGTGGCTCGACCTGTGCTTTGCCGTGATCCTGCCGGCGCTCGGCAGCGCTATTGTCTTTGATATTGGCGCCTCGACGGGCGGCACGGACATTCTTGCCATGATCCTCAAGCGCCGCACGACGCTCGAGATTGGCCGCGCGCTGCTGTTGGTTGATATCGGCATCGTGGCCATCGCGGCCTTTTTGTATGGCCCGCGTGTCGGTCTGTATTGTGTGCTCGGCCTGTTTGCCAAGACGCTTGTGGTCGACAAAGCCATTGAGAGCATTCACCTGCGCAAAGTCTGCACGGTCATTTGCTCCGAGCCCCTTAAGGTCGAGGAGTTTATCGTCAAGCATCTCAACCGTACGGCGACCATCAGTCGCGGCTACGGTGCCTTCTCGGGCAAGTGCGTGACGGTGATCATGAGCGTGCTGAGCCGTCGCGAGGCCGTGCAGCTGCGCCGTTATGCGCGCGAGGTCGATCCGGGTGCCTTTATCACGATCGTCGACAGCTCCGAGATTGTCGGCAAGGGCTTCCGCGGAACGAACTAGCACAGACGTATTCAACGAACCGCCTGCTGGCGCCGTGTATCTTGCAAATCGGTCATCTTTGAGTATTTGACCCCACATTGGGCAATAATGATGCTAAAGACATCGTTTGCGATCCAAGTGATTTGTTCAAGATACGAAGGGATGATTCTATGTTCTGCTCGCAGTGTGGCGCCCCCATGGGCGATAACGACAAGTTCTGCGGCGTGTGTGGTGCTCCTAATGCCGGTGCCGCTGGCCCCGCTCCCCAGGGACAGCCTCAGCCCCAGCAGTTTGTTCCGCAACCGCCCGTGGCGAATGCGCCAAAGGGCTGTGTGGCTCAGGCGTTCCAAGATATGACCAAGACTCCGGGTGTGCTTCAGCGTGTATGCCAAATCGCGTTTTTGCCGGCGCTGATTTGCGTTGTGTCGGTGCTCGTGTTGTTTATTCCCGTTATTGGCGGCATTGCGGCTGCCATCGGCTTTTTGGCAGCTTGCATTGCGAGCGTGTGCGGTTCCGGCTTTGGCATCGAGTGGGGTCGCGATCTGTCGCTTAAGATCGATGACGGCATGGATCGTCCGCTGATGCGTTCCACGTCGTTTGGTCTCGGAGTCTTTTCGAGCGTTATTTCGGTCGTGCTCGAGGTTATCGCTGCCATTCCCGTTATCGGTGTAGTGCTTTCGCTGGTGGAGGGCGTGGTAATTGGCGCTGCGGGCTCGTATTCTTATTACGGCTCTTATGCGCTCGAGGCTGCGCTGTTTGGCTCGCTTGGCCTGCTTGTCCTGGCGCTAATTGCCTCGGCGATTCTGGGTGTCTTCTTTAAGATGTTCGCCGACATCGCCGTGATGCACTTTGCGGTGACCGGGCGTGTCGAGAGCGCGTTTTCGCTCGATAAGGTCTGGGCGGCGTTTAAGCACAACAAGACCAAGCTGTTCTGTGCTTCGTTCCTTCCCGAGTTTTTGACGGGCCTGGTCGCCAACGTTGTCACATGGATCTTGACGGTCGTCTTTGGCGCCATTGCCTCTGTCGGTATGTATAGCTACTACTATCGTCCTACGGGTATTGAGGCAATCGTTACCGGCGGTGGCGTCACGCTCGCGCTGTTCTTGGTGCTGGTCGCTTTCGTCACCGTATTTCTTACGGTCTTTGGCAAGATGCTCAAGCACCGTGCCGTTGGCTATTGGGTTGCACGCTATGCAAGCGAGTGGGCCGATGAGGATAAGGACGACGTCCTGACTTTTGTATTGCCCTTCGAGAAGAAGTCCACCCCTTCGGGTTACGGTGCTCCGGATGCTTCGCCGGCACCTGAGTCCGAGCCCAAGCCTGAGCCGGCACCTGCACCCGCTCCCGCGACCGAGCCTGAGCCGGCGCCCGAGCCTGAACCGGCGCCCGAGTCTGAGACGGCATCTGAGCTTGAGCCTGCGCCTGAGCCTGAGCCTGAGCCGGCACCTGCACCTGAGTCGGCGTCCGAGCCAAGCTCCGACGAGGAACCTCAGGACGAGTAGTCATGCCGTCTGCCATTTGGGGACGGGGTAGAAATAGTAGAAATAGCGCTTGAAGAATGAGCGGGGGCGGACGTGTCGAAACGTCCGCCCCCGCTTTGACATCGCGATGTGGCTATGACTGCGAGATGCCAGCGAATCGATTACTCGTCGTGCTTCTCCTCACGGCGTGCAGCAGCGCGTGCGTCGTGGATGCCCTTGATCGCGGCATGGCGAGCCGTTCGGGCATCATGGATGGCGTCGCGAGCCTCGGCGGTCGTCGCCTTGGCAGAGCGCAACTTGGCGGCCAGATCGGGGTTGGTTTCGGCGACCGCGGTAATCGCGGGGCCGTCGAGCTCCTCTTGCGTGGGCTCGGCCAAAAAGTCGATAGCATACTGGGCGGCCACCATGGAGCCCTTTGCCAGCACGGTCTCGTCGATCTTGTAGAAGCAGGAATGTTGGGCGTACGTGGCGCCAATCTTGGGGTTGCGCGTACCTACAAAGGCGAGCACGCCCGGTACGCGACGCAGGTACTCCGAAAAATCCTCGCCCGAAAGCGTGCCGCGATAATGGCCTTGGCCGGCGGGGCCCAGACACTTAATTACAGCCTGACGGCAGCGCTCGCTCGAGGCCGCGTCGTTTTCGACCTTGTAGTTGGCGATGGTGTAGTCGGTGAGCTCTGCCTCGGCGCCCAAGGCGGCCGCGGTATGCTCCACGATGCGGCGCATGAGCTCCGGCATTTCCTCGTGGGTCGAATCGCCGTAGGTGCGCACCGTGCCGGCGAGGTAGGCCGTGCCGGCGATAACGTTGCGTGCGGTGCCGCCGTGCAGCTCGCCGACGGTGATGACAGCCGGCTCGTAGGGGCTGATCTCGCGCGAGACGATGGTCTGCAGGGCGTTGACGATCTCTGCGGCCACCATAACGGCGTCGTGACCGCGCTGGGGCATGGCGCCGTGGCACGAGGTGCCGCGTACGTCGATACGGAACCAGTCGGTATTGGCCATGCGCGGTCCGGGCTCGCAGCTCACGGTGCCGGCGTCGACCTCGCTCCAGATGTGCGCGGCGTAGGCGCCATCGACGCCGTCGAGCACACCCGTGCCGATCATGAGCTTAGCGCCCTGGCCGTTTTCCTCGCTGGGCTGGAATACGATGCGGACTTCGCCGTGGATGTCGTCGGTCATATGGCGCAGGATTTGCAGCGTTCCGAGCATCATGGCGATATGGCAGTCGTGGCCGCAGGCGTGCATGCAGCCCTCGTTGACGCTGGCGAACTCCTCGCCGGTCTGCTCGGTGACGGGCAGGGCGTCGATGTCGGCGCGCAGCAGGATGCGGCGGCGTGGCGTGCCGTCCTCGCGGTAGGCATCCGGCGCGGTACCGCGAAGCGTTGCCACCAAGCCGGTCTTGAGCGGACGCTCGTAGGGGATATTCATGGCGTCGAGCTGGTTGGCGATGTCGGAGGTCGTGCGCTCCTCGGCAAGGCTCAGCTCCGGGTGCTTATGGAAGTGCCGGCGCTGCTTGATGATATATGGTTCAAACTCGGTAGCGATATCTTTGATGGCTGCGGTGACGTCGTCAGCCGCGCGAGCCTCGGTCGCCGCCATAATCTGCTGTGCCTTGGTCTTCGTCATGGTCGATTTGCTCCTTGCTGGGTTGATCGCAAAATCGTACAGGCTCTCTCCAGTATGCCACCTGCCGCTAGGGCTGGTAAAGTTGCCGTTTGCCGCTTGGGGTTTTGTTACAAGGGCGGGGGAGTACACTCGGGGGTGTTGAATTTCCTGCCAGAGATGGGGATGCCCATGCAACATATCGATCGGATTATCCGCTCCAAGAACGTCTTTACCGCGCAAGACGGCATCGATACCGCCCGCGAGCTGGCGATTGCCATCGCAGGCGACCGTATCGTCGCAGTCGGTGCGCCCGATGACGTGATCGCTGCCGCTCCCGCCGCCACGTCGGTTATCGACTACGGCGAGCAGTTTGTCTGCCCCGGTTTCCATGACGCTCATCTGCACTTCTTCCATACCTCGGTCGGTTCCTCGCCGTACATGCTCATGGATATGGGCGCGTCCGAGGCGGCGTTGGTGCAACATGCGCTCGAGTTTTCCCAGGATCTGCCTAGTGACGCTTGGGTTGTGACGCAGGGCTGGCGCGATTACCGTTGGGATCCGCCCGAGCATCCTACCAAGGCGTCGCTCGATGCGGCATTCCCCGATCGTCCCTGCGTTATGTATTCGGGCGACGGGCACACGCTGTGGCTCAACAGCCGCGCACTCGATGCACTCGGCGTCACGCGCGACAGCGAGCCACCAGCGGGCGGTAGCTACGACAAGGACGCAAACGGCGAGCTCACGGGTATTGCTCACGAGGCGGCTGCCATGCAGCTGCTACCGCGCTGCCTTGAGTGGCTGGGCGAGGATCGCATCGCAAGCGCTTACGCCGATCAAATGAGGCGGATGGCCGAGCAGGGCATCACCTCGATATGCGATATGTCGCTCATGCCCATGCCGGGCTGCGATTTTATCCGCGACGACGTCTACGACAAACTGCAGGCAGCCGGCAAGTTGGGCATCCGAGCCCATTTGTTTCCCACGCTGCTGGATGACCAATCGCGCTTGGAAGAGCTGCAGGTACGTTACGCGAACAACGCGCTGCTTTCGGCGCCAGGCTTTAAGCAGTTCTTCGACGGCGTGTCGAGCGAACACACGGCCTATCTCACTGAGCCCTATACCAACCCGCGCTTCCCGGGCGATCAAGGTCGCCTGACGGTTCCTGCCGAGCGCATGCGCAAGCTGGTTCTGGCGGCCGCGGAGCGCGGCCATACCGTGCGCATCCACGTCATCGGCGACGGTGCGATTCATGCCGCGCTGGATATCTTCGAGGAGGCCGCCGACCTGTACGGCCTGCCCCAGCACGGCCATAACACGCTCGAGCACCTGGAGAACCTCTTGCCCGAGGACATCGATCGTCTACGCAAGCTTAACGTCGTTGCCTCGAGCCAGCCCTGTCACATTACACTCGACCCGGGCGGCCCCGAGCGCGATCTGGGCCTGGAACGCAGCCGCATCATGTGGCCGTTTGCGACCTATAAGCAGCGCGGCATCCGCCAAGCCTTCGGCACCGATAGCCCCATCACAGCTGTTACAAGCATGAACGTGCTCTACACGGCTATCACGCGCCAGGATCCCAAAAGCCACTGGCCCGAGGGCGGCTGGTTACCGAGCGAGCGCATCGATGCAGCAACAGCCCTGCGCAACTACACCCTGGGCAGCGCCTATGCAGCGGGCGACGAGCAAAACCTCGGCAGCTTGGAGCCCGGCAAGTATGCCGACCTGGTAGTCCTGGACCAAAACCCGCTCACCATCGACCCCCAAGAACTCCAAGCCACCAAAGTCCAAGCCACCTACCTGGCAGGTAACTTGATTTACGAGCGCTAAGTATTCATGCCGTACCGTTAAGCGCGGCTCGGGCAGCCTTTTTGGGATAGCGCTCGAGCCGCGTTTGCGTTTTGGTGGGGATCCGCCATGAGCGTCCCTGCTCTGTTGGATTTGGGTGCGGGGCGGAGGTGCTGCTGCCCCGCGCTCAATTTGGACACCAGCAATGCTATCTCTTGGTGTTTTGCATACTTCCCATTACAGATTGCATAAAAAGGCTGGGATGTCCTTCCTGATCCTGATGTACCCCCGCCCGTGCCGTGCAAAAAACGGAGTATTCAGCACCGCGAGCTCTGCCGGTGCCGCTGCGGCTGAGTAACGTTGCGGAGATTGACGTCATTTTGGGCTCCGGTACGGCGCGAAGCATGCCTTTTTGTCCTGGCGGGGTTTGCCTGCCGACTCAAATCGCCGGTCGAAGGCGTCCTTGGGACCAATATGGTGTGTCCGGCGTGTATGCAGCCGTCCTGGCTTGCTGAATACTCCCAAAAATGCACGGTGCTCCCCAGGGGACCCGTGCGCGCAACGAAAACCATGCCCATGTCGCTATCCGCATCGCCATTTTGCTGCACTGACTTTTCTGAATGCCGGGCTCGAATTAGTTAACCTGCCTCCCGTGTGGCTCCGGAGGGGCGGGGCATAAGGTTTATCGCGAGTTCCGCACGAGCCGAAGGCCACTTAATGTGGCCTTCGTGCGAGCAGGACTGCCCGAGCAGGAAACCTTATGCCCCGCCCCTCCGGAGCCACACGGGAGCCACCGCTAAGTTATCCCCCGGCATTCAGAAAATCTAAGTGCCAAAAAATAAGATTTTTTGACTCCGTGTTGTATAACCCGCCATTCGTGGGTACCATTCAACGCGTACGCAAACAAAAAGGGTTAATTCGCGTGGTATAACCGCGCGGCCCAAAAAGGAGGAGACAAGCATGTCGTCTTTGAAGCCGCTTGCAGATCGTGTTCTGGTCAAGCCCGACGAGGCCGAGCAGAAGACCGCTTCTGGTCTGTATATCGCCAGCAACGCTCAGGAGAAGCCGCAGCGCGGCACCATCGTTGCCGTGGGCGCCGGCAAGGTCAACGACAAGGGTGAGCGCATCCCCATGGACGTCAAGGTTGGCGACGTTGTCATCTACGGTAAGTTCGGTGGCAACGAGGTCAAGGTCGACGGCGAGAAGTATCTGCTGATGCGCGCCGACGACATCTACGCTGTCGTCGAGGCCTAGTCTCGTCAGAATCTCTGATTCGTCTTTGAACGCGCCCGCCGCATAGGACTCGGAAGCGGCGACGCGAGTCACATTTCTTTTGGAGGATTACCTACCATGGCAAAGAACATTACGTTCAACACCGATGCCCGCGCTAAGCTTGCCAAGGGCGTCAACACTCTGGCCGACGCCGTTACCGTCACCATGGGCCCCAAGGGTCGCTACGTTGCGCTGCAGCGCACGTTCGGTGCCCCGACCATCACCAACGACGGCGTTTCTGTCGCCAAGGAGATCGAGCTCGAGGATAACATCGAGAACATGGGCGCTCAGCTGGTGAAGGAGGTCGCCACCAAGACCAACGACACCGTGGGTGACGGCACCACCACCGCAACCCTGCTCGCCCAGGCCATCGTCAACGACGGCCTGCGTAACGTCGCCGCTGGCGCCAACCCGCTGGCCATCCGTCGCGGCATCGATAAGGCCGTCAACGCCGCCGTCGCCGAGATGAAGAAGCAGGCCAAGCCGGTCGAGACCAAGGAGCAGATCGCTTCCGTCGGTACCATCTCCGCCGGTGACCCCGAGGTCGGCGAGAAGATCGCCGAGGCCATGGAGGTCGTGGGCAAGGACGGCGTCATCACCGTCGAGGATTCCCAGACGTTCGACATCACCATCGACACCGTCGAGGGCATGCAGTTTGATAAGGGCTATGTCTCCGCTTACTTCGTCACGGACAACGACCGCATGGAGGCCGTGATGAAGGATCCGTACATCCTCATCACCGACCAGAAGATCTCCAGCGTTCAGGACATCATGCCCGTTCTCGAGGCTGTCCAGCGCGCTGGCCGTGGCCTGCTCATCATCGCTGAGGACATCGACGGCGAGGCTCTGCCGACCCTGGTCCTCAACAAGATCCGTGGCGCCCTCAACGTCTGCGCCGTCAAGGCCCCGGGCTACGGCGATCGCCGCAAGCGCATCCTCGAGGACATCGCCGTCCTCACCGGTGGCCAGGCTGCCCTGGACGAGCTGGGCGTGAAGGTTGCTGACATCACCGCTGATATGCTCGGTACCGCTAAGTCCGTCACCATCTCCAAGGACAACACCGTCGTCGTCGGTGGCGCTGGCTCCAAGGAGGCCATCGACGCTCGTATCGCTCAGATCAAGGGTGAGATGGAGAACACCACCTCTGACTTCGACCGTGAGAAGCTCCAGGAGCGCCTGGCCAAGCTTTCCGGTGGCGTTGCCGTCATCAAGGTCGGCGCTGCTACCGAGTCCGAGCTCAAGGAGATCAAGCATCGCGTCGAGGACGCCCTGCAGGCTACCCGCGCTGCTGTCGAGGAGGGCATTGTTGCTGGCGGCGGCGTCGCCTTCATGGACGCTGCTCCTGCGCTCGACGCTGTCGAGATCGACGACCCCGAGGAGAAGATTGGCGTCGATATCGTCAAGAAGGCTCTGACTGCTCCGGTCGCCACCATTGCCAAGAACGCTGGCTTTGAGGGCGCTGTCGTGGTCGACAAGGTTGCCGAGCTGCCCGCCGGCCAGGGTCTCAACTCTGCCAACGGCGAGTGGGGCGACATGATTGAGATGGGCGTCCTCGACCCCGTCAAGGTCAGCCGCGTCACCCTGCAGAACGCTGCTTCTGTCGCCAGCCTGATCCTCATCACCGAGGCTACCGTCTCCGATGTGCCCAAGAACACTCAGCTTGAGGATGCTATCGCTGCTGCTACCGCTGGTCAGCAGGGCGGCGGTATGTACTAAGGCCGACAAGGTCTAGAACTCCCACCGGGAATCCGGGGGCGTGACGGGGGCTTCTCTCCGGAACGTCCTCGGACATGCAAAGAGGCTCCGCATCGCGCTTCGCGCTGCGGAGCCTCTTTGCGTCCTGCGGAATATTCCGGAGAGAAGTCCCCGTCCCGCCCCCGGATTCCCTGCGTTTACGGCCTTGAGGTCGGCGGGCGG
>OLRW01001968.1_pt1 | contig 12150 bp, 10 predicted proteins | sample 1672701 | NCBI WGS metagenome assembly OLRW01 (sample SAMEA3136715, study PRJEB25190) | human gut metagenome | biome: human gut; feature: human-associated habitat; material: faeces | place: Austria | collected 2013
CTGCGGTTGTATTATTTTTCTACCGGTTAAATAAAAAACGTTATAACGAGATTGTAGAGGAACTGAAAAATGGAAGAAAAAGTTGATATCGTGGCATTGGGAGAGTTGCTTCCTATGATCCAAATTATCGCTCGTCTCTTTGGAAGAGCAAAGAGTATGCAGTGAAAAAAATGAGATCTGTCATAGAATTGGTAGATGTCATGAAGGTATCGGATGAAGAGAGTATTCTGTTGACAGAGGCGAAAAGTTATGAGCAGGCTGCAGATCAACTCCTTGCCATGGGACCAAAGCTGGTTGCCATTACATTGGGAGAACAGGGCGTTCTTATGGCAACAAAAAGCAGAAAAGAAATCATCAAAGCATTTCAGACACATGCGGTCGACACGACTGGGGCAGGTGCTTCATTCTGGGGAGGCGTATTATGCAGTATCCTTTCTATGAATAAGAATGTTGAAAAAATGGAATGGGAAGAAATCAAAAAGTGTGCTGTTTTGGGAAATGCAGTTGCTGGATTGTGTGTGCAAAAGAGAGGCGGAATCCCTGCGATTCCGACGAAAGAGGCAGTGCTTGAATTTATGCAGAAATAATGAATGTATATGAACAAACTCGGGGCTGTAAAAATCACGATTTATTAATCGTTAAAGCATCAGCCCCGTGTTTTTCTGTCGGAGTATTATTCCGCTTTTATCTTTCCATCATACTGATCGATTCAATTCCAACACTTCCGCCGCGGACAACTTCGATATGCTTGAACTCTTCTTTGATAAGCTTGATGACCGCGTCATTTTTGGTTGCGGTCTGGACGAATTCCAGAAGGAGGCTGTCTTTTCCATAGTCGATGACACGTGCCTTGAAAGTCTCAGCAATCTGGAAAAGTTCTACTTTATCTTCCGGGGAGCAGCCCTTTACCTTGATGTAAAGGATCTCCTTCATTCGAACGAACACGTCTGTAAAATCAATAACCTTGATCACCTCGATCATACGGTTCAGCTGTTTTTTGATCTGCTCAAAGGTTTCATCATCGCTGACTGTGGCGATGGTCATTCTGGAAACTGTTGGGTCCTCGGTGGTTCCTACAGTAAGACTGTCCAGGTTATAGGACTTTCCGGAGAAAAGACCGGAAATCTTGGAAAGAACACCGACCTGGTTTTCAACGTAGAGAGAGATCCATCTTTTTTTCATTCCTTTATCCATCATTCATTCCTCCTAACAATCCATGATCAGATCAGCCAGGGTGCCGCCCGGCTTGACCATCGGGTAAACCATTTCCTCCGGATCAATGATAAATTCGATGATCGTAGGAGTTTTTGTATTCTTCTTAGCCTCTTCGAAAGCAGCCGCAATCTGATCCTTCTCAGTTACGCGGATACCCTTTGCCCCATAGCTCTCTGCGAGACGGATGAAATCCGGTGTGTATTCCGGATATTCCTGACCGTCTGTGCGGCGGGAGAGTGCACCGGCCTTCAGATTTGTCATGGCGTAACGTTTTCCGTAGAAAAGCTTCTGCCACTGGCGGACCATTCCGAGATATTCATTATTAAAGATACAGCAGATGATCGGAAGCTCCTCCAGAACTGCGGTAGCCAGCTCCTGAATGTTCATCTGCATGCCGCCGTCACCGGAAACGGAGATGACCGGTGTATCCGGATTACCAATTTTGGCACCGATAGCACCTGGAAGGCCGTAACCCATGGTTCCAAGTCCACCGGACATGATCAGCTGACGGTTCTCAGTGATGTCTGCATACTGGCTCACCAGCATCTGATGCTGACCTACATCGGTAACAAGAATGGTCTTGTCAAACTGGCGGTTGATCTCGCCGATGATATCCAGCGGTCCCATAATACCACGGTCTTTCATGGTAAGAGGATGCTCTTCCTTCCATTCCTGGATCTGCTTCAGCCATTTGCCGGTATTGCAGTCCTGTACATATTCATTCATTTTTGTTATTGCCTCTTTTGCATCGGCAACGATGGGGATGTCTACATGGATATTTCTGGAAATGGAAGCGGTGTCAATATCGATGTGGACGATCTGTGCATGTGGGGCAAATTCATGGAGCTTGCCTGTGATACGGTCGTTAAAACGGGTTCCGATGGAAAACAGAAGATCGCATTCATTCACTGCCATATTTGCGGCATAAGCGCCGTGCATACCAAGATTTCCGATAAACAGAGGGTTCTTTGTGGAAATGGCGCCACGTCCCATAACGGTTGTGACAACCGGGATCTGAGTTTTCTCAACAACCTGGGTAAAAATCTCCTGTGCGCGGGAAATGATCACACCGCCGCCAGCAAGAAACAGAGGTTTTTTGGCCTTCTGCAGCATTTTGAGGGCACGCTTAAGCTGTCCGATATGCACGCTGGTGTTAGGCTTGTAGCCACGGATATTGACAGTCTTCGGATACTCAGCACTTCCCAGCTCGGCCATTACATCCTTTGGAAGGTCGATGAGAACCGGGCCTGGGCGTCCGGTGCGTGCGATATAGAAGGCTTCCTTGATGATACGTCCAAGATCCTCACGGTTGCGGACGGTAACACCGTATTTTGTGATGCTTCTGGTGATTCCGACAATATCAACCTCCTGGAACGCATCGTTTCCGATGAGGTGACGGGCAACCTGTCCGGTAAAGCATACAAGCGGAACACTGTCATAGTTGGCAGTTGCAAGACCTGTAACAAGGTTGGTAGCTCCGGGACCGCTGGTAACGAGACATACGCCAACCTTTCCGGTAGTTCTGGCATAGGCATCTGCTTCGTGTACAAGGGCCTGCTCGTGACGTGGCAGAATGATGTCAATGCCGCTCTGTTTATATAATTCATCGCTGATATCGATGGTGCAGGCACCAGGATAGCCGAACAGAACATCAACGCCTTCTTCTTTTAAGGCTTTTACAAGCAATTTGTTTCCGGAAATCTGTTTCATGAATTGGTTCCCTCCTTTGATGATGTGAAAAGTTAAGCAGATAAGGGCTGTCGCGAGAAATTTTTCCAATAAAAAAGTCCCGGCATATCGGATAAAATATGCTCAGGACGGATGATTCCGCGGTACCACCTGTTTTCAGAGGTAAAACTCTGCTCTCTGCCAGTACAAAATTATACTGCCTCCCTGTAACGTGGGAATGACGATGAAGCCTACTGCATGAAGATCCATGGTTCAGTCCACTGCTCGAGGGCTACTTCCACAGTTCAGTCACGAAGATTCTCACCGGCCATCTTCTCTCTGTGCATCCGGAGACTATGTACTACTCCCTGTCATTGCATTTAGTAAATATGGATAAAAATTTTCTATCATTATAATATAAAATATCGGAACTGTCAATCAAAAATCCTGATGGCTCAACGGGTGAGCCGGGGATTACGATAACAGTTCCGATATGGATGATATTAAGTATTAAATATTTTTTCAGTACATCAGCTGTTTATTGTTACGGAGCTGGAGCCTGCTTACTCAGGATTCGGTATTATCCTGTGTTTCAGGATCTTTTTCCGGAAGGTAGACATGCACTTTCTCGATACGGTTTTTATCCAGCTTTTCTACGATCAGACGGATTCCGTCCTCTGTGATCACTTCGTCACCGGCAACAGGCAGACGATCCAGATGTTCGATGATAAATCCACCCAGGGAATCATAATCCTCGGAATCCAGTTCCGTATCCAGATGATCATTTACGTCATCCAGATGCATGGAACCTTCGATGATATATTCCCGGTCGGAAATCTTCTGGACAAGCTCGTCCTCCTTCTCATCGTATTCATCATGGATCTCACCCACGATCTCCTCCAGGATATCCTCCAGTGTGATCAGTCCGGCCATATCACCGTATTCATCCAGTACAATGGCAATGTTGAAGGTGGAGTCCTTCATTTCCACAAGAAGATCGGAAATGCTTTTTGTTTCGTAAGTGAAATGTGGCTTTCGGAGGAAATGATCGATAACAAATTCCTCATTTTTGTCGTAAAGAAGAAGATCCTTCATGTTGATGATTCCCACAATGTTGTTCTGGCTGTCCTTATAAACCGGCAGACGTGTGAACTTATCCTCGCGGAAAATATCGATCAGCTCATCATAGGTGGATTCCACATCCGCAAAGGTAACATGTACTCTTGGAACCATGATATCCTTGGCTGTGGCATCTCCAAGATCAAACACATTGTAGATCATTTCTTTTTCGTCGGATTCAATGACACCGTCCTCATGGCTGACGTCCACGATAGTACGAAGCTCCTCCTCGGTCATGGCCTTGCTGGCTGCATCCGGATCCACACGCATCAGGCGCATCACACCTCTTGAAAAGAGATTGATGATGAAGATCACCGGTGTCATGATGGTCATAAGAAATTTAAAGACCGGGATATAGCGGAGGGTGATCTTTTCAGAGTTAATGGTTGCGTAGTTCTTGGGGGTGATCTCACCGAAGATCAGGATCAGAACCGTCAGGATCACCGTCACGATGCTGACCATATAGCCGCCAAAGCTGTATGCAAGTGTGGTTGCAAGGGAAGAAGCTGAAATGTTCACAATGTTGTTTCCGATGAGAATCGCACTGAGAAGCTTGGGCGTCTGGTTCTCCAGGATATCGAGAGCCATGGCTGCACGCTTGTTTCCCTCGTCTGCAAGAGAGCGGAGACGGATCTTGTTTACCGACATCAGCGCGGTTTCGTTAGATGAGAAAAAGGCTGACAATGCCAGCAGAATAAGTAATATGATTATCTGGTAAGTGTCGCTGGGGTCCACTTTCAATATTCACTCCTTTAAAAATAAGATTATTTGGTTAAAAATATACAGATACTCCCACATTATATACGTTTTACTGGATTTTGGCAAGAGCCGGACCGGTACAGCGCATATAGATATATGGAAAAAATACGAAAATAAGTCTGCTTCTTGACAAAAGAGTAAGTTCAGACTAACATATATGTATATTCATATATAAAGAAGAACTGTATAGGAATGGAAGGAGCGGTTTATGTTTCTGGAGATAAAAGGAATCAAAAAATCCTTCGGGGCAGGAGAGAGCCATGTAGATGTTCTGAAGGGGATCGATCTTGAGATTGAAAAGGGAGAATTTTGTGTGCTTCTGGGGCCGTCCGGTTCCGGGAAATCCACGCTGCTAAACATTATTGGCGGCATTGACGGAGCAGATGCAGGAAGCATTACCATTCAGGGAGAACAGCTGGAGGATATGAATGAAAAGAAGCTTTCCCTCTACCGCAGAAAACATCTGGGATATATTTTTCAGATGTATAATCTGATCCCCAATCTGACTGTGAGGGAGAATATTGAAGTTGGTGCTTATTTAAGTGACAGACCGCTGGATGTGGATGAACTGCTGGAGACACTGGGACTTTATGAACATCAGCGGAAGCTTCCGAACCAGCTTTCGGGAGGTCAGCAGCAGAGAACTGCTATTGGACGTGCCATTGTAAAAAATCCGGATATCCTGCTTTGTGATGAGCCTACCGGTGCTCTGGACTACAACACCTCCAAGGAAATCCTGAAGCTGATCGAAACAGTCAATCACAAATACGGAAATACTATAGTCATGGTTACTCATAACGATGCCATCAAGGATATGGCAGACCGTGTGGTAAAGCTTCGTGACGGGATGATTCGCAGAAACTATCAGAATGAGCAGAAGATTCCGGCTGCTGACCTGGAATGGTAAGGGGGCATTATGAAGAATCCTTTACGTAAACGTATCCCCAGGGAACTGAAGGGGGAATTTGGAAAATATCTGGTGGTTTTCCTGCTGATGGTACTGACTATCGGGTTTGTGTCCGGCTTTCTGGTAGCCGATGGAAGCATGCTGAAGGCTTATAATGAGAGCTTTGATAAATATAACATCGAAAACGGAAATTTCCGTACTGCGGAAAAGATTTACAGTTCTCAGTGGAAGGATATTGAAGCTGCCGGTGTTAAGCTCTATGAGAACTACTATATAGAAGAAGATCTGGATAACGGAAGCACCATGCGTTTTTTTAAAAACCGTGAGAAGGTGAATAAGGTCTGCCTGATGAAGGGAGAAATGCCGTCAGGGCAGGGCGAGATCGCCATTGACCGTATGTATGCGGATAACAACAGTCTTAAGGTAGGAGATACCCTGATCAGAGGTGAAAAATCCTGGAAGATCACAGGCCTGGTGGCACTTTCGGATTACAGTGCCCTGTTTCAGAATAATAATGATTCCATGTTTGATTCTGTAAAGTTTGGTGTGGCGATCGTAGCCCCGGAGGAATTTGAAAACCTGGATCAGGAAAAGCTCCGGTACAATTATGCATGGATATATGATCATCAGCCAAAGAACGAAAAAGAGGAGAAGAAGGTTTCCGAAAATCTCATGGAAGACATTGGCAAAGTGGTAGCTCTGGAAAGCTTTGTCCCACGTTATCTTAACCAGGCGATCATTTTCACCGGTGATGATATGGGCGGAGACAGGGCAATGGTCATCACGCTTCTTTATATTGTGATCGTGATCATGGCTTTTGTGTTTGGAATTACCATCAGCAATACGATCCGAAAGGAAGCCGGTGTTATCGGTACGTTACGTGCATCCGGTTATACCAGACGGGAGCTGATCCTTCATTATATGACGCTTCCGGTTCTGGTCACGCTGGCTGGTGCCCTGATCGGAAATATTCTTGGATATACCGTATTTAAGGGTGTATGTGCAGACATGTATTACGGGAGCTATAGTCTGCCGACTTATGTGACCGTATGGAATGCAGATGCCTTTCTTCTGACAACCGTAGTTCCGGTCATCATTATGATACTGATCGATCATGCGGTGCTCAGGTACCGCCTGCAGCTTTCGCCTCTGAAGCTTCTGCGAAGGGATTTTTCCGGTAAAAAACAGAAACGTGCAGTGTATTTAAGCCCGAAGATAGGAATTTTTTTCAGGTTTCGCCTCCGGGTGATCTTTCAGAATGTCAGCAGTTATCTGGTGCTGTTTGTGGGAGTTGTTTTCGCAAATCTGCTGCTGTTTTTCGGAATGCTTCTTCCGTCTGCGCTGGATCATTATCAGCTTGAGATCCAGGAAAATATGCTGGCGAAATATCAGTACATGCTTTCGGTTCCGGCAAGTGCCTATTCAGGAAATAAAGCGGATGCCATGAGTTCTCTTATGGAATATTATATGGATACCAGAACGGATAATAAGGATGCGGAAAAATTTTCTGCATATTCCCTGAATACCATGCCTGGTAAATATAAAAGTGAGGAGATCGCTTTTTACGGTGTGGAGCCTGACAGCCGGTATATCCAGGCGGATCTTTCGGGAGACGGTGTTTATATTTCCAGTGCCTATGCGGACAAATTCCGGATCAAGGAGGGCGATACCATAACTTTGAAGGAAAAATACGAGAAGGATGAGTATTCCTTTAAAGTAGATGGAATCTATGATTATGCGGCAAGCCTTTGTGTATTTATGGAAAGAGATAAACTGAATGAGGCGTTTGATCTTGGAGATGATTATTTTGGAGGATATTTCTCTGATACAGAGATCAGGGATATCCCTTCAAAATATATCGGCTCTGTCATTGATCTGGAAGCTCTTACAAAAATATCCAGGCAGCTGGATGTCTCCATGGGAGATATGATGGGAATGATGTATGGATTTTCCGTGATCATTTTCCTGGTGGTGATCTATCTGCTTTCCAAGGTCATCATCGAAAAAAATGCCCAGTCGATTTCCATGACCAAGATCCTGGGCTATACAAATGGTGAGATCAGCCGTTTGTATATACTTTCCACATCACTTGTGGTGGTGTTCTGCCTGCTGTTAAGCCTTCCGGTTGAACGGCAGATCATGGAAGTGCTGTTCCGCGAGATGATGCTTTCCAGTATTTCGGGATGGATTACCATGTGGGTGGATCCCATGATCTATGTGAAAATGACAGCGATCGGAATCGCAGCCTATGCAGTGGTAGCAGTGCTGGAATTCCGGAGAATCCGTCAAGTGCCCATGGATGAAGCACTGAAAAATGTGGAATAATATGTGACATCTGTATATATATCCGGAAAAATAATTCAGGATATCCGGAAATTTTACAGAATATGCAACAGGATCAGGAGTATGTGTGGTTTAACTGAATGCGGATGTTTTTATCCGCTTGAACAGTTATCTGTGAATAACCACATATACTCCTTAAATATTCATAAATTTTCCGGAATACTGGAAATATTACTACAAACTTGTTATAATAATCCCATACTTCCCGTTGGAGGGAATAATTCAAACAGGAAATCAGGTGAGGAACATGGCAGGCAGAAAGAAGGATCCGCTGTATAAAAGCTTCGGATATGCGTTTCAGGGGATTTTTACCTGCATCCGCAAGGAAAGAAATATGAAGATCCACTGTATGGTGGCAGCGCTTGTGGTGATCGCAGGACTGATCCTTGGGATTTCCGTGACAGAGTGGTGCATCTGCCTGGGGCTGTTCGGAATGGTGATGGCGCTGGAGCTGGTGAATACGGCAGTGGAAGCTGTTGTGGATCTGGTCACAGAGGAACGTCACCCATTGGCAAAGATCGCCAAGGACACAGCGGCCGGAGCAGTACTGATCGCAGCGATCATGGCAGCGATCGTCGGACTGATCATTTTTGTTCCCAAGGGACTTGTTTTTCTGGGAATATGACAGGAACAGAAAACTTTTGTTTCAGGATAGGGTCTGGTGTCGGACTGTGGTGTGATGGTCCGGCAACTGCCGGTTTCAGGAAAGGAGAAAATATTATGGAATTAGGTGAAGGACTGAAGAAAATTTTATTGGTGGGTATTGGTACAGCAGCAGTGACAGCAGAGAAATCCAAAGAAATCCTGGATGAACTGGTAAAAAAGGGTGAGCTTACGGTTGAACAGGGTAAGGTTCTTAATCAGGAGCTGAAGCATAACATCAAATCAACGGTTAAGACAGCTGCTGATTCTGTAAAGGAATCTGCAGCCAGAAAGAATGATCAGGAAGAACTGAAGGCAACGATTTCCAGGCTGACACCGGAGCAGCTGGCTGCTGTGAAGGCGCAGATCGAGCGCATGCAGGCCGAGGCTGCTGAGGAGAAAGCCGAGACAGCAGAAGAACTGGCAGAGGAAGCTGTACAGGAAGCTTCTGCGGAAACAGAAAATGCAGAAGATACCGGGAGCGAAGAACAGGCAGCAGAGTAACCGACTGCGGATCGCAAATATCCGCTTGACTAAACGACAACGCAGACGAAGCAGTAAATGGAGAAGTTTATGGGCAGAGAAGAAAAGGAGAAAAAAGAGAAAGGCGGATATGGAGAGCGGCTGAGAGAGATTACAGCCGTTCTGAAAAAACATGCCATTACCCGTGGTGTTTCTCCTGAGAAGCTCCGGCTCATACTGGAAGATCTGGGCCCAACTTATATTAAGTTGGGTCAGATCATGTCTCTTCGTTCTGATATTCTGCCGAAACGCTACTGTGACGAGCTGATGAAGCTCTGCTCAGAGGTACCGCCGATGCCTTTTTCCCAGGTGATCGAGGTACTGGAAGAGTCCATGGGCTGTCCGTGGCAGGCAGAATTTCAGCATATTGAGCAGAAACCTCTGGGAGCAGCATCGATTGCCCAGGTGCATCGGGCCACGCTGAAAACAGGTGAAGAGGTTGTGATCAAGGTTCAGCGAAAAGGAATCTATGAGACCATGGCCAGGGATATCGGCCTGATGCATAAAGCAGTGCGCCTGATGCCGCCGGTGAGCATTAAGGGCATGGTGGATCTGAACATGGTTTTAAGTGAACTGTGGACTGTGACTCAGGAGGAGATGAATTTCCTGACAGAAGCTGCAAATATGGCGGAATTTGCAAAAAAGAACAAAGATGTGGCTTTTGTGAAAGTGCCGATTCTCTACCGTGAGTACATTTCGCCGCATATTCTTGTGATGGAATATATTGACGGTTTTGCGGTCAATGACAAGGCTGCGCTTCTGGCCAATGGTTATGATCTTAATGAGGTCGGAACGAAATATGTGGATAATTTCATCAAACAGGTGATGGAGGATGGCTTTTTCCATGCGGATCCACATCCGGGAAACGTGCGGATCCAGGATGGAAAGATCGTCTGGATCGATATGGGAATGATGGGGCGGCTTACAGAGCACGATCGTCAGCTGATCGCAGAAGCTATTGAAGGGGTTGCCATGAACAACATCGGCAAGATTCAGGATGCGGTCCTGGCTCTTGGGGAGTTTAAAGGCAAACCGGATTCCAGCAAGCTTTATGAGGATATCCGCGGACTTATGGAGAAATACGGTACTGCGGATATGGGGAACATTGATGTGGCTGAAGTGATGGTGGACCTGATGGAGGTCATGAAAGAAAATAAGATCATGATGCCTCACGGACTGACTATGCTTGCAAGGGGGCTGACTCATGTGGAGGGGGTTCTGGCTGAGATATGTCCGGACATCAATATGACACAGATTGCTGCGGCAAGGCTCAAGGAGCAGCTGTTCAGCAATGGGAACTGGAAGCGTGAGATCAAAAAAGAAGGAAAAAATCTTGCCTGGTCCCTGAAACGTGCAGTGGATATTCCTTCTCTGGCGGCGGATTTCCTTCAGGGCTGTATGAAGGGGCAGACAAAGATCAATCTGGATCTTCATGCCTCGGATGATCTGGCGTGGCTTTTGCGGCGGCTGGTGCGGAATATTGTGATGGGGCTGTGGGTGATGGCACTTCTGATCAGTTCCAGCATTATCTGTACTACGGATATGAAACCAAAGCTGTGGGGGATTCCGGCGTTGGGCGCCTTTGGTTATGTGTTTGCTTTTATTATTGTTTTGTATGTGTTTATCAAGCATTTCTTTTCAGGAAAAAAATAAAAGACGGAGATCATTTGCAGAGTCTGTGGGATGGTTTCCGTCTTTTTTTGCTGTTATGGAATTGTTTCGGTCAGCTGTTATAACTGCGATTAGGAGCTATCATCTTCCGACCGGCTGGTAAAGGACGGAGTGCGGGTGTCTGGTCAGGTGTAGATGGTTCCGCTGTAGGCTTTGCGGAATTCCTTTGGGGTGTAGCCGGTTCCCTGGCGGAAGTAGTTGCAGAAGGAGGGAGCGTCCCGGAAGCCGCAGGAGAGAGCTGCTTCTGTGATGGTGCAGGAGGAGGAGCAGAGAAGCTGGGCTGCTATCTGGAGGCGGTGTTTCAGGAGATATTGTTTTGGGGAGGTGTTTTCATGTTCCATGAAGATTCGGTAAAGATAGGAACGGTCGATTCCTACGTAGTGTGCCACGTCTGAGATCTGGATGGGGTAGGCATAGTTGTTTCTGATGTATTCGGAGGCTTTCTGAAAGTACAGGTTTGAGATGTCGGTCCTGCTTTCGGAGGGCTTTTTTTGCATGTTGGATAGTATCAGGAGGAGGTTTCCTGTGGAGGCAAGGTCGTTTCCGTTGTTTTCGGAAAAGGTGTCAAGTAGGCTTTGCATGTGGGTGAGGAGGCTGTTTTGCCGGGAGGGTGTTTCCGGGGTGAAGATTGGGGTGTCGGAAAATACGGTTTGTTTCAGGATTTCTTTGCAGGCGGAGCCGTCAAAGCCTGCCCAGGCGTAGCTCCAGGGGTCGGAGGTGTCGGCGCGGTAGTAGATGGAGTCCATGGGACGGATGAGAAAAGCATCACCTGCTTTCAGATGGTAGGTGTGGCCGCTGCACTGGTATATGCCTTTGCCGTGGAAGATCACGTGGAGAAGGTAGTGTGGGCGCATGGCCGGGCCGAAGGAGTGGTTCGGGCCGCAGTCTTCCTGGCCGCAGAAGTAGACGGATAGGGTGTGCTGGGTTTGGGTTTCTTTGGAATCGTTTTTCATTTGGGTGGGCCTCCTGTTTTTGGGTTATTCAACAAAAACGCAATTTTGGGTCACAAAATGGGATGGAATGTTGTATGAGGTGATTATACAATATTGGGTGTGGGAAGGGCAAGGATGGATATGGATATACGGACGCCCGCGAGGTGTGTGCTGCCTGTCGGCGGGGCTTCGTCGGGGGCTGACTTCTAAGCCGCTGAAAATCTGCTAAAAGCGCTTTAAAAATTCTCGAACTCGCGTCTGAAGCCGCTCAGACAGCGAGAATTTTTGAAGCAACGCAGATTTCCGGCGCCTAAGAAGCAGCTCCCCTCCTGCAGAGTCCGGTGACAGACAGCACACGCCTCACGGGCTGGC
>OLRW01001972.1_pt1 | contig 12121 bp, 8 predicted proteins | sample 1672701 | NCBI WGS metagenome assembly OLRW01 (sample SAMEA3136715, study PRJEB25190) | human gut metagenome | biome: human gut; feature: human-associated habitat; material: faeces | place: Austria | collected 2013
GAAATTCAAGATCCTGGTCATCGTGGCGGTGTTCCTGGTGGGCATCATGGCCTATGCCGGTGCCAACGGCCGCCTGACGGCAGCCCCGCAGGAGCTGCTGAGCGTGGTGCTCACCCCCCTCCAGAAGGTCACGTCGGCCCTCAGCGGCGGTGCGGCCTCGGTGTGGGAAAAATACACCAGCATCGACGATGTGATGGACCGGAACGAGCAGCTGGAAGCCGAAAATGCAGAGCTGCGCCAGCAGATGGTGGACTACGACCGCATCAAGGCCGAGAACGACGCCTACAAGGCACTGGCACGCATCCAGGACACAAATTCGGAGGCGAGCTATGTGTCGGCCTTTGTCATCGGCCGTGACCCGCTGGATGAATTTGGCGGTTTTACGCTGGATCAGGGCAGCACGGACGGCGTGGCGGTGAACGATGCCATCATCAGTGACCGGGGCTATCTGCTGGGCGTGGTGGTGGAAGTGGACGCCACCAGCTGCAAGGTGATGACCATCCTGCACCCCAGCTTCAACGCAGCGGGCGTGATCTCCCGCACGCGGGAAAACGGCATCATCACCGGCAGCGCCGACTATGCCGCCGACGGTCAGTGCGTGCTGACCAATCTGGACCGCGCCACCGAGGCCCGCAAGGGCGATCAGGTGATCACCACCGGTCTGGGCGGGGTGTTCCCGGCAAACCTGCTGGTGGGCACTGTGCAGGAAGTGGTGCCGGAGCAGAGCGGCAAGTCCTCCAGTGCGGTCATCCTGCCGGGTGCCGACCCGCGCACGGTCAAGCATGTGTTCATCATTACCGAATATTAAGGAGGCAGATGTATGGAATCTCGCCGCAAGCGCAGCCGCAGCCAGATCCTGAAGTGGTGCTGCTATGTGCTGGGCCTGTTTGTGTGTGCGGCGCTGCAGACCACGCCGGGGCTGTTCCAGCTGGGTCAGGCAAAGCCGCTGCTGCTGCTGCCGCTCTGTCTGGCCGTGTCGGTGTGTGAGGGCGAATTTGCCGGAGCACTGTTCGGCATGGTGTGCGGCCTGCTGTGGGATTACACCGCCGGGCGCACTGTGGGCATGCTGGCACTGGAAATGATGCTGCTCTGCTTTGCCGTGGGCGTGCTGGTGCAGCTGTACCTGCAGAGTGCTCCGGGCAACTTTGCGGTCATCTCGGCCGCAGCGGCTTTGCTGGTGCTCTCCTGCGACTGGCTGTTCTTTTACCGGATGCCCGGCTACAGCGGCTCGGCACAGCGCTACCTGTGGTTCGTGCTGCCCTCGGCGGCCCTTACCATTCCGGCGTCGCTGGTGGAGTTTGCCATCGTGCGGCACATTTACAACAAGTTCAAGATCGACAACGGCGTGGTCTGACCGCCGGAGGAACTACGGATGAACCAAAACGAACGCAAGACCGTCATGCGGCGCATGGTGCTGCTGATCGCTGTGGCGGCACTGGTCATGGGCCTGTACGCCCTGCGGCTGATCTTTCTGCAGCTGGTCAATGGCGACGAGTACAAGTCCCAGGCCACCAACACGACGGACTATAACTTTACGGTCACTGCTGCCCGCGGCGACATCGTGGACAGCACCGGCAAGCGCATTGCCACCACGACCACCAGCTACAACGTGGTGCTCAACAAGCTGCAGATGGGTGACGAGGATCTGGACAGCCTGCTGCAGCGGTTGGTGGAGCTGTTTGAGAAAAACGGCGAAAGCTGGACCGATACCCTGCTCATCAGCCAGCCGGACGCGGCGGGCAACTATACCTTTACAGCCCGGGATGACAGCAGCAGCGACCAGCGGCAGCTGACCACGATGAAGGAGAACCTGGGCCTGCAGCAGTATGCCACCGCCAACGACGTGATGGAAATGCTGGTGGAGAAAAACAACCTGCAGGATCTGCCGCTGCGCTGGCAGCGCACCCTGGCCGGCATCCACTATGAGATGGAATTGCAGGCATTTTCCAACGTGAACAACTTTGTGATGGCGGAAAACGTCAGCGACGTGACCGTGGCCACCATCAAGGAGAACAGCCTGTCGCTGCCCGGCGTGGAAATCGTGCAGACCAGCACCCGCAGCTACGAGCAGGGCGATATCGTCCCGGCGGTGCTGGGCCGTGTGGGCAAGATCACCGCCGAAAAGTGGAAGGTGACCGACGAGAACGGCCAGACCACTTACCCTCTGAGGGAAAAGGGCTATAACATGAACGACATGATCGGCGTGTCGGGCCTCGAAGCCGTCTACGAAGACGAGCTGCGGGGCAAGGACGGCGTTGAGACCATCACCCGCAGCTCGGACGGCGTCATCGTGGGGACTGCGATGACCACCGTGCCGGAGCCGGGCCATACCGTCCAGCTCACCATCGACAGCGCCTTCCAGCAGGCGGTGGACAAGGCGCTGGCCAAGAACATCGAGATGATAAACAGCACCTACAACAGCGGCAGTTCTGCCAAGGCTGCCGCCGGTGCGGTGGTGGTCATCAGCACGAAGGACGGCAGTGTGCTGGCCGCCTCCAACTACCCCAGCTACGACCAGAACCTCTTCGCCACCCAGTACAGCCAGTACAGCTCGGACCCGGGCCTGCCCCTGCTCAACCGCGCGTTGCAGGGCCTGTACACCCCCGGCTCCACCTTCAAGCCTGCGGTGGCGGTGGCGGCGCTGGATTCCGGCATCATCAACCGCTTTTCCACCGTCTACTGCAACGGTGTCTATACCTATTATGACGATTACCGCCCCAAGTGTACCCGCCACGGCCACAGCGGCAACATCGACGTCATCACGGCCATCAAGTGGAGCTGCAACATCTTCTTCTACGATGTGGGCCGCCGCACCACCAGCGATGTCTACGACGCCTACGCCTACAAGATGGGCCTTGGTACCCGCACCGGCGTGGAGGTCAATGAGGCCACCGGCCGCCTGACCACAAAGAACGACTCCAACTACACCGCTTCTCTGGACATCCAGGCCGCTATTGGTCAGGGCAACACCGTCGTCACCCCCGTCCAGCTGGCGACTTACGCCGGCACGCTGGCCAACCGGGGCGTGCGCTACCGCACCCACTTCGTCAAGGCCATCCTCGACACCAACACCGGCAAAGTCCTGCAGGAGACCCAGCCTGAGGTGATGGACGTCATCGAGGACCGGGGCGACACCTTCGACCTCGTGCGGCAGGGTATGATCGGCGTGTCGGAGACGGTGTCGGGCCTGAAGAACTACCCCGTCACCATCGCCTGCAAGACCGGCACCCCTCAGCGCAGCGAGACGTACTACGTCGGCAGCACCCGCAAGCACTACACCAACACCATGATGGTGGCCTACGGCCCGGCAGAGGACGCTGAGATCGCCCTCGGCATCGTCATCGAGTACGGCGGCGGCGGCGCCCGCGCGGGCAACCTCGCGGCCGACATCTTCGACGCCTACTACGCCATGAAGGACGGCAGCCTGACGCTGGACGAGACAGGAGCAGGCGAGACGGCTGACACGACAGCCGACGGGCAGGATGCTGTGCCGGAGACTGCGGAAAACAACGACGCCCTTGCAGACGACACCGCTCCCGCAGAGCAGCCCGCCGCCTGAGCGATGGTGCGTGGATTTGGCAGAAATCTATGAAAAATTGGAACTTTTGCCCGAAAAACAGTTGTAAAAAGACAGAAACTGTGATACTATGATATGTGCAAGATGATTGCTCCGGACAGGGGCGTGGGAAAAGGAGAGGTTGACCGATGACGATTGCACTGATTGCGCATGACTCCAAAAAAGAGCTGATGGTACAGTTCTGTACGGCGTACTGCCGGATTTTGAGCCAGCATAAATTGGTGGCAACCGGTACGACCGGAAAGATGATCGCCGAAGCCACCGGCCTGCAGGTGCAGCGCTTTCTGGCGGGCGTACAGGGCGGCGACCAGCAGATCGCATCCCGCATCGCCTGCAACGAAGTAGATCTGCTGCTGTTCTTCCGCGACCCCATCAACGCAAAGCCCAGCGAGCCGAATGAAATGACTCTGCTGCGCCTGTGCGATGTCCACAACATCCCGATGGCCACCAACATCGCCACCGCTGAGGTCCTGATCCACGGCCTCGAGCGCGGCGACCTCGACTGGCGCGACATCGTGCATCCCCAGAACTGATCAATAAAACGAATCCCCCGTGCAGCTGAACTGCACGGGGGATTTTTGCTTCAACGGGCTTGCCCTCTCAGGCGCTGACCGGGAACAGAAAAATTTCAGAGCTTAAAATCCTCCGCCATCTCTGCCACGTCCTCCGGGGCGAAATCGCCCAGCGGCAGGATGAGGCGGCTCAGGACCTCGGGCGGGAGGGCGGCAAGCGCTCCGCTTTCGTCCGGTGCGCCGCTCTCGGGGGCGAACAGGTGGCTCATGCCCTGTGCGTCTGTCTCGATGCGGGCGTAGCGGCCGGAGGCAATATACTGGATGCCCAGCTTGTCGGCGGCAGTGAGCAGGGCCGCGAAGCGGGCGGCTTCGGCATCCTGTCCGGCCAGAGCCTCGGCGTTGAGGGTGACGCACTCCACGTCCAGCTTCTTTGCCAGAGCCCTGGCTGCGTCCACGGCGGCGTGTTCTTCGGGGGTGTCAGTCAGCCGGACGACCGCTGCCGCCACGGCAAAGCCCTGCTGCTGCAGGATGCGGACGGCCACGCCGCTGCGCACACTGCCGCTCAGACCCATCAGGACCCGGTCCTGTTCTTCGTAGGTGTCAAACCCGTTCCCGGGCAGAAAAGCATCGTTCATCGTCCCTGTCTCCCGCCATGTGCCTGGCTCTGGGCGACCGCAAGCTGGTCGCAGCGTTCGTTCTCCGGGTGGCCTGCATGGCCTTTGACCCAGACGTAGGTGAGCTTGTGGCGGGCTTCCTGCTCCAGCGCCTGCTCCCAGAGGTCGGGGTTCAGGGCAGGGGAGCCGTCGGACTTTTTCCAGCCCCGGCGCTTCCAGCCCCTGGCCCAGCCCTTTTCCAGCCCATTGATGACGTACTGGCTGTCAGAGCACAGCCTCACCTCACAGGGCTCCTTGAGCTGGCGCAGGGCCTCGATAAAGGCGGTCAGCTCCATCCGGTTGTTGGTGGTGGAAGCATCGCCGCCGCTGAGCTCTTTTTCGTAGACCTTGCCGTTGAAGCGGTAGCGCAGCACTGCACCCCAGCCGCCCGGGCCGGGGTTGCCGCTGCACGCGCCATCGGTGTAAACTTCGACTTGTTTCATCTGTTTCTCCCGGAACTTGAATTTTTGGATACCTCTATTTAGAGCTATTTTTCCGGTTCTGTCAAGAGGAAAACGTATCATCCCCGGCTTTTCCGGCAAAGCTTTGAATTGACAAAGTGGACAAGAAATACTATACTGTTTGTAACAAAATGCGTATAGGGGCGCACCGATGCGGTGTGTCCGGCCGGAACGGGGCAGTGCCGCGGTCGCATCGAACAGATGGACTGACAGGGCAGAAATTACTCCGTTCCGGCCATCCCAGTGCCGAAAACGGGCATGGAAGCGAAAAATTCTATACGATGGTTTCGATGGGAGCGGCGGTGCGTTTGCTGCTCCTTCACAGCAGACAGGCCGCTCGCAAAGGGGTGTGCCTGCGTTTTGTAATTGATTTTGGAGGTACCGCATGGCACAGGTCAAAGAACAGAACCCGGCTCAGGCTCAGAACAATCCGAACAGAAACAGTGAATCCGGCGGGGAAAAGCGTACCCGCACCCGCCGCCCTTATTATAACCGGCGGCCCCGCCGCGCACAGCAGCCCAAGGAGGCCGCTGTGCCCATCCACATCTACCCGCTGGGCGGTCTGGGCGAAGTGGGCAAGAACATGACCGTGTATGAGTGCAACGGGGATATGATCATTGTGGACTGCGGCCTTGTATTCCCGGACAGTGAGATGTACGGCGTGGACATGGTCATCCCCGACTTTACCTTTGTGGTGCAGAATAAGGACAAGATCAAGGGACTGCTCATCACCCACGGCCACGAAGACCACATCGGCAGCATTCCCTACCTGCTGCAGAAGTTTGATCTGCCCATCTACGGCACCCGGCTGACCTGCGGCCTCATCCGGAACAAGCTGGAGGAGTTTGGCCTGGCAGGCAAGACCAAGTTCGTGGAGATCACCCCCAAACAGAAGATCAAGCTGGGCTGCTTTACCGTGGAGCCCATCCATGTCAACCACTCCATCCCCGATTCCGTGGCCTTTGCCATTGACAGCCCCGCCGGAACGATCATCCAGACCGGCGACTTCAAGATCGATTACACCCCGCTGGCCTGCGGCGTGACCGACCTGACCACCCTTTCGGAGTATGGTCAGAAGGGTGTTCTGGCTCTGCTGAGCGATTCCACCAACGCCGAGCGCCCGGGCTTTACCGCCACGGAGCAGAAGGTGGCCGCCGGTGTCCGCAACCTGTTTGCCCGTGCCCGGAACAAGCGCATCATCATTGCGACCTTTGCGTCCAATATCTACCGCGTCCAGCAGATCATTGATCTGGCCGTGGAGGATGGCCGCAAGGTGGCGTTCAGCGGCCGCAGCATGGTCAATAACACTGCCATGGCGCAGGAGCTGGGCTATATGCACATCCCCGAGGGCACCCTTATCAGTGTGGATGAGCTGAACCAGTACCCGCCGGAGCAGGTGGTGCTGATCACCACCGGCAGCCAGGGCGAGCCCCTGAGCGCCCTTTCCCGCATGGCCTCCTGCAGCCACCGCCAGGTGCGGGTGGGCCCCGGCGACTTCATCATCATCTCCGCCAACCCCATTCCCGGCAACGAGAAGAGCGTGACCAAGATCGTCAACGGTCTGCTCCTGCTGGGTGCGGAGGTCATCTACGAGAGCATGTATGATGTCCATGTTTCCGGCCACGCCTGCCAGGAGGAGCAGAAGCTGATGCTCACCCTGACCAGACCCAAGTATTTCCTGCCCGTGCACGGCGAGTACAAGCAGCTGAAAAAGCATGCCCTGACCGCCGCGTCTCTGGGCATTCCCACCAGCAACATCCTCATTGCCGAGAACGGCTCCAACGTTATCCTGAGCCGGGACGAGATCAAGCTGGGCGAGCCTGTCACCGCCGGTGCTGTGATGGTGGACGGCCTGGGCGTGGGCGATGTGGGCAATGTGGTCCTGCGTGACCGCAAGCATCTCTCTGAGGACGGTCTGGTCATCATTGTGGCTACCGTGGACAGCAAGACCGGCAAGGTGCTGGCCGGGCCTGACCTTGTGAGCCGCGGCTTTGTCTATGTGCGCGAGAACGAGAGCCTGATGGACGGGGCCCAGAGCATTGTGGAAAACGCGCTGGATCGCTGCGTGGAAGAGCATGTGCGCGACTGGAACAGCGTCAAGACCCGGGTGCGTGAGGCGCTGAGCAGCTATATCTACCGCCGCACCAAGCGCAGCCCGATGATCCTCCCCATTCTGATGGAGGTATAAGCCGGAAGCCGCCCCGCCGGGGCAGGCAGACCAGGAGGCAGAAGATTCCATGAAACAAAAACCGAGATGGACGTTGGAAATGCTGATCGCCGCGCTGGCAGTGCTGTGTGCACTGCTGACACTGGCGCTTCTGGTGCAGCGGCCTGCAGGCTGGCCTGCGCTGGCAGTGCTGGTGGTGCTGTGGGGCATCGGCATCTGCGTTTTCCGGTATCAGCTGCGGCGCTGGACCGCCAAGTGGGTGGCTGGCGGCAGCTTTGAAAATTCCAGGACCCAATACAGCCTGGAATCCCTCTCTCAGCCGGCGGCTCTGCTTTCTGGCGAGACGGTGCTGTGGTATAACAGCCGCTTCCGCACGGCGCTGCTGGGCGGCGAGGACCGGCTTGCAGGCAGGGCACAGAAGCTGCTGCCCGGCCTGGATACCGCACAGGCCCGCACCCCGGAAGGGCAGCAGCTCAATCTGGCCGACGGTGTGTGGAATGTGCACAGCAGTACCGTGCCGGGCGGCAGCGAGAGCATGACGCTGCTCGTGTTCAATGAGGAGACCGCCCTGCGCAGGATCGAAACGGAGTACAAGGCCAGTCGCCCGGGCTACATGGTGTTCCTGGTGGACGGCTACGACGATGTGTTCAGCGATATGCTGGACAGTGAGCGCGCCCGCCTGCTGGAAGGCATCAACCGGGTGCTGGAAGATATGATAGGCCGCGGCACGGGCTTTCTGCGCCGCGTGGCCAGTGGCCGCTACATCGCTGTGGTGGAAGAGCGCCAGCTGGAGCAGTTCGCCAAGCGCGGCTACGACGTGCTGGACAAGATCCGCGCCCTCGACCCCAGCGTGAACCTCTCCATCTCCATCGGCGTCGGACGCGGGGCCAAGACCCTGCGGGAGGCTCAGGACATGGCCGTTCAGGCGCTGGATATGGCGCAGGGGCGCGGCGGCGACCAGGCCGCCGAGATGACCCCGGACGGCTTTACCTTCTACGGCGGCGTCAGCCACGGCGTGGAAAAGCGCAGCAAGGTGCGCAGCCGCATCGTGGCCGACCAGCTGGTCAAGCTCATCAAAGAGGCTGACCATGTGGTCATCATGGGCCACCGGATGAGCGATCTGGACGCCATCGGCTCTGCCGAGGGCGTGCTGCGCATCTGCAAGATCTGCGATGTGCCGGCAGTCATCGCCGTGCGCCGTGACGCCACTTTGGCGGGCAGCCTCATCAACGCCCTCATCGCGGCAGGGCAGGAGGACGACTTCATCGACCCCAAGGGCGCTCTGCCCATCATTTCCCAGAGAACGCTCTGTATCGTCGTGGATACATACCAGCTGGGTCTGGTGGAGAGCCGCGAGATACTGGAAAAATGCGGCAAGGTGGCCGTCATCGACCACCACCGCAAGGGCGTCGGCTTCATCGAAAAAGCCGACCTCGTCTGCCACGAGCCCTATGCATCCTCGGCCAGTGAGCTGGTCACGGAGTTCTTGCAGTATGTGGGCGACCGGGACGACAAGCCCAACCGCATCGAGGCCGAGGGACTGCTCTCCGGCATCATGCTGGACACCCGTGACTTTACCCTCCACACCGGCGTGCGCACCTTCGAGGCCGCTGCGGCCCTCCGCCGCTACGGCGCGGAGACGGAGCACGTGCGTCAGCTCTTTGACGTGAGCATGGTGGAGTACACCACCAAGGCCAGGCTGGTATCGGAAGCCCAGATGTACCGGGGCTGCGCCATCACCGTCAGCGGCGAGGTGGCCCCCGAGGCCCGGGTGGCCATCGCTCAGGCGGCCAACGACCTGCTGACCATCCAGAACGTGGAGGCCAGCTTCGTGGCCGTGCAGGTGGGCGGCGGCGTCAACATCTCGGCCCGCAGCCTCGGCGCGGTGAATGTGCAGGTCATCATGGAGTCTCTGGGCGGCGGCGGTCATCAGACCATGGCAGCGGCCCAGCTCAAGCATATCACCCCGGAGGCGGCCCACAGCCGCATCCAGACGGCCATCGACCAGTACCGGGAGGCCCAGAAAAAGAGCGGCCTCGAGTCGGAATCCGAACAGAAGAAAAAGGATAAACAGTAATGAAACAGTACGATTATCTTATCGTTGGCGCTGGCCTGTACGGCGCGGTATTTGCCCATGAGGCCAAGAAAGCCGGCAAGCGCTGCCTCGTCATCGATAAGCGCGCTCATATCGCAGGCAACATCTATACCGAAGAGGTGGAGGGCATCAACGTCCACCGCTACGGCGCCCACATCTTCCACACCAACAACAAGGCTGTGTGGCAGTACGTCAACCAGTTCGCGGAGTTCAACCGCTACACCAACAGCCCTGTCGCCAACTATCACGGCGAGATCTACAACCTGCCCTTCAATATGAACACCTTCAACAGGATGTGGGGCGTCGTGACCCCCGCCGAGGCAAAGGCGAAGATCGAGCAGCAGCGCGCCGAGGCCGGTATCACGGAGCCGAAGAACCTCGAGGAGCAGGCCATCAGCCTGGTCGGCACCGACATTTACGAAAAGCTCATCAAGGGCTACACCGGCAAGCAGTGGGGCCGCCCCTGCACCGAGCTGCCCGCTTTCATCATCAAGCGCCTGCCCGTCCGCTTCACCTACGACGACAACTACTTCAACGCCCTGTATCAGGGCATCCCGGGCGGCGGCTATACCGCCATGGTGGAGAAGATGCTGGACGGCGTGGAAGTGCGCCTGGGTGTGGACTATCTGGCCGAGAAGGCAGAGCTGGACAAGCTGGCCGACAGGGTCGTCTACACCGGCCCGGTGGACGCCTACTTCGGCTACAAGCTGGGCGCATTGCAGTACCGCAGCGTCCGCTTTGAGACCGAGACGCTGGACACCGACAACTATCAGGGCAACGCCGTCGTCAACTACACCGACGCCGAGACGCCCTACACCCGCATCATCGAGCACAAGCACTTTGAGTTCGGCACCCAGCCCAAGACCGTCATCAGCCGCGAGTACAGCGCCGAGTGGAAGCCCGGCGATGAACCCTACTACCCGGTGAACGACGAGAAGAACGGCGCGCTCTACGCCGAGTACAAGAAGCTGGCCGACGCCGAGCCGGGGGTCATCTTCGGCGGACGTCTGGGCGAGTACAAGTACTACGACATGGATAAGGTCATCGAGGTGGCGCTGGACGTCGTGGGCAGGGAGCTGGCGTAAGCGTTGACGTAACAGCCCGATTGCTGTATACTAACCATAGAAATCCACCGGTTTTCCGGTGAGAAGTGAGGGATACTATCATGAAAGTGATTCTGAAGCAGGACGTCAAGGGCATCGGCAAGAAGGACGAGATCCACGAGGTCTCCGACGGCTACGCCCGCAACTTTCTGTTCCCGCGCAAGCTGGCCGCTGTGGCCGACGCCAGCGCGGTGAATATCGCCCGGGGCAAGGAGGCCGCTGCCGACTTCCACGAGGCTGAGAACGTGGCCGCCGCTCAGGCTGTGGCCGCGAAGCTCGAGGGCAAGACCGTGGTCATCAAGGCCAAGGGCGGTGCTTCCGGCCGTCTGCACGGCAAGGTCACCGGCAAGGAAGTCGCTGAGGCTCTGGCCCAGCTGGCCGGTTCTCCCATCGACAAGAAGAAGATCGAGCTGGAGACCAAGGACATCAAGGACGCGGGCATCTTTAACGGCAAAGTCCGCCTCCATGTCGGTGTCGTGGCTTCCTTCAAGGTCCAGGTAGAAGTGGAGCAGGCCTGATTTGACCGCTATCTGCGCCCCCTCTCGGCAGGGGGCGCTTTTTGGCTTTACGGCATTTATATAAATAAAGCAGAAGGATAACGACCATGCCGAACGAACGACATTATAACGAACTCAACCTCGAGAGCGTGGGCATCAACCTGCCCTACAATATGCAGGCAGAGCAGAGCGTGCTGGGCGCGGTGCTGCTGAAACCCGAGACCCTGACCGACCTCGTCGAGATCATCCGGCCCGAGATGTTCTACACCCGGCAGAACGCTCAGATCTACTCCGAGATGCTCCGCCTCTTTACCAGCGACCAGACCATCGACTTCGTCACCCTGCTGGACGCCGTCATCTCGGACGGCGTGTTCCCCAGCGCCGACGAGGCGAAAGTCTACCTGACCGGCCTCGCCGAGACGGTCCCCAGCATCTCCAACGTCAAGGCGTATGCGCAGATCGTGCAGGAAAAGTATCTGGTGCGCCAGCTGATGGGTGTCGCAAAGGACATTTTGCAGGACGCGGGCGACGAGCCCGACGCCGACCTGCTGCTGGAAAACGCCGAGCAGCGCATCTATGAGATCCGCTCCGGCCGCGATTCCAGCGCCCTGACGCCCCTTTCTTCCAGCATGGTGGAGACTCTGACAAATCTGCAAAAGATCAGCGGCCCCGACGCCGACAAGTATAAGGGCATCCCCACCGGCTTCCGGCTGCTGGACACCGTCCTCACCGGCCTTGGCCGCGGCGACCTCATCATCCTCGCTGCCCGCCCTGGTATGGGCAAGACCAGTTTCGCGCTGAACATCGCTACCCGCGTGGCCATGCAGCAGAAGGTGCCGGTGGCCATCTTCAGCCTCGAAATGACGAAGGAGCAGCTGACCAACCGCATCCTCTCCGCTGAAGCGGGCATCGACAGTCAGGCGTTCCGCACCGGTGCGCTCCGAGCCGAGGACTGGGAGTATCTGGCCCTCGCCACCGAAAAACTGCACGACGCACCGATTTATATGGACGACACCTCGGGCATCACCATCACCGAGATGAAGGCGAAGATCCGCC
>OLRW01001973.1_pt1 | contig 12120 bp, 12 predicted proteins | sample 1672701 | NCBI WGS metagenome assembly OLRW01 (sample SAMEA3136715, study PRJEB25190) | human gut metagenome | biome: human gut; feature: human-associated habitat; material: faeces | place: Austria | collected 2013
AATCCACGGCATCTGCTCCGGCTCCAACTACGATCACTTCACTGTAATCAGAAGATAACACATGATTGGTATCACACAACAACGTTACAGGAACACTGTGCTCTTTTGCAACTTTTTCAACAATACCAACTACCGGACAGGCATCTGCATCAGCAAAAATCTGCATATCTTCTCCTTTAATTAGACATAAATGGCGTACGAACCTCAATGAGATTACCGCTCGGATCATATAGTCTTACAAGCTTCTGTCCACCTGCAAGTTCTGTTAGTTCAGTGGCATATCGGATGAAATACTTACCTGATTCATATTTTGCAAGCAATCCATCTATATCATCTACCACAATCAGTACGTTTTTTAACATGTCAGACACCTCGCAATCTGCTTTGGTTATATGATTTTTCCAGACATTCCCGGCTGAATATCTGTATTTATTTCATCCAATATATTTGTTCAGTCATGTGAGATCCACCAATCCAACACTATATCCATCTTATGCCAGGCTTCACCGCCCCACACAGAATCGCCGATCTCATGATTCTTAAAACCAAATTTCTTATACATCTCAACCTTATCCGGAAGGCAGGTCAGAATCAACTTCTTTCTTCCCTTTGTAGCTGATCCTTCGCAGAATACTGATGCAAACGAGCGCAATAACACATATCTTGAAAGATTTGCAAATGATGATATGGCATTTCCCGGATACCGCGTGTATGAAAAACGTGGACATAAAGTTGGCAAAGACCTTTATGAAGCTAAAAACACCACAAGAGCTCTATCCGTCGAACTTAAAATGGTCGCCAGATCGGCGACCATTTCAGACTGTAGACAAACTTGGTGTTGGGTGTTATGCCCAGCACCATTTTTCTTTTAAAACTTCTTTTCTTTTTATTTTCTTCAAAATCAACAAAAATCTGGCTGTGTACCAACCTCGTTTTTCCAGGATCTTTGCTTTCTGTGCATTTTGAAAGATATTGACATTCAGCACAATGCTCACCGCAGCTTTTATACTCTTTATATCCATTTCTGTTTGTTGTACTATATGTCAATATATGTGCTCCCGGACATATATAACAATTATAGTATTCATCATATGCGAAGTCGTGTTTTCCGAAAAAGCCTTCTTTGGTCTTAGGACGGGTATACGGAAAAAGTGGTTGAATTCCATCTTCCAACAGCCGATGGGCGATTGCCGGAGTTTTATATCCTGCATCTGCAACTACCATCTGCGGATTCAGTTTAGATATCTTATCGTATAATGCTTTAAAAGTACGACTGTCATGCTCATTACCAGGATGTACTGTATATCCAAGGATCCAGCCATGTTTATCACAGGCAGTTTCTACTGCATATGCAAAAACGTGTTTATGTTCACCCTTTCAAAACCATCCACTTTCCGGATCGCTGATGCTGCATTTTTGTGTTTTCACATCTTCAGGAAGTTCTTCAGATATAGAATCCTTATCATTTCCGGTTCCACCGGATGCAGGTGGCTGGTTATCATCTTTTTTCTTTAATGGCTTTTTTCCATGTGCCAGACGATCTTTTTCAATCTCTTTATTTAATTCCTCTTCATACCAGAGAGCCTGTTCGTGTGCAACCCGCTTACGCATTTTTTTACTGTTTGCACAGGCTTTTACATGTGTTGCATCCACAAAGATCTGTTCTGTATTTACAAGTTTATATTTCATACAATCTTCCAGAATCTTTGAAAAGATCTGCTCAAAAAGGCAGTTCCAGGAGACCTATTTAAAGAGATTGAATTTTTAATTACATCTGTGGTGTTTTCTCAAATCCATATACCCATTTTCCTCGCAGGAACATAAACAGAAAGATTACGGAGCTGATACTCCAGGTCAATGGGTATGCCCAAAAGATCACACGGATATCCGGGATGATGCGAACTGCAACGGTGATATAGCTTACACGGAACAGGCACCAGTCACAGAGCATAACGATCATCGGAACAGATGCGTGGCCGGAACCACGGAGTACTGCTGCAATACAATGAGAAAACGCCAGCAGACAATAAAATAATGCAATTGTTCTTGACTGCATCACGCCATAATGTACAACATCGGGATCTCTGTTAAATGCTGCGATCAGCACCGGTGCGGCAGCATATATGATCACGCCGATCAATTCTGCAATAATGATCGAACAGAGAACCCCAAATCTTGCTCCCTTTTTCGCCCGGTCATACTGTTTTGCACCAAGATTCTGACTGACAAATGTTGTCAGTGCCATCGTAAAACAAGTAACCGGCAAAAAGGCGAATCCCTCAATCTTAGAATAAGATCCACATCCTGCCATCGCCATTTTTCCAAATGCATTAATATTTGACTGTACAAAAACATTCGCGATCGCGATGACTGAATTCTGAAAGCCAGACGGCACACCATTCTGAATAATCTGCTTCAACATAATGCTGTCAAAACGAATTTCCCGCAGTTCCAGGCAATATTCTTCTTCCACACGCATCAGATGAACCATACAGAGAATCGCACTGACAAACTGGGAAATAGCAGTTGCGAGCGCTGCTGAACCAACTCCCATGCCAAGACCTGCGATAAAGAAAATATCCAGAACAACATTGACACAGGATGAAATGATCAGATAGATCAATGGATGACGTCCATCACCAACCGACTGCAGAACTCCAACAAAAATGTTGTACATGACAACACCCATAGAACCTGCAAAGTATGTACGAAAATATATAATGGATTCCGGGAGAACATCCGCAGGAGTCCCCATCAGCACCAAGATCTTTGGCGCCAGAAACATTCCCAAAACAGTCAGGACCGCACCGGCCGCAAGACCAAATGCAACGGTTGTATGGATTGCCTTTTGCAGGCTGTCTCTTTTTTTGGCACCGTAATATCTGGCAATAACTACACCCGCACCCATGGCAATACCGTTAATAAAACCTACCATCAAAAAGATCAGATTTCCAGATGAACTGACCGCCGCCAGTGCATTGCTTCCTAAAAAATTTCCCACGATCAGAGAATCCGCAGTATTGTACAACTGCTGAAACAGGTTCCCCAGAAACAATGGAATGGCAAAAAAAATGATCTTTTTAGAGATACTTCCCTCTGTCATTCTCAAACTCTTTTTCATATCTACAATTACTCTTTTCTTTCCGCTCCTCCCTGAAGAATCAATTCCGGCTGGATAATAATATTTTTCTCAACCTTATTTCCCTCAAGAAGTTTTCTTGCAATTTCATAAGAAAGTCCACCAAAGTCCGGTGTCTGTATCGTTGCATCCAGTACACCTTTGTCTACCAGACTCAGCCCTGCACTTTCTCCTTCAAACCCATCCACACCTATCAGATGCACCTTGCCCTCAATCCTGTACTGCTGACAGGCCTGATATGCACCATATGCCATATCATCATTAAAAGCGAAAACTATATCAGCAGAATCATACGAGATCAGATAGTCTTTCATCCTGAGCTCTGCCCGATCCCGGAGCCAGTCGCCACAGTAATAAGTGATATCTTCTTCCGGTATTGTACCCTGAACAGAATCCTGAAAACCCTTTAGTCTCTGTTTGGATACCGGGGATTCTTCAACCCCCTGAAAGACCACGATCTTTTTATTCTTTTCATAAAGATTATTCAGAATATATTCTCCTGCAAGCCTGCCAATCTTCTGATCATCTGATTTGATAAGACATGTATAATCCTCTGTCCCTGCACCAACACCTGTCAGAATGACCGGTATCTTCTGAAAAGCCTCCGAAAGAACAGAAGAAAGGCTGTCACTTCCATCAGGAGAGACAATCAGAATATCTATCCCGTACTCCATCAACGTCTCAATATCCTGAATCTGTTTTTCCGAATTTCCAGCTGCATCTCGAAAAATTACATTTATTTTTTTATCCTGGGATACTTTTTCTGTAAATACGTCAACAAAATTATTTAGCCACGGTTCTATTACATTTGGAAGACTAACACCGATCAGATACTGATAACTATCTGTAGATATCTCTTCTTTTTTGCTATACTGTGTACTGATCGTAAGTAAGACTGTTGCTGCCACAACCAGTATCACTGTCCATACTTTCCATATTTTCTTCATAGTTATAATCCGTTTCTGTCAATCTGCAGCATATTTTTACGGAATTCTGAGGGCGACATACCCTGACAGTTTTTAAATGCAGCAGAAAAATAGTGCTGGTTGCTGTACCCTACCTTTTCTGCAATCTGATTAATCGACAATTCCCGATCTTCCATAAGCCGCATTGCCTGACTGATACGAAGCCTTGTAAGAAAATCTTTAAAAGATATCCCCAATTCCTGTTTCATAATCCTGCTAATATAAGAAGAATTACAGCCAATTGCATGTGACACCTGTCTGAGATCCAGATTTCTGTCCTGATAATTGGCATAAATATATTTTCTTGCGTCCTGGACAATTGGTCTGCATTCCTGCATTTTCTGCACTTCCCGGCGCATCTCACGGCTAATATCAGGCAATGTTTCAAAAGTACATTCTCTTGCCGTAATAAAACATTTTCCACCCACTTTTTCTTCTGTCTGCAGCTGAAGATCTGCACTGAACTCCTGAAAATTTTCCGGCAGCTTTTCCATAACAATCGCTACATCCTCATACTTACTGGAAAACACACTTACCGTATGATATGGCTCCATAAGTTCTCTGATAATCTTTTCAAGAGTGATCTTATATATTTCCTCAGTCACCGTACCTTTATCAATTTTCTTGTCATAACTGGACTGAACTGACACAAGTATGAGAATCATATTATCCGGAAAATCCATATCAAGAAATCTTGCCTGTTCTTCCCATTCGAATCTAGATAATTTTCCTTCCATCCATTCATTGAAAAACACATCTCTCAGATAATCCTGATTCTGAATCATCTGTTGTTTCACAAGTTCCATGAATTTTTCAGATTTTCGCTTCTGCTTTATCTCATCAGTCACCTTCACGACCGCAGCTTGAAGTTCTTCCTCTGCGATAGGTTTCAAAAGATATTCGGAAACCCCAAGCTTAATTGCCTGTTTTGCATAGGAAAACTCATTAAATCCGGAGATTACGATTACCGGACAGTTTTTATCCAGCTTTCTCAATTCCTCCAGAAACTGTATACCACTCAACTTAGGCATACAGATATCCATCAGAATAAAATCCGGTTGAAACTGCTCAATTTTTTCTAATGCTTCCATTCCATTCCGTGCTTCTGCACAGACTGTGATCGGAAGTTTCATTTCCTCCAATACACTTTTTAATCCCTGACGAATTTTCGGTTCGTCATCAGCAATCAAAACTTTCCACATACTTCTTTCTGTAGCCGTTTGAGCCTTACAACAGCCACGGTACCTCCTCCCGTTCTCTTTTCATAATGAAGTCCGTATTCGTCACCGTAAGCGATCTTTATGCGGTCATTTACATTCAACGTTCCATAGGCTTTTACTTCTTCTCCACGTTCTTTCAGTTTCAGCCAGGAATTCAATTGATCTATTCTTTCCTGACTCATGCCAGCACCATCATCTTCTACCTTAAGTATGATCGAATCCTCTGACTCTGAAAAAGCACGGATCCATATAGTTCCTCTGTCCTGATCAGATTCCTTTATCCCATGATAAAGAGCATTTTCCACAAGCGGCTGAAGACAGATTTTTAATACCATATAATTTCCTAGTCCTTCTTCAATCTCTGTTTTATATTCAAACAGATCCTCATACCGTACTTTCTGGATGTCCAGATAATTCTTTACCATTAAAACTTCCTGTTCCAATGTAATAAATTCTTTTCCCTGACTCAGACTGATACGGAAAAATCCTGACAAAGCAAGCACCAGATCAACAATATCCAGCGCATGGTACTGCTTTGCCATCCACTGTATCGTATCAAGTGTATTATAAAGAAAGTGCGGCTTAATCTGCTCATGAAGAATCTTAAGCTCTGCTTCTCTTTTATTTTTCTGTTCTTTGTATACAACGCCAAGAAGTTCATTAATTTTTTCTACCATTGCATTAAAAGAATCTCCCAGCTGCCCTATTTCACCTTTATAATGATTTACAAAACGAACCGTCATATCTCCGGTCTGCGCTTTTTTCATAAGTTTTGAAAGCGTCGAAATAGGCCTTGTAATGGATGCCGAAAAAATAACCGTTGCTCCTGCCGCAAAGATCATTATTATAACTGCAATCCATTTCGAAACTGTCCTTGCTCTGGAAATGCCTTCGATAGTTTTCCCCCAGTCAAATACTCCAACTGCAGTCAGGTCTGTATATTTTGAATGACTATATATGACATTATAATCTTTTCCCTTTATGCGACATCTGACACGTCCACTCTCTCCGTCCGCGACCCAGTTTGGATTCATCCGGTATACAACTTCATTTTGGGGTGCATAGAGCACATGCCCCTGACTATCCTGTATATAACCAAATCCAGTCTGTCCCATTGTAATATCTTCAACAAGATTCTGAATACTCTTCAAATCCAAATCTATAAGGATCACACCAATCCCCGCAGACGTCTGTCTGTCACAAATTAATTTAACTGTGCTGACATAATTGTCTGTACTGTAGTTTTTCCAGGCTTTTAAATTTCGTCCCAGACTGGTAGGACTTAAAACCAGTTCTCCATTTGCCAGAACCGCATCCTGATACCATTTTTCTTCCGTAAGCGGAAGCTTTTTGACTCGGTATGAATCATTAGAAAGATACTGGCCTTTCTCACTGACAACAACAATATTCAAATATTCACTGTATATTCTGGAATAATCCAGAAGAAGGTCTCGCACCTGTCTTTCCAATTCTACACGGCTTGCCTGCTGATTTTCAGCATCTACTTTTAAATACTCTTGTACTTCCGGATAATTTCCCAAAGCCTCAACATTATCCTCTACGGATTTAAAAATCAGATCAAGCGATTTCAACACCTGATTCTGGATTTCCATTGTGTTTGCATAGGATCTTTCTGCAATAGATTCCTCATATATATAGTTTCCAGCAGCTGTAAGGACCAATGTAACTAACAAAAGCAGGCCACAGTTCAGTATGATCATTTTGAACAGCATATTTTCCGGATGCAGAATTCTTTTCAGTTTACTGAACATATTATCCTCCTTTTATCTGTCTATTCTCCCATGATATAGTAAGTATCTCTTCATGTCAAACAGAAAGAAAAAACAGGAACAGCCTAAGCCATTCCCGTTTCTTCGCATCGTACTATATTTCATTTTTATAATTTTTCAAATCTGATTATTCTGCAGATCCGCCGTATTTTGCAAGGAGTTCTTCTGCATTATCCGGGACAACGATTTCAGAAGTAAGAGTCAGAGTTTTATCAAGCTCTTTACCTTCAACAAGCAGCTGATAAGCACTTTCGATTGCTTCTGTACCACCTGTAGGATAAACCTGAGTCATGCTGAGTCTTCCGTCCATAACGCTTCGGATTCCACCATCAGGTGTAGGAAGTCCATCAAATCCAACGAAAAGGATGTCTCCTTCTTTTCCTGCATTCTTAGCAGCAATATATGCACCTTCTGCCATCGGGTCATTTAACGCCAGGAAAAGATCAATCTCATCATTTGTCTGAAGCATTTCTTCTGCAACTGTGATTGCTTTTTCACGAAGCCAGTCTGCATTGTTTACAGCTACGATTTCAATCTTGTCATTTTTCTTGATTCCTTCACGGAAACCGTTATCTCTGTCGATTCCACCAGAAGTTCCTTCAAGACCTTTGATCTCACAAACTTTACCACCGTCAGGAAGAAGTGTATCTGCAACATATTCTCCTGCGATACGTCCCATATCTACGTTGTCTGCACCGATAAACTGAGTATACTTGTCTCCGTCAATCTTTCTATCAAGAAGAATAACCGGGATTCCTGCATCATAAGCTGCACTGACTGCATTAGTAAGTGGTGTAGCTTCGTTAGGAGATGTAATGATGAGGTCTACACCCATCTGTACAAAGTTTTCAATATCTGCAATCTGTTTGGAGTTATCCTGAGCAGCATCTGCAAAAATAACCTCAAATTCCGGATGTTTTTCTGCTGCCATTGCAATCTGATCATTCATAGCTACACGCCATGGTTCACCAAGATTACACTGTGACATTCCGATCACATATTTGTCCTTTTTCTCTGCTGCACTGACTGTAACTGTGCCTGCTGCCAGAACAGAAACACCCATAGCTGCTGTTAAGAGGATACTGATCGCTTTTTTATTCATACTTACCTTCTTTCTCCGGCATCGCTTTTATTTATTATTTTATTCCCCGGTCCTGCTGCCGGACAGAACCTGAGAATTATTTTCTTTTATTATCAATCACTCACTTTATCTGCCTGCATAAATACTGCAATAATGATGAGAAATCCTTTAACCATCAGCTGAAGATTTGAATTGACGCCTTTAAGACCAAGGACATTATCCAGCATACCAAGGATAAGTGCTCCAATCAGTGTACCAAAAACAGTTCCTTTTCCGCCTGCAAGACTTGTTCCTCCAATGGCACAGGCTGCAACTGCGTTAAGTTCATAGCCCTGACCTTCGTTCGGTCCACCCTGGCTGATCTGAGCTGCGTGAATCATAGCAGCAACAGATGAAAGCATTGCGCAGATCATAAATGCATAGATCTTAATTCTGTCTACTTTGATACCTGAAAGATATGCAGCATTCTTATTTCCACCAATCGCATATACCTGTCTTCCGAATCTTGTTTTACTCAGAATGATCTGAAAAACAATCAGAAGAACAATAAAGATGATTGCCGGTACAGGTACGATTCCCCAGAGACGCATCTGAAGTACTTCAAATGCCGGTGGAGCCATTCCTTCACCTTTACCATATGCAAGCGGGATCCCGATTCCGTTTGCCCAGAATCTTGCAAGTCCTCTCGCGATATTCATAGATGCAAGGGTAACGATAAAAGCCTGAAGTCTCAGCTTTGTGATACATAATCCATTAAACAGTCCAAACAGTGCTCCGATTCCAAGACTTACAAGAATAGCCGGTACAAATCCCAGACCACTCTTTACCATCAGATATGCACATCCTGTTGAGATAAGACCTACAACAGAACCTACAGAAAGATCAATATCGCCAAGGATCAGAATAATCGTCATACCAATTGCAATGATTCCATTTTCTGATACGGCTCTCAGCACGTTCATCAGGTTTCTTATGTCCAGAAAGTTATTTCTGCCATCCTTAATGCAGATTGTAGATGCGACCACAAAGATAATAACCAGTGCAATTACACTCTGCATCTGCTTGATCATAGCTTTCATTTTCTTTTTGTTATCCATCTGTCCACCCTCCTTATTTTGTTGCACTCTGAAGAAGTTTTTCCTGTGTAGCTTCTTCCTGGAGATATTCACCCGTCAGTTCTCCCTCACAGAAAGTAACGATTCTGTCTGAAATACCGATTACTTCCGGAAGCTCTGAGGATACTACAATAATCGCCATCCCCTGTTTCGCAAGATTGTTGATCAACTGGTATATTTCTGCTTTTGCACCTACGTCAATTCCTCGAGTAGGTTCATCCAGAAGAAGAATTTTCGGTTCCGTCATCAACCATCTTCCAAGTACAACCTTCTGCTGATTTCCTCCGGAAAGCGCACTGGCGAGAGTCTTCGTTCCAGGAGCTTTTATTCTGAGAGTTTCCATCTGTTTGTTCCATTCTTTTTTCTCTTCCCCGGATTTCATAAAAAATGTCGGACTGAATTTTTTCAGAAGAGGAAGAGACATATTCTCTCCAATGGATCTCTGCAAAACAAGACCCGTTCCCTTTCTGTCTTCAGTTGCAAAAGAAATGCCCGCTTTGATCGCATCTGCAGGATTTTTTATAATTACTTCTTTACCATCGATAAAAATCTTTGCTGTGGTATCTTTGTAATGCACACCTGCCAGACATTCGAAAAGTTCAGACCTTCCTGCACCTGCAAGTCCTGCGATTCCAAGAACTTCACCATGTCTTACATACAGGGAAATATTCTTGAGTGATCTTCGGAAACTTCCTTCTGGTGGAGTGTATGTGAGGTTTTCTACTTTAAGAGCAATCTCGCCTTTTTCAGTAGGATCTTTAGGATACTGCTCGCTCATATCACGTCCGACCATCATCTTTATGATCTCATCTTTTGAGGTCTCAGAGGCCTTTACGGTACCTATATACGTTCCATCACGCATTACAGTAAGTCTGTCTGCGATCTGGAAAATTTCTTCCATTCGATGTGTGATGTATATAATTCCCTTTCCCTCTGAACGAAGCTTTCGAATAATTGTAAACAGCTTTTCGGCTTCTTTTTCACTAATAGCAGAAGTCGGTTCGTCCATGATAATAATTTCAGAATTCAAAGATATCGCCTTTGCGATCTCAACAAGCTGCTGCTCTCCGATTCTTAAATCTTTTAATTTTGTTGCCGGATCAACATGTACATCCAACATCTCCAGATATTTACGAGCCTCTGTAGCCATAGTCTTAAAGTCAACCGATCCACCCTTTTTCTTCATCCATCTGCCGAGAAAAATGTTTTCTGCCACGCTCAATTCCGGAACAATCTGGAGTTCCTGATGAATTTTAGAAATTCCTAGTTTTTTGGCTGCGATCGGTCCCGGGACCGTTACTTTTTCACCTTTCAGATAAATTTCACCTTTTGTAGGCTGAAGGGAGCCACTGAGAATGTTCATCAGTGTAGATTTTCCTGCTCCGTTTTCTCCCATCAGAGCAAGTACTTCACCTGCATAAAGGTCCAGAGAAACTTCTTTTAATGCCTGCACACTTCCGAAAGTTTTGCTTATGGCCTTCATATTCAGTAATACCTTTTCCATAGTTCCTCCTTTTCTTCCTTCATTCATGATGTGTCTATTATACACAAAAAATCGCCGATTGTATTTCTAATAATCGGCGATTTTTTTATAGTTTTTTTACTTTTGTATATTGATATTGTGATTATTGTATATTTTTCCTCTCTTTAAACGGTGCTCTACGCAAAATGTTGATAACTGTTCTCCGATGCTCTCTTCAATGCCTGCAACACCTGGTGTTCCGTCTCGGCATCCAGGTTTGTAGTAATCTCATCCAGAAGCAGAATCTCCGATTCTGCCACGACTGCTCTTCCGTGATCGACTCATCGTATAAAGTAATCTGATCTCTAATCGTTCCCGGCACCATGTGATAAGACTGCTCCACGTAGCCAAACCATTTTCGTCTTTCTTTTTCGGTCAGCTGCCCGGCAGGGATTCCACCGACCAGTACTTCTCCCTCCTGCGGTTCATATAGTCCAAGCAGAAGTTTAAAAAGCGTACTCTTTCCCGCTCCTGTGTCAAAGACTTCCGTCGTAAATTTTCGCATTCCCTCTACGCAATCATCCACATCGAGGATTGCTTTGGTCGTGATATCGCCCTCGCCTTCTTCTCGAAGGCTTGGTCTGCTCTTTCCTACCAGATTTCCATACAGAATCCTTTTCATTCTGCGATTGACATTATTTGCAAAACGACGTACATAAAAACGCTTGATGTATGTCTTACCAACATCGCAACATTAAAAACGTTGTATCTTTCTATTTCTCCATCATCACTAAATACCGGAAGAGCAAATCTTGAATCATATGAATACCAACCATATTTAGCATCTTTACTATGCTTCTCCTTACGATTATCTTCATAAACCTCGTTCGTTGCTATTTTAAGCAATTCCGGTAATCCCTGTGCAGCATTCGCTTTTACTTTCGCATTTGCTCCTTTCAAAATCCGAGTGTAATTTGAGTGCATATACTCATCAGGAAGATCCGATCCAATATAAATCATCTTATTGCAATCTTCTATCTGATAGAATTCTCCTGCTTCCCAATCTTGAATGGTACGATACGGAATACCATAGTAGTCACTAAATTCACGTATGTTCATTCCCATTTTTTCTCTTATTTGTTTTTACTTCTTTTCCTCTACTCATGATTAAACTCTCCTATAAAATAACGCATTGTCTTCGCTCCATAAGCTCCATTTTCATTTCTATATTTGACTTCATTCGTTGAATCCTCCTCTTAAAAATCAAACTCATCCGGATCCAATCCTGCATCCTCCAACACTTCTCTTCTTTCATCCGGATCCATAAATTCCAACTCATCATAATCGA